>Ga0209692_10001508_pt1 | contig 31035 bp, 25 predicted proteins | sample tdDd472_FD_187129 | JGI IMG/M metagenome (GOLD analysis project Ga0209692, IMG submission 187129) | Marine sediment microbial communities from the Atlantic coast under amendment with organic carbon and nitrate - tdDd47.2 (SPAdes)... | ecosystem: Environmental > Aquatic > Marine > Coastal >...
GATTTCTTATATAAGATATTATCAATAAACGATTTTTTCTCAACCTGATTAAGTATTTTTTGTTTTAATCTGGTATAATAAAAAGGCTGTTCGCTTACTTCTTTTTTTGGCTGCAATTGAAATAATGAACCGGAAACCTTCTTGTATAGTAGAGAACATTCAATACATGACTCAAGATGAGTATCTAATTCCGTCTTTTTATCAGGATTTATATCTCCATCCAAATATAACGGGAGTTTCTTTTTAAATTCTTTACAGTTCATCTCTAACTTTTTAATTTTGACACTAATACTGTATTATTATTACAATTAATCTTAATTATTTTCATAATATTTTAAGATTAACTTATGTAACTTTTTCTTTCCTCTATTAATAAGTACTCCAACTTCTGAAACTGAAATATTCATTATCTCCGATATCTCATTATACGCAAGATCCTCAAAATTATGTAAGGATATAGCAATATTCTGCTTTTCTGGTAATTTCCTTAAGGCATAATAAAGTGCTTTTTTATTTTCTTCTAGCTCAATACTTTCTCCAGGTTTAGGCTCACTATCAACAGGCTCTATACTGTCTTTATTATCACTGAAAAGCACATCTAAATTAGTAAACCATTTTTGTTTCTTTCTCGATCTCAAATAATTAAGAGAGTTATTAACTGAAATTCGGTAAAGCCAGGTTTTAACTTTTGCATCTCCTCTAAACTGATCAATACTGTTATATATCTTTAAGAAAACCTCCTGAGATACATCCATAGAATCATCGTAATTATTTAAAATATTATTACAAACATTTATGACAAGATCTTGGTACTTTTCTACGAAAAGCTGGAATGCTTTTTCATCTTTCTCTGCTATTTTCTTAATCAGTAATTTATCGTCCATTAAGACACTTGTATTTCAGTTTTTCTTTTGACACTAATAGTTCAAGTTTATTACAAAGTAAAACAATTTTCTTTTTCAACTGAACATAACAACAGAGAAATTGTTTTCAACTAAAAATGTGTAAATTAAAATCTAAATTATGAACCTTGAAAAAGTTTTTGAGAAATTGTGGTTTGACTACACAAACCAAAACTCTTCTGCTCAAAAGATATTCGATATTTTTAAAAATGAAGGAGAGGAAGTTTTAAATGATCATATAGCTTTTAGAACCTATGATGATTCTCGTATTGATATAAGTGTTTTATCAAAAGTATTTATAGAAAGAGGATATGTGGAGAAGGGACAATATGAGTTTAAAGAAAAGCATTTATTCGCAAAGCATTTTGAACATGAATCAGATAAAAATGCACCGCGGGTTTTTATCAGTCAATTAAAAACCAAAGACTTCAGTGAATATTTACAAGAAACAGTTAAAAAGACTATTGATAATATTGATATAGAGAAACTTAATTCAGCTGAATTAATATTTTCTGGCAACATATGGGGTATTCCATCTTACGATATTTATTTAAAATTACGAGAAGAATCTGAATATGCTGCATGGGTTTATGTTTATGGTTTCAGAGCTAACCATTTTACTGTTAACATAAATGCCCTGAAAAAATACGATACAATTGAAAAAGTAAATGAGTTTATTAAAGAGAACAACTTTTTACTTAATTCATCGGGAGGAGAAATAAAAGGCACAAAAGAAGGATTATTGCAACAATCAAGTACTATGGCAAATCATATCGATATCGATTTTAGCGATGGTACGCACAGTATACCAGGATGTTATTATGAGTTTGCTCAACGCTACCCAGACGAAAGTGGAAAATTGTATAGTGGTTTTATTGCACAGTCAGCCGATAAAATATTTGAAAGTACAAATTATTATAAAAAATAATTGTCGTTTTGTTTAATAAAAGCTCGCCATTTGGCGGGCTTTTTGCATTTAATAGGATTCTGTTTTTATATGTCAATTTGAAGTAATAATTTTGTACAACATTAAAAAAATAAGAATAAATGAAAATCAGTGGATTTACCATGGGTAAAAATGTGGATAAATTATATTATCCAATTAAACCCGCAATAATGTCTATTTTACCTATTGTTGATGAATTTGTAGTTGCTTTGGGAAAAGGTGACGATGATGATAAAACAAGAGAAGAAATATTAAGTATAAAAAGTGACAAGATTAAAATTGTAGATACTGTTTGGGATATTGAAAAATACCCAAATGGTATGGAAAATGCTCATCAAACTGATATTGCAAAACAACATAGCTCTGGCGATTGGTTATTCTATTTACAAGCTGATGAAGTTATTCACGAGAAATATCTTCCAGTAATTAAAAAACGTTGCGAAGAATTATTGGATGATAAAGATGTTGAAGGGTTATTATTTAGATATAAGCATTTCTGGGGCGATTATCAGCATTATCATTCTTCTCACAGATGGTATAAGCATGAAATAAGAATAGTTCGTAACGATCCGGAAATTCACTCTTGGGAATCTGCTCAATCATTTAGAAGAATACCTAATTTTGGTGGTATATTTTATCGTCAACAAGATGGAACACAAAAACTTAAGGTTGCAAAAGTAGATGCAGAAGTATTTCATTACGGTTGGGTTCGCCCTCCATCATTAATGAAGAAAAAAATGAAGGCACTTGACACTATTCACAAAGGTGAAGAAGGTGCACAAAAGAAGGAAACAATATATCGCAATTTTGATTATGGTGTATTGAATAAGTTACAAAAGTATAGCGGTACGCATCCAGAAGTAATGAAAGATTGGATGAGTAAGTTTGATTGGCAAAACGAACTGCAATATACAGGAAAAGCTTCTAAGACAAGGAAAAAACATGCTCATGAAAAACTAAAGTATCGTTTCTTAACTTTTATAGAAAATAATTTTCTAGGAGGCGAAAGTCTTGGTGGATTTAAAAACTACAATTTATTAAATAAATAGCCTGTTTTTTGGTTTGGGTTTAATTGTTGAAAAATAGTGTGTTTTTAGTTGTAATTAACTTAAAAACATTATAGAGCTTCCATTTTCAATAGGTTATATTTGCATATCGTATTATATAAAGCAAAGTTAAGGGTTTAAAAAAATAATTATGATAAAATTCAAGATTCTTCTATCAATATTACTTCTCAATGTATTTCTTATTCCAAATTCTTATTCTCAGAATGATTTAGAAAAAACTGAAGAGCAACTGTGGGTTGATTCAAAGATGAAGAAAATGTCTTTAGAAGAAAAAATTGCACAGCTATTTATGGTTGCAGCTTATTCTAATAAAGATCAAAAACATATAGACGAAATTACCTATATCATTAATAAATACAAGATTGGAGGACTTATATTTTTCCAAGGTGGACCAGGACGTCAGGCAAATTTAACGAACCTTTACCAATCTATCTCTAAAACACCTCTATTAATAGCTATTGATGGTGAATGGGGTTTAGGTATGCGACTCGATTCTACTATAAGCTATCCAAGGCAAATGATGCTTGGGGCTGTACAGGATGATTCGCTAATTTATAATATGGGATACGATATTGGAGAACAAATGAAACGCTTAGGAATTCATGTTAATTTTGCTCCTGTTGTGGATGTTAATAATAATCCATTAAATCCAGTTATAAATGTACGTTCTTTTGGAGATAATCCAGAAAATGTGAGTGATAAAAGCATTATGTACATGAAAGGATTGCAGGATGCAGGAATTATTGCTACAGCCAAACATTTTCCTGGTCATGGCGATACAAATACAGATTCTCATTATACATTACCAACTGTTCCTTATGATAGGAGCCGACTCGATTCAATTGAATTATTTCCATTTAGAAGGCTAATTGACTCAGGTGTTAAAGGAGTTATGGTAGCACATTTAAATGTTCCAGAATTAGGAACTGAGGTAGATACCCCAACAACACTTACAAAATCAGTTGTTACAGATTTGTTGAAAGAAGAACTTGGATTTGAAGGACTTATTTTTACCGATGCTCTTAATATGAAAGGAGCAACAAAATATTACGATCCGGGTGAAATTGAAAGCCTTGCGTTGCAAGCGGGAAACGATGTGTTATTATTTCCGGTAAGTGTTTCAAAGGGAATAAGTAAGATTAAAAAGCAAGTAAGAAAAGGTGAAATTTCAAAAGAGCGAATTGAAGAAAGTTGTAGAAAAGTTCTTGAGGCAAAGTATAGAGCTGGACTAAATAATTATCATAAAAAGATTGCTTCAGTTGAAACTGAAAAACTTACTAAAGATATAAATAGTCTTGTATACGAAGTTGGCCGAAGAGATCTAATCGAATCTGGTATAACAATGATTAGGAATGAAAAAAAGACAATACCTGTAAAGAAAATTAAAAACAAGAAATTTGCCTCAATTGCAATGAATTCATTTGAAGTAACAGAATTTCAGAAAACTCTTTCGAAATATACTCAGGTTGATCATTTTGTTTATAACGAAAATACTGATGATTCAGTTTTTGAAACCCTCAAGAATTATGATGCAGTTTTTGTAAGCGTTCATAATACTTCTTATTGGCCTTCTAAAAACTACAAAGTAAATCTTCAATATCTTGATAAAGTTGCTGGTTTATCACGTGATACAAAAGTGATTTTAAGTTTGTTCGCAAATCCGTATAGTCTAAGGAAATATCAAAAATTAAATGATTTTAATACAATTCTAATTGGATATTCTGATGGGAAAGAAGTTCAAATAGCTGCTGCACAAGCTATTTTCGGAGGCATCCAAATTAGTGGTAAATTACCTGTAGAAATAAATAATGAATATCCATCAGGCACAGGTTTAGATAGTAAAAAAAAAATAAGATTATCATATGGTATCCCTGAGCAAGAAGGATTATCAACAGAAATACTTGAAAAAATTGACTCTATTGCTCAAAATTCAATTGAACAAAGAGCAACTCCTGGATGTCAGATTCTGATTGCCCGAAACGGTAGAGTAATTCTTGAAAAAGAATATGGTTATCACACATATATAAAACAAAATCCTGTAAAACAGGAGGATGTTTACGACATTGCTTCAATTACAAAGATAGTGGCAACCGTTCCTTCTTTAATGAAAATGTATGAAGACAGCTTATTCTTTATAAATAATAAACTATCTGATTATTTACCTGAACTTGACACTACGAATAAAGGAGCTTTAAACATAAAAGATATTTTAACACATCAGGCTCAACTTAACGGTTGGATTCCTTTTTATTATTCAACATTAGAAACACTTTATCCTGATCAGGATTTGTTAAATAATAAATTTACAGAAGACTTTCCATACAAAATAGGGAATCACGCTTATATGGCTAAGAATTTTAAGTTTAAGGATAATATCTATAGTCCATATCCAAAGGAAGATTATTCGACAGAAATAGCCTCTGATTTTTTCATTTTAGATACATATCATGATACTATCTATTATAAAATTCGAAAATCAAATTTAATAGAGACAAAAGCATATCGTTATAGTGACCTTGGATATTATTATTTCTACAAAATAATTGAGAATTCAACTGGAGCAATATTTCAGGATTATGTCGATTCAGTATTTTATAGTGAATTAGGAGCAAATCATACATCCTTTTTACCTCTTAATAAGTGGGATAAATCAAAGATTATTCCAACAGAAAACGATCATATCTTTCGACGTCAGTTATTACATGGTTATGTTCACGATCCAGGAGCAGCAATGCTTGGTGGTGTGTGTGGACATGCAGGAATATTTTCAACAGCAAGTGATTTGGCAAAAATAATGCAAATGTATTTAAACGGAGGCGAGTACGGAGGCTTCAAATATTTTAATAAAGAAACAATAGATTTATTTACAACAAGTCCTTTTCTTGAGAATGACAATCGACGTGCATTAGGTTTCGATAAACCACAAATGGATTATAGCAAATCAGGGCCAACATGTCAATGTGTATCTGGTGATAGTTTTGGGCATACAGGTTTTACTGGAACAATTGCTTGGGCCGATCCTGAAAAGCAAATTGTTTATATATTCCTTTCAAACCGAATTCATCCCGACCAGGATAATAGTAAGTTAATAAAGATGAATGTTCGTACAGATATTCAAGAACTCATTTATAATGCAATAATCGCTCAGTAACTTTTTTAAATATAGCTTATAAATGGATTTTAATGGTCAGTTGTACATAGTAATTTTAATTGCATTTGCACTATACACTCTTAAACTTTTCGGAAAATTTAGTAATTGGAATCTTTTGTTTTTAAGCCGTGATAAAAAATGGAAATTAAATAGGTTCTACGGTAAACATTTCCATTTTTATAATGAACTAAATGTAAAGGATAGAGATCGTTTTATTAAACGTGCATTTTTATTGTCTGGGAGTATAAATATTGTTGGCCGACAAGATTTTAAGGTTACAGATGACGTCAGACTATTTATTGTCGCTGCTCAGGTTCAGTTAACTTTTGGTTTTAAACAATACTTCTTACCCAAGTTTAAAACAATTCTTATTTATCCCGATGCGTATAAAAATAAACTTACCGGTAATATGCATTATGGAGAAGTCAATCCCAAAGGAGTTATTGTTTTATCTTGGAAAAGATTAGTGAAAGGATATATGATTCCTGATGATAAAATTAATTTAGGATTGCATGAAATGGCTCATGCGTTAATGAGTACTATTATTCGTAGTAATGATCACGAAAATGGTTTAGATCCTTATTTGAGAGAAATTGTTAAGTTATCGGCAAAAGAGAGAGAAAAGATAAATAGTAATGACCATCATTTTTTTAGAAAATACGCAGGATCAAATATATTTGAGTTTTTTGCCGTTGCAGTTGAATATTTTTTTGAAGTACCTAATGAATTTAAAAAAGAACTTCCGATTTTATATGATCACATGGTTAAACTGTTAAAACAAGACCCAACTTCCTATAAGAAAAAATAATCTTAGTTGTAACAAATTCACTTATCAACCGTCATAGGTGCATAAAAGAAAGATGAAGAAAATGTTGGTGTGGAATAAAATTATTGGAGTAATAATAATGCTTTTAATTGCTATAAGCGCAAAAGCTCAATCAATTGATTGGAAAACTGAAAAATCCGAAGATGGTAAAATAACGGTTACTAGTAAAATTTCAGAACGAATTGATGAAGAATCAAATCAAGTGCAATTAGTAGAATATGTAGCTACAACCATTGCTAATGTGAGCTTTCAAAATTGTGTTGCTATTATGAAAGATATATCGAATCATAAGGCAATTCTAAACGAAGAGATAAGCGAAAAATTAAAAACTTTATCTGAAAACGAATGGCTTATATATTATTATTTTGATGCACCTTGGCCAATACCTAATTCAGATTGCGTTTCAAAAATGATTTTCACAGAAGATATAATTAACAGAATGGCTACTTTTTCTCTAACAGCAGTACCTACCTTGTACGAAAAGAAGGATGTAAAACGAGTAAGGTATTATAATGTAAAGTATACCTTCAAAGATTTAGGAGATGGAAAAGTTAAATTGACTTCTATTGCAAAACTAACACCTGCTATAAATGCTCCTGAGTGGTTAATTCGTGGTTTTTTCCCGGAAGGTCCTGCTCGCTATCTACATAGAATCCTAGTTCTTGCTAAAAGTGCATAGCTTGTACTTTTATAATTTAGAATAATAATTTCCAGTAAATTTTCTTTAAAGTTTATACTAAATAGACTAACAAGTATATTTTAAGCTTGAATTTTAATTAGACAAATTATAAATAAGATATTAAGCTTTTAATTACATAAATACTTAAATGCCTTTCGTAACGGAGTGTTGAGCTTAAGAATAACTCTAAAATATTGTTGGTAAATGAATTGAGGATTGTTTTGCTATTGCAATTAATTGATCTTCTTTATAAATTTATTCTTACAAATATTAGATTTTACTCAGTTATAAACAAAAAAATGGAGGTTTCATGGTCGATTCAAATGTGGTCCTTTGGGGTCAAACAATTGCTTATACACTTTACTGCCTAGTCATAATTCTAGTAATGACTTGGTTTGCGTATAGAGTAACAAAAACAGGAAAAAGTAAAGTAAAGCCAGGATGGTTTTACACTTTTGTAGGTTTTTTAACTATTCTGGGTGTATCATTGCACTTAATTACTTACAATACTATTCCTTGGACTCCCGTAGATTTAAATAGGAGTGATTATAATCCAGATAAAACATTTGAAATTACAGTAGAAAATCATGAGTTCAGTTTACCTGCAGAAAAGTTGGTAATTGAATGTGACGATCTTGTTTTGTTTGATGTTACTTCAAACGATTTAACATATGGATTTGGAGTTTTCAGAGAAGATAATAGTATGGTATTTCAAATGCAGGTTGTGCCTGGTCATAGAAATGACATTCTGTGGAAGTTTAATAAACCTGGCGTATATACGATTCGATCTACTGAGTATTCCGGTCCGAGGGGTATATTTATGATATTAAAGGATGCTGTTGAAGTATTACCTTGTGAAGAATCATAGTTAATTCTTTGTTAAATTAAAAATTTGAAAATATGTCATTTAAAAATACATTTATAAACGGAGCTGAAGGTTTGTTTAAACCCGACTCCTTAACACAGATTCAAAAGATTGTTTTGCGTTTTGTTGTAATTGGATTGGCCTTTTATGGTTTTGCGGTGATTGAAGGTATGATCATGAGGATTTATGCAGTTGAGCCAGTACCATTTATCAATACAAATCAATATTTTGCTATTCTTACAGCTCACCCATTGGTAGGGATATTTGGGTCAACTTATGCACTCGTATTTGGTGCTTTCTTATTTCTTACACCTTACTTGATGAAAAAACCATTGTATAGTGTAAAATTGGCTAATTGGTCATTAATATTACTTGCATCAGGAACTTTTCTTTTTTGGTTAGCTGGTTTTATTTCGCACTACGCTCCATTGTATACTTTATACTGGCCTTTACCTGTTGATTTTAAACAGTTTAGTGTTTGGGGAGGAACATTCTTTATTTTGGGTATTGCTATTCTTATGGTTGGAACCTTGTTCTTTATTATTAATATTTTTAAAACTATAATTTATACTCCTGAGGGTTGGGAAAAACAACCTGCAGCTGCTCTTTTTGGTTCTGCAATTGGATATACGGGTTTAAAGAATATGTTTGCAAAAAAAGAAAATAAAATAGAACATCTAGTTCCATTGCCAGTAGCTGCTATAGCACGTGGAACAGTAGATATGGTATTAAATACCGGTATTATTTTATTTACAGGTGTTCTTATTCTTGTTTTTATGCTGGGTAATATTTTGGGATTTGATCTTAAAGATACTGCTATTGATGCATTATTGTATAAGAATTGGTTTTGGTGGGGACTAGATTTAATTGCAGATGGTTTAGTACTAATCTTTGTTGCAGGTACTTGGTATCTTTTAGCAGTTATGATTACTGGTAAGAAACTGTTTATGCAAAATATTGCGAGAGCTGCATTATTACTTGAACTTGTTGTTTCTTGGACAGTTTGGTCTCATCACCTATTATCTGATCAAGCACAACCTGCCATATTAAAGGTTGTATCAGGAGAGCTTGTAACAGCTTTTGAGCTTATTACACAAGGTTTGGCATTCTTTATTGTGTTGGCAACTTTGTGGTCAGCGAGACCTTTAAAAATGACAAATCCATTAAAGTTTTTATTAGGAGGATTATTAGGATTTGCACTTGCAGTACCTGCAGGAATTATGCAAGCAGATGTAGGATTAAACAGAATATTGCATAATACGCAATGGATTGTGGGTCCTCACGTGCACGTAGCTGTTCTTGTTGGTTTAACAATGACATTATATGCTGCAGTGTATATTTTATTCCCAATTGTAACTAACGGTGCTAAATTGTATAGCCAAAAACTTGCAAATATTCACTTCTGGTTTCATCTAATTGGAGGAATTGGAATGGGTGCTTTTATGGGAATGGCTGGTTTAAATGGAATGTTGCGACGAACTTTATATCTTGAAGGAGAGTTTAATTTGCATATGATACTTGCTGCTTTATCAGGATCATTACTATTAATTGCATTCTTGGTATTCTTTTACAATATTGTTATGAGTGTTGGTTTAAAAGGAGTTATTGGAATATTTACTCCTTCAAAACTTAAAACAAAAGAATTATTGCCTGAGTAGAATATTTTACTTTGTAAATTTTTAAAAGGCCATTTGAAACAAATGGCCTTTTTATGTTTCTAAACAATTTGATATCTCAACTTATTAATTACCTTTGCGGTCTCCAAAAAAAAATAATTTAATAAATCAGAATATCAGATGATTACAGTATCAGATTTGGCAATTCAGTTTGGCAAGAAATATTTATTTCAGGATGTAAATTTAAAATTCACACCTGGAAATTGTTATGGAATAATAGGAGCGAATGGCGCCGGTAAATCAACATTGTTACGTTTAATCTCAAATGATCTGAGTTCATCCAGAGGTAAAATTACATTAGGTCCAGGAGAAAGATTGTCGGTATTAAAACAGGATCACTTTGAGTTCGATGAGTTTACTGTATTAAATACTGTATTGAAAGGACACGATCAGCTTTGGGAAATAATGCATGAAAAAGATGCTATTTATGCAAAGCCTGATTTTTCTGATGAGGATGGTTTAAAAGCAGCTGACTTAGAAAATAAATTTGCTGAAATGGATGGCTGGAATGCCGAAAGTGAAGCTGCATCGTTGTTGAGTGGTTTGGGAATTAAAGAAGAGCATCATTATAAATTAATGAAGGAGTTAAGTGGTAAACAGAAAGTTCGTGTGCTACTTGCTCAAGCTTTATTTGGTAAACCTGATAATCTTTTACTTGATGAACCTACCAATGATCTGGATTTGGAAACCGTAAGCTGGCTTGAAAGATATTTATCAAATTTTAATAATACAGTTTTAGTTGTTTCTCACGACCGTCACTTTTTAGATTCAGTTTGTACACATACTGTTGATATAGATTTTGGGAAAGTAAAACAATTTGCAGGAAACTATAGTTTCTGGTATGAATCAAGTCAGTTGGCATTGCGCCAACAATTAGCTCAGAATAAAAGAGCCGACGAAAAGAAAAAGGAATTACTTCAATTTATTCAACGCTTTAGTGCAAATGTTGCTAAATCAAAGCAAACTACCAGTCGTAAAAAAATGATTGAGAAGCTAAATATTGAAGAAATAGAACCTTCAACAAGAAAATATCCTGGTATTATATTTCAGTTAGACAGAGAGCCCGGAAATAAAATTCTTGAAGTAAAGGGACTGACCAAAAGTATTGAAGGAGATATATTATTTAATAATTTGGAATTTACAGTTCAAAAAGGAGAGAAAATAGTGTTTCTTTCGCGCGATCATCGTGCAATGACAAGCTTATTCGAAATATTAGAAGGCAAAATTGAAGCCGATTCTGGTACATTCGAATGGGGACAAACAATTACTCCAGCATATTTACCTTTAGATAATAATGAATATTTCAATAATAAAATGACACTTGTTGATTGGCTTGGTCAGTTTTCTTCTGATACAAGTGAATTGTTTTTAAGAGGATATCTTGGTAAAATGCTTTTCTCGGGTGAAGATATTTATAAAAAAGCAAATGTACTTTCAGGTGGTGAAAAAATGCGTTGCATGATTTCTAAAATGATGCTTAGTAATGCAAATGTTCTTGTTCTCGATACACCTACTAATCATCTTGATTTGGAATCTATCCAGGCGTTTAATAACACACTTAAAAACTTCAAAGGAAATATTCTTTTAGCTTCTCATGATCATGAGTCAATACAGACTGTTGCTAACAGAATAATAGAATTAACTCCGAATGGAATCATTGATAAATTAATGGAATACGATGATTATATTTCTGATGAGAAATTGAAAGAGCAGAGAAACTCTATGTATAACTCTTAAAAATATAACAAAACTACACTACACTTATTTTTTCATTTTAGATATAAAAAGATCTTTATATCCATAAACTTCTTACAGTAAAATAATTACAATTTACATTGACATTCGTCAAACAATTTTGTATATTAGTTGTTCTTATGTAAGAATAATTCTTAACTAATATTGCTTAGTATTTATGTTTGATGAAATAAGGAACCTTTTAAAGGAAAAAAGCTTAAAGATTACTCCACAAAGAATAGCTGTTTTAGAAGCAGTTCTTGAATTTGGTAATCACCCTACAGCTGAAAATATAACGGAGATTATTAAAGTAAATCTTCCAAATATTGCTGTTGGAACAGTATATAAAACATTAGAAACCTTTGTTGAGAATGGGATTGTAAAAAAAGTAAAAACAGATCGTGATATTATGAGATATGACGCAATTCTTGAAAAACATCATCATTTATATTGTGTTGAATCTGATCGTATTGAAGATTATTATGATGATGAACTAAATAGACTATTGGAAAAACATTTTAAAAAGAAGAAAATAGAGAATTTTATAATTGAAGATATCAAATTACAAATAATAGGAAATTTTAAGAATAAATAAAATGAACTAAAATAAATTATTATGGGACAAAAATCAGATAATATGAGTAAATGTCCTGTTACCGGAGCTGTTGGTAAACACAGCATAGGTTCCAGTGGCACTAAGAATCTTAATTGGTGGCCGAATCAGTTAAAACTGAACATTCTTCGACAGAATTCTTCAAAATCAAATCCAATGGAGGATGAGTTTGACTATGCTAAAGAATTTAAAAGTCTTGATTTAAAGGCCTTAAAAAATGATCTTCATAAATTAATGACTGACTCACAAGATTGGTGGCCTGCAGATTTTGGCCATTATGGTCCATTTTTCATTCGTATGGCATGGCACAGTGCAGGTACTTACCGCATAGGCGATGGGCGAGGTGGTGCAGGTACAGGTCAACAACGTTTTGCGCCACTTAACAGTTGGCCAGATAATGTTAATCTTGATAAAGCACGAAGATTGCTTTGGCCAATCAAACAGAAGTATGGTAAAAAAATATCTTGGGCTGATCTGATGATACTTACCGGAAATGTAGCCTTAGAATCGATGGGTTTTAAAACCTTTGGTTTTGCTGGAGGGCGTGAAGATGTATGGGAACCTGAAGAAGATGTGTATTGGGGTTCAGAAACCGAATGGTTAGATAATGATGAACGTAATCTGGACAAAGACGAAGTAGATAATCCACTTGCAGCAATTCAAATGGGTTTAATATATGTAAATCCTGAGGGACCAGATGGAAATCCTGATCCTCTTTTGGCAGCTAAGGACATTAGAGAAACTTTTGCCCGTATGGCTATGAATGATGAAGAAACCGTAGCGTTAATTGCAGGTGGTCATACATTTGGAAAATGCCACGGAGCAGGTGATGCAGGACTTGTTGGTCCTGAACCTGAAGCAGCCGATATTGAAGAACAAGGTTTTGGTTGGAAAAGTAAATTTGGTTCAGGAAAAGGTAGTGATACAATTTCCAGCGGTTTGGAAGTAACTTGGACTCAAACTCCAGCAAAGTGGAGTTATTACTTTTTCGAAAATCTATTTAAATTCGAATGGGAACGTACTACAAGTCCAGCTGGAGCAAAGCAATGGATTGCAAAAAATGCAGGAGATTTAATGCCAGATGCTCACGATGAATCTAAAAAGCATGCGCCAGCTATGCTTACGACTGACCTTTCTTTGCGTTTTGATCCTGCTTATGAAAAAATATCAAGACGATTTTATGAAAATCCTCTTGAATTTGCTGATGCTTTTGCCCGAGCATGGTTTAAATTAACTCATAGAGATATGGGGCCAAGAGCACGCTATTTGGGTAATGAAGTGCCATCAGAAGAAATTATTTGGCAAGATCCAATTCCGACTATCAACCATACTTTAATTGACAGCAAAGAGATAACTACATTAAAAGCTAAAGTATTAAAATCAGGACTTTCTGTTTCGCAATTGGTCTCAACAGCGTGGGCTTCGGCTTCTACTTTCCGTGGTTCCGATAAACGGGGAGGTGCAAACGGTGCACGTATTCGTTTAGCTCCTCAAAAAGATTGGGTAGTAAATAATCCTACTCAACTAAATAAAGTATTAGCAAAATTAGAAGCTATTCAAGAAGAATTCAACAGTACTCAATCCGATAATAAAAAAGTATCCCTTGCAGACTTAATTGTATTGGCAGGATGTGCAGGTGTTGAAAAAGCGGTAAAAGATGCTGGAAGTAATATAACTGTTCCATTTACTCCAGGGCGTATGGATGCTTCACTTGAGCAAACCGATGTGGAATCCTTTAAAGTTTTGGAGCCTGCTGCTGATGGTTTTCGTAATTATTTAAAAACAAAATATAAAGTTTCAACAGAAGAGTTGTTAGTTGATAAAGCACAATTACTCACATTAACAGCACCTGAAATGACAGTGCTTATTGGAGGAATGCGTGTATTGAACACAAATTTTGATAATTCGAAACATGGAGTTTTTACAAAGCGTCTGGAAATTCTCTCAAATGATTTTTTTGTAAACCTACTTGATATGAGTACAGAATGGATGCCAACTAATAAGGATAAAGAATTATTTGAAGGATATAACCGAAAAACTGGTAAAGTTAAATGGACTGCAACTCGTGCTGATCTTATCTTTGGTTCAAATTCAGAGCTTAGGGCACTTGCTGAGGTTTACGGAAGTTCAGATGCTCAGGAAAAATTTATTTATGATTTTGTTACAGCTTGGAACAAAGTCATGAATCTTGACCGTTTTGATTTAGTTTAATTTAAAATATCTCAAGAGGAACACTTACTTTTTAATTAATTATTTAAAAGAGAGTGGAAATAGTTTTACTCTCTTTTATTAGTTGTTATATTAATATTTTTTATAATTTTATTTCTCTTTTTAAAATACTGATTTTATGATTAATTATAGAATAATAATCGTCTTCTTAATATCTCTGATTGTTACCTCATGTAGCTTAAATTCTATAAACGATAAGCAGGCAATTGAGAAGTACCAGCAAAGTCTTGATTCGTCGGGTTTTTCAGTGTACTTAGGAGGTGCAATTGAATCCCAAAAAATTTTCACAAACTCTGTTAAAGCTGATATAGAAACAGACGAAGTAGCGAGTGATCCTGGAACAGATTCGGCAGATGATCCAGCAATATGGATTAATACTGAAAATCCTGAAAAAAGCTTAATTATTGGTACAAATAAAATGGGTGGTCTTCATGTTTATAATCTTGAAGGGAAAGAACTTCAATATATTAAATCAGGATGCATGAATAATATAGACCTGAGAGATGGATTTCAGTTAAATGAACAAGAAATTGTACTTGTTGCTGCAAGTAATTGCACATACAACACAATATCATTATTTTATATTGATAAGACTACTAATTTACTTTCAGATACAATTTTAAATATTAAATCTTCAGTTGATCTTGTTTATGGTTTATGTATGTATAAAAGCCCAAAAACAAATAAATATTACGTAATTGTTAATGGTGAAGGTGCAGATGTTGAGCAATGGGAAATTTATACTGAAAATAAAGAACTAAAATATAAACTGGTTCGAAATTTTAAGGTTAGTAGTAAACCTGAAGGAATGGTTGCAGACGATTCAGAAGGTATTTTATACATTGGAGTTGAAGAAGAAGGCATTCTTAAAATTAAAGCAGAACCCGAATATGAATTTGAAACTAATTGGTTAGAAGGCAGTAATCCTGCATATCAAACGATTGTAACATCCGATATTGAAGGACTTGCTTTATATAAAACTCATAATTCAACATATTTAATTGCTTCAAGCCAGGGAAATTTCTCATATGCAGTTTTTGAAACAGGAGAAAATGGTAAGTATCTATTTAACTTTGTTATAGATGATGATATTATTGACGGTGTTATAGAAACTGATGGACTAGAAGTTGTTAATTTCCCGCTTAATGATAAGTTTCCAAAAGGAATGCTGGTTGTTCAAGATGGATATAATTTCAGTAATGATAGTTTGAGAAATCAAAACTTCAAGTATATTTCATGGGAGAAAATAGAATTGCTGTTCCCTAATTAACAGTATAATAATTTGATTTGATTCTAATTTTCGCTATTTTGAGAATGTTTAGCAAATAGCTTATGGTCGAATTTGGTCAAATACTAATAGTTCTTTTTGCATTTATATGGGTTGTAATTGGGAGTAACCAGGTTGCTAAATTTTTTCAAAGAATAAAACTTCCTTTGATAACAGGTTTCTTAATTTCTGGTATTTTAATTGGCCCTTTCGGCTTAAATTTAGTTCCTCTTGAGGCGGTTGAAAAGATAGATTTTGTTAATTATACTTCGTTAGCGTTTATTGCATTAGTTGCAGGTTCAGAGTTATATTTAAAAGAAATTAGAAATAGCTTTAAAAGTATCATTTGGAATACTTTAAGTCAATTGATTATTACTTTCTTTATTATATCAATATCAGTATTCTTTCTTGAAGGTTTCATTCCTTTTATGGAACATATGAGCATCCCGGCTAAAATTGCCGTTGCTATTTTGTCGGGGACAATATTTGTTGCAAAATCACCATCATCGGTTGTAGCTGTAATCAATGAATTAAGAGCAAAAGGACGATTTACTAAAATGGCTATAAGTGTAACTGTATTACTCGATGTTCTTGTAATCATTTTATTTACAATTTGTTTAACCCTTGCTAATAATTTAATTAATGAAACAAACTTCGATTTTAGTTTTATTTATTCTATTGTTATTGAGCTTATAGTTACGTTTATTCTTGGGTATTTATTTTCAATGCTATTAAAACTTTTGTTGTCAACTTATATTTCAAATATCTTAAAATCTTTTTCTTTACTAACTCTTGGATTTGCTATTTATAAACTATCAGAGTTTGTTGAGTTTATTAGTTTAGAATATTTGAACCTTGAGTTAGTAATTGAGCCTTTATTAATTTGCATTATCGCCAGTTTTATTGTTACAAATTTTTCAAAATATCGCGATGAGCTAAATATAATTGTGCAAGAAACTGGTCCGGCTGTATATGTGGCTTTTTTCACCTTAGCTGGTGCAACATTGTCAATTGATATCCTAATTAACACATGGACAATTGCATTACTCATATTTATAATTTATATAGTAGCATTAATTATTGCTTCTTTTACAGGTAACGCACTGGCTTTAAATCCTAAAAAATATAGAAAAGTAGGATGGATGCCATTTATAACACAGGCTGGAGTCGGTTTTGCTTTAGTATATGAAGTGGCACATTCTTTTCCTGAATGGGGAAATGAATTTGCAACTATAATAATTGCTGTAATAGTTTTAAATCAGTTAATTGGTCCGCCATTTTTTAAATGGGCCATAAGAATACTTCGGGAAAGTCATTTGCCATTACAAATTCCATATAGAAATAATAAAAATGCTTTGATTTTTGGTTTAGAGCATCAATCATTAAGTTTAGCCAGGGATTTACAAAATGAAAATTATTCTGTAGAAATAGCTTCTGTGGAAAAAAGAAAAAACATATCTCATATCAAGAATTTAAAAATTCATTTTTTAGAGGATTTAAACATTAAATGCCTGAATGCAATAAATGTTAGTAGATATCATACTATTATTTTAATGTTATCTGATGGTGAAAATTATAAGGTATGTAGATTGCTATTTAATAATTTTGGGACAAAGATTGTGATTGTACGTTTATTCGATTCAATTTTTTCCGATAAGTTTCATGAGTTCGGAGCTTTAGTTGTTGACCCTGCAACAGCAATAAGTAAATTAATAGAGCAATTTGTACGTTCTCCAATTTCAGCATCAATAATTTTGGGCGACGGCGATAAAAAATCATTAGTCGACATTAAAGTAAGTGATAGAAACTTACACGGAATAGCATTACGCGATTTACGTTTACCTCCCGATGTTTTAATCATGTCTGTTAAACGAAAAGGACAAATGCTAATCTCGCACGGTTATACAAGATTACGAATGAATGATATAGTAACTGTTGTCGGATCTATAGGGAGCTTGGCGGATTTAAGTTTGCAATTTGAAGAGCAAATAAATTAGGATGATAATACTATTGGTTAAATTTTTCCTTTTCGAACTCTTTCGGCAAGTAAAATAAGATTTTTTAAATCATTAATAGAACTTGCTTTCTTCCAGTTTTTAATAAATCCTTTATTCTGAATTATTTGTGCTATTGCCATTAATGATTTTAGATAAAAACTTCTTTCATCTTGTGTTCCTGCTAATGCAAAAACAATGTGTGCTGGTGCAACACCTTCTTCAAAATCAATTCCACGTTTTGAACGTACAACAATAATATCAAATTTAGATTCTCCTTCAAAAACTATATTTGAAATTGCTAATCCATTATAAATAGGTTCAAAATTTTCCTTTTCTTTTATATATAATTTATAAAGTTGTTCTGGAGGAATATTAAGTTTATCCGAGTGTCCTTGCGCCAATATCTTAAACAGTCCTGTTTTATCCAGCTTTTCTTTTGTATCTATAAAAATGGCGTTTTTTATAATACCATCAAATTTATCTTCAATTATACCATCTCTTTCTAAAAGAATATCACGAAGTTCATCTGTTAATACCGATGATTTTATTTCTCTTGAAGTTATTCTTTCTACAATTTTTAGTAATGCCGATTGTTTTAAATTTCGTCTTTTTGAATACAAAAAGTACCATAACAAAGAGAGTACAAAAAAAGCTAATGTTATTACAAATGGCAATAATCCCATCTCAATAATTAGTACTAAATAAACAACTATTGCAAAAATCTGTATGTATGGATATAAAGGAGATTTAAATGATGGTTTGTATGATACAATTTTACTCTCTCTCATTAAAATTACTGAAACATTAACAAGAGCGAATAAAATAAGCTTCATAGTCGATGCTACCTTGACTAAATTTTCAAGGTCAAGAAATACAATAGCAAAAATCATGAAAAGTGAAGTAATTAAGATAGATAGTATTGGCGTTCTTAACTTCACATTAATTCTTGCAAACATCGATGGTATTAGATTGTCTTCAGACATTGCCATAGGAATTCTTGAAGAGGTTAATAACCCAGCATTTCCTGTGGTTATAAATGCAATTATTGCTGCAATTGAAAGTATCCAAAATCCACTATTCCCTATGTATTTAGACGCTGCATATGCTAAAGGATTTAATGTTTCATTAAATCCTAATTTATCTAATAATCCAACAGTAATAAAAACAGCAAAAACATATAGTACTGTAGTTACAATAAAAGCGGAAAACATACCTACTGGCAAATTTCTTTTAGGATTTTTAACTTCACCAGCTATTGATGCAACTTTTGTTAATCCTCCAAAAGAAATGAAAATCATTCCCATTACAGTGAAAACAGACATCCAACCATTAGGCATAAATGGTATATATCTGTGTACATCAACATGACTAAATCCAAAGAAAATATATAAAACTAAAATGGAAATAAGTCCGATTACCATTATTGTTTGAAATAATGTACTTTCTTTTGTTCCAATTACATTTAAAATGGTAAAAAAAACTACCATACCCACAGCAATAAGTTTTACAATCTCAGGAGATGAATTTATAAACATAGGTTGGATTAACAATCCTATACCTAAAAGAGCAAAAGCGGATTTTAACCCTAAAGAAAACCAGGATGCAAATCCCGCGAATGTTCCTACAAATGCTCCTAAACTTCTATGTACAAAAAAATATGTTCCTCCTGATTTTGGCATTGCAGTAGCTAATTCTGATTTGGAAAGTAAGGTTGGGATTACCAATAATGCAGAAAAAAAGTAAGCAATAATAATTGAAGGTCCAGCTTTTAAGTAAACTATGGCAGGTAATATAAATAATCCGGAACTTATCATAGTTCCAGTCGCTACACAAAAAATACCAAAAGCACCTGTTGTCTTCTTTAGCATTAACAATGAAATTAAATGATTCTTACCCCAATATAAGTAAAAATAAAATGAAATCCATATTTAAGGTTATTACTCAAACTTAATATTTTAATTAGAAATTTGTATTTAGTACATTAGGCATTTGTACCCGATGCTTTTTTAACATACAAGAATTTATGTTGTATTTTGAATTTTTATAAAATATTTTAAAGAAGAATTGCTTTAATTATATCATACCAGGTTTCAGGTTTTTTTCACTACGTTCAATAACAAAAGCAACTCTTCTTTTAATTGTATCTTCTCTTTTTGCTGCAAGTACCCAACCAATATAATTGTTTTGACTTGAGGGTGGAAAATTATAAAAGTTGGTGAATGCAGTTGGACTTGCTTTTAACGCTTCTAATAGAACTTTAGGCATTTCAATTTTTGTTTTAGATGAGTATGCTTTTTCCCACCATCCACTTTTCTTTGCGAATTCAACTTTCTCCATGCCAACCTTAGTCATTTTATTTTCATGAATCATTTTTTCAACTCGCTTTTTATTCACTAATGACCATACACTTTTTGGTTTTCGAGGAGTATATTTTTGCATATAAGTCTCATCATCAATACGTTTTACTAGACTGTCAATCCATCCAAAGCAGAGAGCTTCTTCAACAGCTTCATTATATATAATGGATTCTTTCTTTGTATGTTTCTTATAATAAATCAGCCATATTTCTTTTTCAGCAAGATGGTTTTGTTTTAGCCATATACGCCATTCTTCACGGTTTTTGCAGAATAAAGTATCCATTAGAATAAATCTAAATAATATTCTATTAACTCTTTTGTTTCAGTTGAATAAATTTCATATTCAGTTCTCTCTAAACCTTCCAGGGAGTTTTCATATTTCTCCATTTTGTTTAGAACATATTCATAATCTGATTTATTAAAATTTGGAAGAAGTGTTTGTAGTATTGCTTTTCTGTAATTTAAATTACCACTAAGTATAATAATATCATTTATATATTCTTTCTCATTTTTTTTCCAATATTCAGTTAATACAAAACCCCAATCCTGAAATGAGAATTGTCTGGTAAATTCTTCAATTTTATTTATTGAAATTTCTCTCGATTTTGGAATTAAATCTTTATCAATTGATCTAATATCATTTGTTTTTAAATTTATTGCTTCTAAGTTCTTATTTGCTTTGTAGGCTACAAGTTCATTATCAACCCAATAAATGGGAATAAATGCCGAATTGGATTCTAATTTCTTAATTATCTTATTCTTGGTTTCACTGATATTAAAATAACCAATTTCAATTTTCAATGAATCTCTCTTTAAATAAATGATTTGATTTTCGTCTGGAGATAATTCTGGATCATACGCATTGTAACGATACTGATTAAGTTCTTCGGTAACAAAATCACATTTATAAAATCCCATAAATTTTTCTGATAAACTTTTATACCTTTCAGCAATTGTTGTATTCTTTACAGACCAATCCCAACCTGAAGTAGGAGAGATGCTAAATACATATGAATTGCTTTGTGCTGAAATATTATAATTCCATGAACTGTATGGAAGATTCCCAAAATCATAGATTTTTTCTAATTTTTGTTCATCAATATAATAAGAATAAATGCTAACGTTTTTATAAATAATATTGTGAGTTCCACCATCGGGAAACCTGCTTATTCCTTTTGGTGGCTGACTTGCTTGTAAAACATGAAAAAAGACAATTCTGGTTGAATCTGGATTTATTCTTCCTGATTCAAATTTTGAATTAATTACAAGATAATCCTCATAACAACTCGTTAAAACCGCTGATAAGATCAGAAAGGTGATTAATTGAACAAATGATTTTTTCTTCATTACATATCAATATAAAATAGTTAAAATGTAATTTTAAAAAGTTATTACATGCCTTTCGCTTTTAATATAATCAGTTAATACTGTTCCCATATACTTAACGTCTACACCTAATTCTGTTAACTTATCCGATACTTCATACATTTCTGCACAAGCTTTACAAGCTTCTAAAACAATTCCTTCTTTCTTCATCCTCTTAATATAATCTTGTAACTCATTATCTTCAGTTAGTAGTTTTGCTGATGGTCCCCAAATTATAAAAGTAATATCTTTCCACCAGCCATATTTTTTTGCATTATAAGTATACATGTAAACCATCTTTTTTGCTACTTCTGCATCACCGCTTGTCCATACTACAACAAGTTTTTCCGAATCTATAATTAATTCTGTGTCAGTATTTGTTGTTTCTGCTTGTTGTGCTTTAGAATTTTTTGTCATGATAACTGAAAGTATAAGGAATAAAATAAATAAAGCTTTTTTCATGATCATTATGTATTTATAATTATTGATTAATAATTCTTTAATCTCTTGAAATTGCTCTCGAGATCACAATTTTTTGAATCTCCGACGTACCTTCATAAATCTGAGTTAATTTTGCTTCACGCATTAATCTTTCTACGTGATATTCCTTAACATAACCATATCCACCATGAATTTGAACTGCTTCGGTTGTAACTTTCATAGCAACATCTGTTGCAAAAAGTTTAGCCATAGCACTAATAGTTCCATAAGGTTGATTATTATCTTTTAACCATGCAGCTTTATGCACAAGTAAACGTGCTGTTTCAATTTCTGTAGCCATATCGGCAAGTTTAAATGCAATTGATTGATGATTTACTATTTCTGTTCCAAAAGCTTTTCTTTCTTTTGAATATTTTAATGCATGATCGTATGCTCCTGTAGCAATTCCCAGAGCCTGAGCTGCAATTCCTATTCTGCCTCCTTCTAATAATTTCATTGCAAACTTAAATCCAAATCCATCTTCACCTATGCGGTTTTCTTTTGGAACTTTAACATCAGTAAACATAACTGAATGAGTGTCTGAACTGCGCATACCCATTTTATCTTCATGAGGTCCTAATGAAATTCCTTCTGCATGTCTATCAACAATAAATGCATTTATTCCTTTATGACCAAGTTCTGGATGTGTTTGCGCCATAACCAGGTATATACCTGCGGTATTTGCACTTGTTATCCAGTTTTTAACTCCGTTTAATAAGTAATAATCACCTTTATCTTCAGCTGAAGTTTTCTGATATGAGGCATCTGATCCTGCTTCAGGTTCACTTAATAGAAATGCACCAATTTTTTCGCCACTGGCTAAATCATGCAGATATTTTTCCTTTTGAGCATCTGTTCCGTATTTTTCAATCCCGTAACAATCTAAAGAATTATGTACAGCCATAATAACAGCAACAGAAGAATCAACTTTTGATATTTCCTCTAATGCAATTGCATATGAAATATTATCCATTCCAACTCCACCGTAATCAGGAGAAACTGTAACACCCATAAACCCCAGTTCTGAAATGTTCTTTATGTGTAGAGAAGGATATTCTGCATTTGTATCACGTTCTATTACATCCTTTTTGAGTTCACGTTGAGCATAATCATATGCGGTTTTTTTTACCATTAATTGCTCTTCGGTATATTGAAAATTCATTGTTGTAGTTTTTAGTTTTGTAATTCTATGGTTTTAAATTTCATCCTGTTTTCTTATAAACAATTGCGACAATAGTTTTATCATCACCTCCCATGTTTACACTCATTCCGTAAGGTCTGTTTTTAGGAATTTCAATTTGAGCATCACCTGCTTTTCCTGTTAGTTGTTCCCAAATTGTAACGGCTTGATGCACCCCTGTTGCGCCAGTAGGATGTCCCCATCCGATTAATCCACCAGTTGTATTTGTAGGAAATTTTCCATTTCTTGATGTATTACCCTCAATAACGAAATCAGCACCCTCGCCGGGATTTGCTAAACCTAATGCTTCCATCATTAATATTCCTGCAATAGTAAAACAGTCATGTACTTCAAATGTACCAATATCATTTGCAGTTATACCAGCCATATCTAACGCTTCTTTAGCAGCTAATTTTACAGTTCTTAATTGTGTCAAATCTGCAGGCTCTTCTGTAATATTATCAGTCTTTAAACAGAATCCAACAACTTCAATAGCATCTGATTTAGGTATTCCGGTTCTTTTCAATCCTTCTTCAGATAATATAGCAATAGCTGAAGCTCCATCTGAAACTTTTGAGCAATCGAATACATTTAAACAAGGTGTAAAACTTCTTGGATTTGGCTCCATTAAACCAACTTCGATTAAATCAGGCATTTTGTTTTCGTACTCCTGAGCAGTAGGGCATAATCGTGCATTTTCAATCGCATTCTTAAACCATGCTGCATGTGCTTTTCGAGCTTTTTCTTTGCCTACTTTTTCCCAATATGCTCCTGCACGATTGCTAAATTGTCCTGGAAAGAAATAAGCATGTCCTTCTTTTCTTTTTTGAAACCAACCGGCACCAGCTAAGATATCTGCACCGTATATAGCCTTTACTGAATTTTGAACTTCAACTCCCAAACTTAAAACAGCATCAGCAGATTCTGATAATACAGATTTTATGCCAGTAATAAGAGCAAGTCCACCTGATGCACAAGCTCCTTCAACACGAAGTGATGGTTTGTTTCTGAGATCTTCATCAATCATAGGTAAAAACGCTCCTAAATGAGCTTGTTTTACAAAACGGCTTGCCATAAAGTTACCAATAACACCTTCATCAATATTATTAGCCCCATTAACCATTTTTAATGATTCTTTTCCTGCCTCTTTTATATAATGTTCGATTCCTGGTCGCGGCTTCTTAGGATGGAATTCTTTTCTTCCACTTCCCAACGATATTGTATTATATCCGGCCGTCATATATATATTTCTTTTCATTACTTATAGTTTTAGATATTTTAATATATTAGCTGAAATAATTATTGATTGGTCCGTAAGCATGGAAAAAACCTGTTAGCATAACAGTATTTACATGCTCTTCTTTATCAGTAACTTTATCAGCTACTAATTTTAAACCAATGTTCTTAGAGTTTAGTACAAAGTCTTTTGTGAGTTTAGAACCTAGCGTATCCATAGTTTTTAGCTCAGCAAAATATTTAGTTAATACTTTGTCTTTTCCTTTATTTCCAATCACTGATTTCCAAGTTATAAATGAGTTTGGTAATGAACCGAGATTATCATCAACCTTATCATTGAAATCAGCTATTTTAACATAGTTTTTCCTTTCATGATCGTAAATACCAACTGGTCTTCCTTTCTTATATGCCAATATGCCATTTTTTTGCGAACCATCAGAATTTTGTCCACCTTTTACATTCAGTGAGTTTAATTTGTCAATTAAATCGCTATGAAGCTCTTTATCATTTAATCTTGGTTTCATTACCAACATTATTTTCTGACAAACATCAAGTCCAACATAATCCATTAGCTGGAATATTCCCATTGGCCTAACCATAAATTCTTGACTAACTTTATTTACCGCATAAACTGCTTCCGCAAAAGACATTTTATCTGTTAAGTTTTCAGCTTGTTTTATTCCAAATAAAATATCTCTCATAAAGTGTCCATTGCCTATAAAACCTGCTTTATCATTGGATGGAACAATTATTTTCCGCAAACGTTTTGCATATTCATGAGCAAAATCAATAATTTCTTTTTTAGTATTATCAGTTACGATTAACTCAACAAGTTTTTGGACCGCTGGAGGATTATAGAAATGGAATCCTAATATTTTACCATTAATTTCGGCTTCAGTATCTAATTCATTAATTGGTACTGATGAAGTATTTGTGAAGAACCATGGATCATTGTTATTATTATCAAGTATTTGTTTTATTAGTTTAACTTTAAGCTCAGAATTTTCGATAATAGCTTCAAAGATTAAGCCTGAGTTATAAGCAGATTCAATACTCGTACTTGTATGTACAATTTTTAATACATCGTCGATATATTGATCAATTATTTCTCCGTTTTCAATTAAATTTTTATTGTCTTTGTATACAGCTCGTAACTGCACCATTTTCTTTTCGGCTAATTTTCTTACTTGAGTTTTAAGGTATCCATAAAGTCCAGTAAGAGCAGCCGGAGAAACATCAACAGCGTTTAGGGCAAAATTCTTTGAATGATTCTCAGGTTTAAGTTGCAAATCAGCCATTTCTATTGCAGTAAGCAATAAAATACCGGATCCCATTTTTCCTGCAGCACCTAAAACAGTTACATTTTGTAGTTTTTCTTCGTAAGTCATAAAATGTTATTTTGAGATTATTATTTCCAATTTGGTTTTCGTTTTTCAAGAAATGCTTTCATTCCTTCTGGTCCATCGCTTTCGAAAAGTTTAGAAAATTCAGTCCTTTCAATATTAAATGCTTCATTTATTTCTTTTTGGTATCCTTTTCGAACAACCTTTTTTATTGTTTTAATGGCATTTGGGCCATGTTGAGTTATTTTCTTGGCAATTTGTACAGCTTCGTTTATTAATTCATTGGCATCAACTACTTTTTGAACAATACCCATTCGAAGTGCTTCAGCAGAATCAATCATTTGACCAGTTAATTGAAGATATAGAGCGTTTCCTAATCCTGATAGTCTCGATAACCTTTGCGTGCCACCATAACCCGGTATTAATCCTAAACTGGCTTCAGGTAATCCAAACTTTCCATAATTATTTGAAATTCTAATATCGCATGAAAGAGCCAATTCACAACCACCGCCCAAAGCATATCCGTTAATTGCTGCTATTACAGGAATATCAAGCTCTTCAACCCGGAGAAATGTTTCTTGCCCAGCTTTAGAAAATGCATATCCTTCTTCCATACCCATATTCTGCATTTCAGCAATATCAGCTCCGGCTATAAATGCTTTACCTTCACCTGTAATAATTAACACCTTAACATTTTTAGTTTCGTTAAGAGAGTCAAGATATGAGTTAAATTCCTTAAAGAATTGGCTGTTTAAGGCATTCAAAGATTCAGGTCTTGAAATTGTAAGAATGGCAATTTCATCTTCTAAGTTTGTGTTAAAAGTTGTATAAGTCATAAGTAATATGATTTAATATAATTTGATCTGTGAAAATGAAAGTGATAGGAAGTATTTATCTTATTTTTTACTCTCATATTTTTATATAATTAAATATATATAATATAGCATACAAGATATAAAAATGTTTTGAATATTAATAATTGGAAATAAAAAAAGCGTAGCAAATAATTGCTACGCTTTTTTTTACTTATAACTAAAAACTATTTCTTTTCAGTATCTTTTTTAGATGTTGCCTTCTTAGCTATCTCTTTCATTTGATTAGCTTTAGCTTTTTTATCTTCAGGTGTTTTTGTTCCTTTCAAATAATCAGGTAATTCCATGCCTGCCATTTTAAATAATTCTTCGAAAGGAGGTATAGAACCAAGCATTCCTGATAAGAAATTAGCTGACGTAGGTGATTTACCATCTTTTCCACCACCCATGTTATCCCAAACTGTAATCTTATCAATTTTAAGATTTTTAATTGCTTCAACTTGAGTTTTAACTAATTCAGGTAATTTGTCTGCAATCATTAACATTACAGCACTTTGAGCATCTTTTCCAGTTGCATTTACAAGTTTCTCAAAACCTTCAGCTTGCTTACTTAGAATCTCGAAAATACCTTTACCTTCAGCTGCCATTTTCATAAAAATTGCATCTGCATCACCTTTTGCATGACGACGAGTTTGTTCGGCAATCGCTTCAGCAGCAATTTCAATTTTTTCTTTATCAATTTGAGCAGGTACAACAACGTTTGCTGTTTGCGTTGCCTTATCTCTCAGAGCTCTTATTTCTTCTGCTTTTCTTTCAGCTGAATATGCTTCTTCTAATGCTTTTGCTTGAGTAACTTTCTCAGCTGCAACAGCTTTACGTTCAGCTTCAGCTTCCATCTCTCGACGAGTTGCATCTGAGTTGGCAATAGTAATTTTTGCATTATTTTCACCTTCAACGGCAGTAGCATCTGCAGCAGCAACATTTACACGTTGATCCTGATGTGCGTTTGCTTCGCCAATAGCTCCATCGCGATTCTTTTCAGATACACTTTTCTTTGCATCATTAATCGCTTTTGCAGCAGCTTCTTTACCTAAAGCTTCAATATATCCCGATTCATCGTTAATATCGGTTACGTTTACATTAATAAGCTTTAAACCAATTTTCTTAAGCTCGGCTTCAACATTTGAAGAAACAGCAGCAAGGAATTTATCTCTATTGCTATTAATCTCTTCAATATCCATAGTTGCTACAACCAAACGTAATTGTCCAAAGATGATATCTTTTGCTAAATCATTAATATTTTCTTGTGTTAAACCTAATAAACGCTCCGCAGCATTAGTCATTACTCCAGGTTCCGTTGAAATACCAACTGTAAATCGAGAAGGAACATCAACACGGATATTCTGCTTACTCAAAGCACTTGTTAAGTTAATTTCAATTGAGATTGGAGTAAGGTCAAGATATGAATAATCTTGAATAATTGGCCAAATAAATGCAGCTCCACCATGTATACATTTTGCTGATCGCGATTCAGCATCAATTCCTTTACCTACTTTTCCGTAAATTACTAAAATCCTGTCTGAAGGGCAACGTCTATATCTCCTAAAGAACGAAACGATTAGTACGAAAACGAATATGACTGCCGCTACGACAAGTAAAACAATGTATTGTCCCATAATCTTTATTTATTTAATTTATTAATTACTATTATTTATTTTCCGCTTGGTTTAACAACCAAAATCTCATTATTTAAAATTTCTACAATATCAACAACAGCACCAGTTTTAATTTCTTCTTCGTAATCTGTCATTGCATCTAGAGTCCTTAAACCTTGAACTTTAACCTGCACTTTACCTAAGCCTTCACGTTTAGCGGGTATTGGTAGATAAACGCTACCAACTTTCCCTATTGCGTTATTCATATTTAATGTTCCACTATCTGTTAGTTTACCCATAAAATAAACAATCGATGCCATAACAGACATCATAATAAATCCTGAAATAGAAGAAATTAGAACTGTTTTGCCAACACCTAAGCCACCATCTAGACATGCAACTCCTGCCCATCCAAAAATGGTAAAGAATGCAACTAGATTTTTGAGAGTTAGAAATTGGAAATCAATTCCTGTGTCATGATCAATAGAAACATCAGCATCACCATCAGCTTCCATATCATCAATATCTCCGCCAAAAAAAGTTAAGATAATTTGAATTACAAATAGCACTGAAAATGGAATTGCAATACACCAATATATTTTTCCAATAAGGGCTAGTGCTTGCCACGATTCTGTAATAGTTAATAACATAGTATAAAAATTAGAATTTAATTTAGCAAATTAAGATTTTTTGCCGAGAATTCAAGGATTGCTGAGTTAATATTTGTTAAAAAGATAACAGTTTTGTTTAGTGCAGGTGCTTAATAGCCTATTTTGTTCATTATATTTTTAAAACGAGTATTGCTTATTGGATTTTCAGCAACAATTTTCCCATCATATAAAATACAAAAGGTTCCAAATGCACAAGGGCTGTTTTGTGCTTCTTTATAACTTTTCAGCTCAATAATAGTTGGTTTGATTTTATATTCATTTATTGCGGTTTCCGAAATTTCGTTAATAGCTTTCGTTGTATACGGACATTGATCGGATGAAACGATTACTAATCCTTTATTAAATTTTGTTTCGTTTGTTAAACTTTCACTAAAGGACGGCTTTTTATCTACATCCTTAAAAGACTTACACAGCAATTGAAAATCAGATTTTGCAGAATCAACGATTTCAAATCCATTTTTCAGGAATAATGTATTACTTGCCATCCAAGTTCCTTTTCGAGTTACTATAGCTACACCATTCATGTCTTTTGCTTTTGCATCTTCAATACACGAATCAAGTAGCATTTGTCCAAATCCTTTTCCTTTTATGTTTTTAGGAACAATAAATAAGCAATGAATAAACATGAAGTTCTTTGCATTCACAGGTCGCCATGCATATTCACCAGGAATATATTCTATTGCTCCAACCGTTCCTTTTGCTTCTGAAACAAGGACTTTGTATTTCATTCCTTCTTTCATTCTTTCTTGAGTCCACCTAATTTTACGCTGGAAACCTTCAACTTTAGGATTTTTATAACCGCACATTCCAAATTCTTGGAGATTCTCAGCTGTTGCTTCAATTAACTTTATATCATTCATAACAATCTAATTTACAATTTACCGCAGCATATTTTATACTTTTTTCCGCTACCACAAGGACAGGGATCTTTTCTGTTAATCTCAGATGAAGTAGTTCTTTTAAGCTTTTTAGACATTTTCTGGCGAAAATTCTTTCTAAAAGTTTATAAAGCTCTGGATGTTTTTGTTGTAAAAGTTTAGGTCTTTCGAAAAAGTACTCACTAATAACGGCAAAAAACTCAGTCTTATCTGTTGCACCGTATGGATTAATATCAGATTCTCCTTCGTAGATTTCTTCTATTTTCTTTTTTATTAAATCTAACCAGGGGATTGTATATTGTTTTTCTAAGAGGAGGGCAGGTATACCGTCAATATTTCCATCAGCTTTATCAATTAGGTGCACAAATTCGTGTATCGCTGTATTCTTTTTATCAGATTCATTTCTAAAACCATGATGTAAAACTTGTTTAGACAGAATCATTTTGCCTTCCATATATCCTGTTCCAACCATTCCTGCAATGGAGCGTTTTTCTCCATTTGTGCCAAATTGTTCGTTAAATAAACCTGGATATAACAATACTTCTTTTAAATTGAAATATTGCCAATCTGGAAATGCGAAAATCGGTATAATAGCACTCGCTGCTACTAATACGCGATCATATTCGTTAACTTCAGTTTCAACACCCGAAATAGTTATGTTGATCAAGAATTCCTGTACTTTGTTTTCAAATCTCTTTTTTTCTTCAGGTTCAAGGTTATTATAAAAAATTACATTTTCGTAAAGTGTTTTCCTCCAGCTTGCAGGGAATGGTTTTATGGGTTTCTTCCATGTGTTTCGTTGTCTTAATTTTCTATTTACAGAAATTAAAACTAGTAATATACTAGATATTATTAGTAATGAAAATATATTGTTCATAGCTCGAAATAAAATGACTTTAAATATAACTTTTTGTTCCGAACTAAGTATAAATTTTCGAATCGGAATTACAGTTTAAACCAAATATGCATTAAGTAATGTTTATTTTTAATATTAAAGCAAAAAGAGTTTTTATTATCTGCCTGATTATTAGCTTTTTATGGATGCTAGTTTCTCGTATAATAATGCCTTCTTTTTTTAAAGAAATAGTATATTATAATCTTGTTAA
>Ga0209692_10001510_pt1 | contig 31002 bp, 12 predicted proteins | sample tdDd472_FD_187129 | JGI IMG/M metagenome (GOLD analysis project Ga0209692, IMG submission 187129) | Marine sediment microbial communities from the Atlantic coast under amendment with organic carbon and nitrate - tdDd47.2 (SPAdes)... | ecosystem: Environmental > Aquatic > Marine > Coastal >...
CTATTTCCTATACGATGCCACCGCGGCCGATTATGCAAGCCTGTTGTGGACTACTACCGGAGACGGTACCTTTGATGATGCGTCCCTGATGAACGCAACATATACACCGGGAGTCAACGACATTGCTGCAGGTAATGTAACACTGACCCTGACTGCATATGCCCTGGGTTCTTGCGCAGATGTTAGCGATGACATGGTACTCACCATTACGCTGCAGGCAACTGCTTATGCAGGTGCCGATGCGGAGATCTGCGAAACAGGTACATATTACATACCTGACGCTAATGCAACCAATTATAGTTCCATAATGTGGACAAGCAGCGGGACAGGAACCTTCGACGATCCAACCCTGATCGATCCTGTTTATACGCCAAGTTCAAATGATATCGACGACGGCTCTGTAGTACTCACCCTCAAAGCTTATGCCAATGGCTCATGTGTGGATGTAAGTGATGATATGGAGTTGACCATAACGCGCCAGGCGATAGTCGATGCAGGTCCCGATGTGGAGATCTGTGAAACAGCTATAAGCTATACCCTGGTTGATGCCACAGCCGAATATTATTCCAGCCTGCTATGGACAACTTCAGGAGATGGTACCTTCGATGATGCCACACTGCTCAATGCAACCTATACTCCAGGCCCCACTGATATTTCAACAGGTAATGTAACTCTCACATTGACGGCCTATGCCAATGGTTCTTGTGCCGATGTAAGTGACGATATGATCCTGACGATCACGCTTGCACCATCAGCCTATGCCGGTGCCGATGCCGAGATATGTGAAACCGACATCAGCTATACCATTGCCGATGCTACAGCGAGCAATTACGCCAGCCTGTTGTGGACCACTTCCGGAGATGGTTTGTTTGATGATGCAACATTACTAAACCCGACTTATACACCTGGTCTGAATGACCTTAATAATGGTGATGTAATATTAACCCTCACCGCATTTGGTAATGGCTCCTGTGCTAACGTAAGTGACAGTATGGTGCTGACCATCACACTGGCTCCAACAGCATATGCTGGTGAAGATGCCGAAATCTGTGAAACAGCAGTAAGCTATACCCTTGCCGATGCAATGGCCACAAACTATGCAAGTCTGTTATGGACTACTTCCGGTGATGGTACATTCGATGATGCTAGCTTGCAAAACCCGGTATATACACCCGGAAGCAATGATATTGCCGGAGGAATAGTTACCCTCACCTTGACAGCCTACGGAAACGGATCATGTGCTGATGTGACTGATGACATGGTACTCACCATTACGCTGCAGGCCACTGCTTATGCTGGTGCCGATGCCGAGATCTGCGAAACGGGAACATACTATGTGCCTGATGCTACCGCAACCAACTATAGTTCAATACTATGGACAAGTAGCGGTACAGGAACCTTCGACGATCCAACCCTGATCGATCCTGTTTATACGCCAAGTTCCAACGATATCGACGACGGATCTGTGGTGCTCACACTCACAGCTTATGCCAATGGATCATGTGTGGATGTAAGTGACGATATGGTGCTCACGATCACGCGCCAGGCGATAGTCGATGCGGGTCCCGATGTGGAGATCTGTGAAACTGCCATAAGCTATACCCTTATTGATGCCACGGCTGATTATTATTCCAGCCTGTTATGGACAACTTCAGGAGATGGAACCTTCGATGATGCCACATTGCTTAATGCAACCTATACACCTGGCCCAAATGATATCTCAACAGGTACAGTTACATTAACACTTACAGCATATGCCAACGGTTCCTGTGTGGATGTAAGTGATGACATGGTGCTGACGATCACCCTGGCACCTGCTGCCTATGCCGGTGCTGATGCTGAGATCTGCGAAACAGATACATACCATATAACTGATGCTACCGCCAGCAATTACAGCTCATTACAATGGATAAGCAGTGGTACGGGTTCGTTCAGTAATACAACCATTATCGATCCTGTATATACGCCAACTCAGAATGATATTGACGATGGATTTGTGTGGTTGATACTTACCGCATACGGAAATGGCTCCTGTGCTGACGCTATTGATAGTATGCTGCTCACGATAACATGGGCACCTATTGCTTATGCAGGAGCTGATGCTGAGATATGTGAAACAGCTGGAAGCTATTTCATTGCTGACGCTTATGCTATGAATTACGCCAGCCTGTTATGGACAACTTCCGGTGATGGAACTTTTGATGATGTCACACTCATGAACCCGACTTATACACCGGGCAGCGGCGATATCACAGCGGGTACAGTAACCCTGAGCCTTACAGCCTTTGCCAATGGATCCTGCACGGATTCCACTGACAGTATGGTGCTCACCATTACCGCATCCCCCACAGTTTATGCTGGTGCCGATGCCGAAATTTGTGAGACAGACTCTACCTACACGATCGCCGATGCTACAGCCAGCAACTACTCCAGCTTGCTATGGACTACATCCGGTGATGGTTGGTTTGATGATGCTACATTGCTCAATGCGACGTATACACCAGGATTGAACGACCTGAACAACGGTAGTGCAACACTAACACTAACAGCATTTGCTAATGGATCCTGTGCTGACTCAACCGATAGCATGTTACTCACCATAACAGCTGCACCAACTGTTTATGCCGGTGTTGATGCCGAGATGTGTGAAACTGCTATTAGCTATACCCTTGCCGATGCAACTGCCACTAACTATGCCAGCCTGCTCTGGACCACCTCAGGTGATGGTACCTTTGATGATGCCACCCTGCTCAACGCAACATACACACCGGGCAGTGGGGATATATCCGGAGGTAGTGTGACCCTCAGCCTGACAGCATTTGCAAATGGAAGCTGTGCTGATACTACTGACAGCATGGTGCTTACCATTACCCTGGCACCAACAGCTTATGCCGGCGCTGATGCTGAGATTTGTGAAACCGATGTAAGCTATACCATTGCCGATGCTACAGCCAGCAATTACGCAGGCCTGCAATGGACAACATCAGGTGATGGTTCGTTTGATGATATTACCCTGCTCAACCCAACATATACTCCGGGCTTGAATGATATCTACAATGGCTTTGCTATACTAACACTGACCTCATTTGGTAATGGCTCCTGTGCCGACTCTACCGACAGCATGGTTCTAACTGTTACCGCTGCGCCTACGGCCTATGCCGGTCCGGATGATGAGATCTGTGAGATAGTTCCAAACTACACCCTGGCAGATGCCACGGCCACCAACTATGCCAGCCTGCTCTGGACTACTTCAGGTGATGGAACATTCGATGATGCTACACTGCTGAATCCGACCTATACTCCGGGAAGTGGTGATATCTCTGCCGGATCTGTAACCCTGACACTGACGGCCGGAGGAAATGGGTCTTGCGCTGATACTTCAGACAGTATGGTGCTGATGATCACCCCGGTGCCAACAGTATTTGCAGGTGGAGATGCTGAGATTTGCAACACGGATACCAGCTACACCATAACAGGTGCGACTGCAACCGGTTATTCCAGCGTGTATTGGTCTACATCAGGGGATGGATACTTTGACGATCCTACACTGCTGAATCCGACTTATTACCCTGGAATTAATGACCAGAACAATGGATTTGTGGTGCTCTCAGTTACAGCATTTGCTATAGGATCCTGCGAAGATGCCACCGACTTTATGATCCTCTTGATTACACCTCCGCCAGGTGTTTATGCAGGGGCTGATGCCGAGATGTGTGAGACTGCGGGCAGTTATTTAATTGCAGATGCTACCGCACATGATTATTCAAGCTTACTCTGGACAACATCAGGAGATGGTACATTTGATGATGGATCCGTACTGAATCCTTCATATACCCCAGGTAGCGGAGATATTGCTGCAGGTAGTGTAACTCTGAGCCTGACAGCATTTGCCAACGGTTCCTGTGCTGACACCACCGACAGTATGGTCCTTACAATAAACGTTATTCCATCAGTTTATGCGGGTGCCGATGCCGAGGTTTGTGCTCAATTCTTGTACCACCTGGTAGATGCTACGGCCAGCGACTATTCCTCACTGTTGTGGACCACATCAGGAGATGGTACATTCAGCGATCCTTATACCCTCAACCCGACTTATAATCCGGGTCCAGGGGATGTTGTGTTTGGTAGTGCATTCCTGACACTTACTGCTTATGGAAACGGCTCATGTGCCGACTCATCGGATACAATGAAGCTGACGATTTCCCCGGAAGCAAGTGCTTATGCCGGACCTGATGCAGAGATTTGTGAAACAACGGCCAACTATTGGCTGGAACATGCTACAGCAAGTAATTATACCATAATCTCCTGGTCTACTTCAGGAGATGGTACATTTGATGACGAGAGCCTCTTGAACCCGACATATGCACCAGGTCCTGGTGACATTGCAAATGGATTAGTCACCCTGACCATCAAAGCATTTGGTTATGGTTCATGTCCGGACGTTACAGATGACATGGATCTGACAATAACTTCAGCTCCGCTGGTATATGCCGGCGAAGATGCTGAGATCTGTGAAACAGAGACCTACGAATTATCCGATGCAACAGCAAGTAACTACGAGTCATTAATGTGGACCACATCCGGTGATGGTACCTTTAGTGATCCATTTGCACTGAACCCTGTATATACTCCGGGCTCAGGAGATGTGATCCTTGGATATGCCTTCCTGACCCTGAACGCATATGGTAATGGTTCCTGTGCTGATTCAGAAGATGAGATGAAACTCTCCATAACCGGAGATGTCAGTGTGTTTGCAGGTGCTGATGCTGAGATTTGCGAAACAGACAGCTACACTATAGCAGATGCGACAGCGGAGAATTACAGCAGCCTGTTATGGTCAACTTCCGGGGATGGTACCTTTGATGATGCCAATGCCTTGAACCCTGTATATACTCCTGGTGATGATGATATCTCAACCGGAAGTGTTACACTGACATTAACAGCGTTTGGAGCTGGTTCCTGTGGCGATGCTACTGACAGCATGGTGCTATCTATAACCGAAGGTCCAACAGTATTTGCTGGTAATGATGCCAACATTTGTGAAACAGATACCTACGCAATTACCGATGCTACGGCAACAGGATATGTAAGTATCACATGGACAACGGCAGGAGATGGACAGTTTGATGATCAGAATATCATGAACCCTGTTTATACTCCGGGAGACATGGACATCCAAAGCGGAGGCGTCGTCCTCACACTGACTGTTGAAGGAGACGGAAGTTGTGATGATACAATGGATGAGATGATACTGCATATCTACACCTATCCTTCGGTAGATGCTGGAGAACCGGGCATCATATGTTATGGTGATGAATTCCAGATAACAGGTGCCTTTGCTGAAAACTATTCTTCCTTAGCATGGACCACAAGTGGAGATGGAACATTTAGCGATCCGAGTATCCTTGAGCCGATTTATTATGCCGGACCAACAGACTTGCTTACAGGCTATGCTGACCTGACCCTGACTGCTTATGGATTTGGCAGCTGTGGTTCTGCCACCGATATAGTAACGGTGGGTATCAATGAACTTCCGCTTGCCAATGCAGGAGAAGATCAAACCATAGAGATTGGGGCTTCGACACAATTGTATGGTACAGCTACTGGTGGATCAGGTAATTATTCCTGGGAGTGGACCCCCGGCGACTATATTATAAATGGCAATGCGCAGAATCCTCAAACATTCCCGCTCTTCCAGGACACTTATTTCTTCCTGACCGTTACAGATAACCTGACGGGCTGCTCGGGTACAGATTCTGTACTAGTCATGATAGAGACTCCGGGACCAGGGACAGAACCTATTGCCAATGATGACTATGACACTACTTACGTGAATATCCCCGTGGTATTCCCAGTTCTTGACAATGACTACCTACCGGACGGACAGATTATTACGATGACAATGGTCACTCCTCCTCAAAATGGTATTGTAGTACGGAACAGTGATGATACATTCACCTATACACCATATAGCGGTTTTACGGGTACCGATTCATTTGTATATACCTTATGCAATGACAAGGCAATTCCACAATGTGATTCTGCAACGGTGTTCATACAGGTGCTGCCATTAGATAATATTGGTGATAATGTTCTTGTGTACAATGGAATAACACCCAATGGGGATGGCGTCAATGATGAATGGATCATTGAAGGCATTGAAAAGTATCCTGACAATGAGATCCAGATTTTCAATCGTTGGGGAGATATCCTCAGGGAGTATAGTGGTTATGACAACGTTAACAAAGTTTGGAAGGGTACGAATGAGAACAATGAACCTCTACCGGACGGAACCTACTTCTATCTGCTGAAGATCCAGTACTACGGACAAGAGAAATTTTTCAAAGGCTGGGTCTATATTCACGGAACAAGCAACTAAAAGAAACAAGATAAAATCCTCGAATCATGAGAAAGTTTATACTGATTTTCATTTTACTGGCAGGAAGCACTGCTATTGCCCAGCAGGATGCATTATTTAGCCAGTACATGTTCAACAAACTGGTAATTAACCCTGCATACACAGGTACGCGCGATGCTCTGAGCATCACCCTGATTGGGCGCCAGCAGTGGGTGGGCCTGGATGGTGCTCCACGAACAGCGACATTCTCAATTCATTCACCCTTGCGTAACGAGAAGGTTGGTATTGGGGCTTATGCCTACGCTGATGTGCTTGGGCCATTGCAGAATACAGGGGCAATGGGATCATTCTCCTATAAATTTCAATGGGGACCCGGGAAACTGTCTTTTGGCCTGCAATTTGGCATTAAGCATATGTCAATCGATTGGAATAAGATTGATATGCCTGATGATAATGACATTGCCTATCAAGGTCAATCAGGAGATAACCTGGTAATGGATGCCAATTTTGGTTTATATTATTATACCAACAAATATTATGTTGGCCTTTCATCCAAACAACTTCTTCAACAGGAGATAGGCACACAGGAGCTATACGATGATGTTGTAGCAAATAAACTCCTGAGGCATTTTTACGGTATGGCCGGAATAGCGGTTCCCCTATCTGACCACCTGGTATTGAAACCTTCTGTACTAGCAAAATATGTAAGTAATGCACCATTTCAGATGGATTTCAATGCAAACCTGATGATCAACCAGGTACTCGAGCTGGGAGTGTCATACCGGACCGAGGGTGTATTTGTCTTCCTCATTGAATTCCTTGTGAAGGATCGACTGAGGCTAGGATATTCATATGATACTTTCCTTGATGAGTTGTCATATCATAACAAAGGATCACATGAAGTGCTTGTCGGGTTTGATTTCCCGGTATTTAAACGCAGGATGTTAACACCAAGATATTTTTAAGTCCTATGAGATATTTAACAATTACCATCGTCATTTTTATGCTGGCAGGTATGACAGGTTTGTCAGGCCAGTGTCTTAACAAAGTAAAAAAACAGATCGCCGCATATGAATATGCACAGGCTATCCCCTCACTGGAGAAAATTATTGAGAAGGATAAAAAAGGGAAGGATGAGGCTGTCGTTCTGCTTGCGAAATGCTACAGAATGCTCAATGAGGATGAAAAGGCCGCAAGCTATTATGCCATGGCCATTGAACAGGATACGGTCGATCCAATTGTATATTTTCATTACGGGCAGATGCTTCGTACCCTTGAAAAGTATGATCTCGCAGCTACTCAGTTCAATAAGTATGCAAGCCTGGTACCAGATGATAAAAGGGGAGAATTGCTTGCCGGATTTTGCAAAGATATCAGTTGCTGGCTTGATGAATGTGAATATGAAAATCCCACGAATGTGGCTTCCCTGAACTCCCCATTCTCGGATTTCAGCCCCGCCTTTTATAAACAAGGGGTCGTTTTTACGAGTGAAAGGCCGCAGGATTATTCACAGGGTGAAACTTTTGAATGGACCGGGAATCCATATCTTGGCCTGATGTTCGCCTGGATTAACGGAATGCTATCAGAAGGGGAACCAATCTTTACGGATCCTGAAGTTTTTGATGAGAACCTGGTACAGCAATACCATAACGGTAATGCAGCATTTTCTTCTGATGGGAAAATAATGATGTTTACCAGAACACAGGAGGAAAGGGTTCCAAAAGACAATGAACGATTCAGGACGCATTACCTTAAATTATTCCAATCAGAATTTGACGGTAAAAATTGGTCTCAACCGGAACCATTTACCTATAATTCTGATAATTATTCAGTGGGGCATCCGGCATTCTCTGCCGACGGGAACAAGCTATATTTCGTTTCTAACATGCCTGGTGGACAAGGAGGAAGTGATATATGGGTGTGTACGAAAAAAGATGAAAAATGGTCTGATCCTCAGAACCTGGGATCGGTTGTGAATACAATAATGGACGAGGTATTCCCATACATGGATTGTAAGGGTAAGCTATATTTCTCATCTGAAGGTCATTTAGGCTATGGTGGTCTTGACATCTTTTACACCTCTGAAGTCAGCGGAAACTGGGATAAACCCACAAACATGATGGGAGGTGTAAATACTTCATATGATGATTTTGGTGTCGCTATTGATCATAAGATGGAAATTGGCCTGGTCAGTTCAAACAGACCTGGAGGCCAGGGAAGCGATGACATCTATGCATTCTCAATAAAACCTAAACCACTGGAAATCTGTGGCAAAGTAATTGATCCTAATTACAAGCCCATAGAAGGAGCTACTATTTTCTTACTCAATAATAAAAGCAATATGGTGCACATTCTCAAAACAGACAGTGAAGGGAAATATTGCATCGAGCTAGAAGACAATGTAAGCTGTAGTATTCTGGGTAAGAAACTGTCTTATGAGGATAATTGCCTTGGATTTACATCCTCAGAGATAAATTTGCGGCCTGATGATCTGGTTCTTAATCCTTATAAAGTAGATAAGACATATGAGGTTGGAGACATTTATTACGACCTTGACAAATATCAGGTAAGGAAGGAGGAGCAACCTGCCCTTGATGAACTCGCAAAGACCATGAAGCTACAACCCATTACAATAGAACTGGGATCACATACTGACTGCCGTGGCAGTGAAGAATATAATATCGAACTTTCACAAAAGCGAGCTGAATCAGTGATTCGATACCTCATCCTTCAAGGTATCGATCCTTCCAGGATGACGGCCAAGGGCTATGGTGAAACCATGCCTGTGAATGATTGCAAGGATGGTGTTACATGTACTGAGGAAGAGCATCAGTCCAATAGAAGGACTGAGTTTAAGGTAACCGGTGTAATTTCTGAACAGGGCGACTACTCTCTTAGCAGATATTTTGAGGGAGATGTGATACCCATGGAGCGATTTGAATTGGGTTTCTTTGATGTATGTGGTAAATAAAGTTGGCCTACCATTGATTTTTTTAATGCCAACCAACGATTTTCGTTTGAGATCAGTGTCTTCAGGGGTAACCCCTTGTATTACAACACTATGAGCTTCTCTATCCGTATTTCATTATGGAATATAAACTCAACAAAATACAATCCTGCCGGGAGATATGACACATTCACCTGCCCATCTTCCATGTTTGCAGATCTTAATAATACACCGCCTGTCATATCATAGATCAACAATTCATAAGGCTCAGGGTTTCCGGTCCTGATAGTAATTATATCAGTCGCTGGATTTGGAAATATAAATGATGGTCTCTTATCTGGGACGTTATTGATGCCGATTGCATAATCCAAAAATATATCATCCAGGTATAGATTATTTCCAACACCACATACAGACCTGAACTTAATAATCACATCGCCAACATATCCATTCAGTAGTATGGTTTCATACTCCCAATCATTAGGACTGTCAGGGTAAAATGGATCATATGTAGGCGCTGCGGTGCTAAGCAGTGAGCCTCCTTTATTGAAAAGCATGCCCCATGAGTTTCCGCAATCAGTCGATATCATTACCTGTAATGAATCATAAGCATTCCCTGGATAACGAGCATAGGCATAATCAAAGGATAGTGTAGGGTTAACTCCTGACAGATTAAGGGGCGGTAGGACCAGGTCGTAATGAAACCCAAAGGAACCATCCTGGTAATTATTTTTCATGCTTGTGTGTGATCCAGCGTAATTGGTAGTATTTGATCGCCAGGAAAACTGAGAATTTGAGTTAAGGCTCCAGCCATCTGGTGGAAAAACCTCTCCTTCGAAATCTTCATCAAAGGGCAAAGGAATAGCTTCCTGTGTATTTACGATGAACTTACTTGTTGCCGTATCATTAAAGGTATAGCCTTCTGTTTGACCATTTGGCAGGGTAGTGTAACATGTGAATGTATGAGGCCCTTCGGTAGTGTTTATAATATTCAGGGTTAGAAGCACAGTATCACCGTTCCCCAGAGATCCTGTCCAATTAAGTAACTCTGCAGGTTCCTCATCTATGAAATAATGTATGCTTGCAGAACTAAGTGTCTCGCTACCATGATTGGTCAATATCACCTTCGGGTGAAAGGAATCTTCACAAATATTTGTCCAGGGAGCCATGATATTGGAAATGCCTGCATCATTTTCTCTTAGCGGGAAATCATCATACAGCACCTCCAAAAGGTCATTGAACTGACCTTGAACAGCATCCCTGCCATTGTAAAGTACACATAATATGGTTTCGGTTTGTACGTCATAATACATCATTGATAGGTACCCAAGCGTTCCTCCTGTGTGCATATATGCTAACCTTCCATTGTACTGTGTTCCCCATATCCCCAATCCATAGTAAAAGGCCGGTTCGAATGCCACCATCTCCTGCAAAGATGATGTATTGATAATCTCTGCATTGAATAAACTGTTATACCATGATACCATTTCCATAGCTGCTGATAAGATCCCTCCTGCTCCATGCATCATACTGTATTGTGCTGTCATGGGAGAATTGATGATTACCTCACCGGAAAAGGCATCCCATTCAGCTGCCACCGGGCCATTGCGGGGTTCAAAGGCGCCAACAAAGGTGCTGTCCAGCTGCAGAGGATCAAAAATTTCATCATGGAGCATATCAACCCAGCTATCTCCTGATGCCGCTTCGATAATCTCACCGGAAAGCATGTAATTCGTATTTGAATAGATCCAGCCAAGCCCGGGAGCAAAATGAGGTGCGCCAATGGTGGCCAGTATTTCGTCAACTGTCCAGAAACGGCTGGTATCAGCATAAGTAGAATCTACCAGCAAGGATATGTTGTCATTGAAATAGTCGAAAAAACCGCTTCGATGTGACAGCATTTGGCGGATTGTGGTCGTAGAATCAATATACTCGATGGATGGCAACCATTGATACAAAGGATCATCCAGAGATAGTAAACCCTCTTCCTGAAGCTTTAATAAGGTTGTAGCGATGAAAAGCTTGGTATTGCTTCCAACACCAAACCTCATATCAGGAGATATGGGTATGGTATCATAGGAGACACCACTCACTCCATAAAAATAACCATGGTCGGGAGATAAAACTGCCAGAGATCCACCCGGTACTCCGGAAACATTAATCAGGTAGTCCAGAGTGTTCTGGAACTGTTGTGCCCATGTAGTATCGAAATGAGGAGAGTGTAAGCAATATCCACCAGCATTCAGCTTGTTAAATACTTTTTCCTCAGTGCTTGCCCTTAACTTAAATGGGGTAATGGGTGTATTTATATTGGCTTTGTTCTCCAGAGAATAGGAAACCTGTGCATGGACAGGAAAGTTAATAATTAATAAAAGAGTCGAAACTATGAAAAGCTGTCTGTACATGATAAATTTATTTTGTTTGCATACCAGAGGATGACGATCGTAATCATCCCGATTTTTATTGGTTCCGTGAGATTAGAGGAACACTAAGATACAAACAAAACAGCTTAGAGTCAATAGAATAACTATACCATAGTAGTTGGATCCATTAATACGGCTTGATGATAAACTCATAATAATAGGCATGAGGCAACACCCTGTATTGTTCATGTGGCTGGGCACCCCAGCTATTGTCGCCTCCAACACCCATCTGCTTATGATCAACATTAAGGTATATCCTATCTTCCTTTTTCATGTCAATGCTATGTTTCTGACATGGTTTCTCTTCGTTGCAATACTGATTTTTTGAATAAAACTGTGCATTGAAGCAAAAACTGGGAAGTCCGATTATCCTGAATCCCTTTCCCTCTCTGTTAAACATGGCCAGACTCCTTACGTCGGTACGATACCCATTCTCTTGCGGCCTTATGTATGGGAAATGAAGGTCTTCTACAGTTGATACATACTCAGCAATAGCCGCCGAGTTTTTACGGTCGCTATAGTTCTCATGTGGCCCCCTGCCGTACCAGTTAACCTGATCCAGTTCAGGTGACACAACGCCTTGCATACCGATCCTTGGCAATTCAGGCAAAGGTTTGTATGGGGCAGGATTGAATGCAATGCTTATCTTGATCTCACCGGCACCATTTATAAGATACTTGCTGTAGAGATCAAGTGCTAGTACCTCATTGCGATTATGCGCCGCCACTATTATTATGCCTTCCTCTTCTTCAATAGTGATACCTTTCAAGCTGGTCTGCTTGTGTGCATCCTTCCATACTCCTATCCTCTCAAGCATATTATTTCCATAATCATTATCCGTGGGCACCCTCCAGAAATCAGGTTCTAATTCATCGATTATGCAAGGGACCTGATCATATTCCAGGTATTTAATATTACCACTTAATTTACTGATCTCCACCCTGAAGCCTTCTCCCTGCACCTGATATTTGTTATCCAGTTCAGAAAATTCCGGGCTATCCACATTCGTACTGAAAGAATATGGTTCCCCGGGCTTCACCAACAACTGCTCAAACGCTACCTCATGGCCTTCAGGAATACCGGGTGCATCTTTTTTTTGCCTGAAGGAGATATTCAGGAAATACTCATTTTTTTCCTCCAGTGGAACATCAAATGGGAGTCTGTAACGCTTTTCATGTAAAGGAGGAATGTTGCAAGCCATTTCTCCCTGCTGTACAAGCAAGCCATTCTCCAGCAGGCTCCATACAACATCATACTGATCGAGGTTTGTAAAGAAAGATTTATTCCTGATCGTTATCTCCCCTCCTAATATATTCACTGCTTCCACATCTATATTCTGGTACACTTTCTTTACTTCGAATATGTGTGGGTTTGGTTTCCGGTCGGGATTGATAAGCCCGTTGATACAAAAATTACCGTCGCTGCCTATGGTGTCGGGGCCCAGGTCTCCACCATAGGCAAAATACCGTTCTCCATCTTCAGTAAATGCTTCTATACCTTGATCAACCCAATCCCAGATACATCCGCCCTGCAGCAGGGGGTATGCCTCGATCACGTCCCAATAATCCTGCAGGTTCCCAACGCTATTTCCCATAGCATGGGCATATTCACACATTATAAAAGGGCGGTAATGGCTCTCATCAGTAGCATAATTGATGAGTGTACCTATGCTGGGATACATGAGCGCATAAATATCCGTGGTTTTTCTTAAGCCTGCCTGTTCAAACATAACCGGACGATCATCATTTTGATGAAGCCAAGCATAGGATTGCCTGAAGTTATGGCCGTCGCCGCACTCATTACCCATCGACCAGATAATCACCGAGGGAAAGTTCTTATGTATATGATACAATCTGGATATACGGTCGATATAAGCTGCCTCCCACAAGGGATTATCAGCGATATGATTGTTGTTATCGTATACCCGCTGTTGGGCAGCTCCCAACCCATGTGATTCTATGTTGGCCTCGGCAATAACATAAATGCCATACCTGTCGCAAAGTGCATAAAAGTAGGGGTCGTTGGGATAGTGTGCGGTACGAACAGTGTTGATATTGAATTGCTTCATCAGGGAAACATCAGCCTCCATCGTTTCGCGAGGTATATAATGACCCTTCACCGGATGGTGGTCATGGCGGTTAACGCCCTTAATTAATATTGGATGGCCGTTGACAAGAAGCTGGCCATCTTCCATCTCCACTGTTCGAAATCCAACATCTATGCTTATAACCTGGGTATATCTTTTTCTATCACCCAGTGAGATGACCAACCGATATAAGCGTGGGTCCTCTGCCGACCATAATTCTGGATTAGCAACTTCTATTTGATGAGTGAGGTGCGAAGACCCATCACTGAGAGAAACCTTCGATTTTGAGATCAGCTTCTTATTTTCATCATATAACTTAATATGCAAATCCTTTTCTTTTGATAATTCTCCTTCGATCTTGCCAATCTCAAGCTCAACCGACAATTCTCCTGAAGTTTGATCAGGTGACAATGATGGAGATACCTTCAAGTCATGGATGTATGTTTTTGGCGTGTTTACAAGGTAAACGTCCCTTGTTATTCCACTAACCCTCCAATAATCCTGGCATTCGAAGTAGGTACCATCCGACCATCTGTAAACTTCACAGCTCACCGTATTAATACCTTCATGAAGGAAGTCAGTGACATCCCATTCTGCCGCGGTTTTTGATCCCTGTGAGTATCCTACCTTTTTACCGTTTATCCATATGTAGAAGGCTGATTTTACTGCTCCAAAATGAATAATCACCCGCTGGTCTGACCAATTTTCAGGAACCTCAAATGTTCTTCTGTAACTCCCCACCGGTGTCCACTCATGAGGTATATATGGAGGATGTGGATCCCTGGTAAATTCGTAGGGATGATTGAGGTAGATTGGGATGCCATACCCTTGAAATTCCCAATTTCCAGGCACTTCAATCTCCTCCCAATGATCAACATCAATATCTGACTTGTAAAAATCAACCGGCCGGTCAGCCATCTTACTCACCCAATTGAATTTCCACTTTCCGTTCAGGAGCATATATTTTGATGTGTATTCCAGCTGCCCATCAATCGCAGAATTTTCGTCGGGGTATTCAATGAACCATGCCCTGGGTTCTATTTTGTTACGCCCAAAAATTTCAGGGTTCTCCCAGTCAAATGCTTCTTGTGTATGAATCATTGTTGGGATAAGTAAACAGATAAATAAAAGAACTCTTTTATTCATGGAATTATTCAATTATTGATGGTAAGTTATTGGGGGATGCCCTCGTATACAAGGGTCCTGAACTTATAGTGAACATCAAATTCATTATTGGGGTACATTTGAAGGAACAGCACGGCAATAAGTTCATTTTTGGGATCAACCCAGCAAAATGTATCAAAGAATCCACCGAATTCAAATGATCCTTCAGCTTGAGGTTTTACAACGGCACCGGCCTTAGTAGTTAGATTAACACCGAATCCTGTTTCCATGTCCCACCATCCGTGTTCCGATTGCTTGCTCTTCATCATGTTGACATATTCTTCTCCCAGGATCCTGACATTGCCAAGTTCTCCACCCCTCAGCAACATCATTGCATATGTACCGATATCCTTAACTGTGCTGCTAAGGTCTCCACCACCTGAAAGGTAGGTCTTTGCTCCTGCAATAGGATATTCTGTCATGGGATAGGTAGCCTGTATGAAGCCATCTTTCTCCTCATTATGTTCATATACTGTCACCAAGCGCTCCTTGTGTTCATCAGGAAGATAGAAATAGGTATCGTTCATCCCAAGTGGCTGGAATACGTGCCTGCTGAAATAATGATCGAGGCGTTCGCCTGAGACTATTTCTACTACTGCACCTAAGACATCAAAACTCAGGCTATAAGTAAAGTCATCACCAGGATCATGAAGCAGTGGGAGTTTAGCTATCTTCCTGGCATTCTCAAGGTTCTCGATCGGACGTTCTTCAAATCCTTCCGTGATCCCATTTTTAATTACGAGGGCATTATAAAGATCTGACTGAAAGCCATAGCCTATCCCGGCATTGTGAGTAAGAAGGTGTTTGATGGTAATTTCCCGTACTGCAGGCCTGGCGGTAAAACTTGAATCAGGAAGCACCTCTATCAATACCTGTGGATCTTTAAATTCAGGTATATATTTGCTTACCGGATCATCGAGCTTCATTAAGCCTTTCTCGACCAGTTGCATGATAGCCGTGGCAGTAACTGATTTGGTCATGGAAGCTATCCTGAACATATCGCTTATAACAAGTTCTTTCTCGGCTTCGATGTCTTTCCAGCCATATGCTTTATGATAAACCTCCTCACCATAGTAAGATATGTAGGCTGCTGCTGCAGGCATTTCATTATTATTGAGGGCTGCATTGAAGAGCGAATCAACAAGATAGAAATCAGGAGCAGACTGATTAACAGTATTGTTGTTCTGCGCACAAGATTGTAATATCAGAAAACCAAAAAAGAGCAGAACAACAATTCTCAAAGAAGTTTTAGCTATTGTGATCATATTTCTAGTTTAAAGGTGATTACTGATCGAGGTGGGGCTTCAAATATCCGATTACTCTTAAATTGTTTCAATGGATATAGTTTATGGTCTGGGCTGTCAGAGGTGATGTAAGGCTTTAACAGCCCATTGTCGATGCCAGAAAGGTTGAGCTTCACGGCTTGTTTCTCATTAGAAGGATTAGTGATAACAATGATGCATTCACCTGATTCTTCATGCGTATAGGCACTGATGTAGAGGTTCTCATTCTCATATTCTGTACTGATCCTTTTTGCTCCCGGGCGAATAAACCTTGAGTAGTTACCAAGTGTCCATAAGAGCCTGGAGTCTGTGAATGTACCATTGGAGCTTGATTTGCTGACATAAATCAAGCCATCAGGATAGTTATATGGTGAGAATGCAAGCCACCATTGCCAGGCAGAAGCATTTGCATAGACAAGATCACTATGTATGATTTTTGCTACATAAAGTGCAACATGCATTCCCAGGTCTTTATGCCAACTGCTCCAACCCAATGCTTGCTGGTCGCCATAGCCAAGTGGACAATACTCTGTTGACCAAACTTTCAGGTCGGGAATTGTTGAGGCTTTATTCCAGACATTCTTCCTGTGGCTCACCAGGGTAGCATCCGGTGTAGTGGAATAATAAGAATGGCCCGCAATAATAGAAGCAAGTGATGGAGCCTGGCTGACCGGGCTTGTGGCACCAAAGAAAAGTTCTATCTGGTTGCCCGTGGTATTGCCATTTCCGTATAGGTATGCCCATTCTCCAGCCTCGGTAACCAGGACTTTTGTATTCAGGTTTGCCTGGGTCACCTTATCTGTAAGTTCTTCAAGCATATTTATGAAGTGACTATTTGAGTAATAACATCCTTCCTGGGAGCCACTGGTCCATTCCCATTGTGATTCATTTACCGGGCTCAGGTATGTTAATTCGATGCCAGTCTGGTTTTTTATACCCTGCACCACGTTCACCAGGAACTCGGAAAATTCTGTGAACATCTCAGATGAGATATTTTCAGGTTGCGATTCATGTCCATAAGCCTTGCCATTCCGGGTATAATATACCGGTGGGCTGATTGTGAACCCTATAAACTCTTGTACACCTCTGTTGGATGCCGCCATTAATAAATTTTGCTGGCCTTGCTGCTTGTTCCAGTTATAATTACCACCGGCATCTACAAAACACTCACTCCTTCTCCAACTGTCGCTTATGCCACTTTCGCCACCCTGTTCGGCACTGCCAGCGCCGATGTTAAAGCGCCATGCAGAAAGGCCAATCCCAATGGGTTGACCATTCAATGTTGTGTCCATGCTGAAAAGCCAGTCAGCCATAGCATCAGTTTTAGATGATGGCCACTTACCTACAAACTGGCCCGCCCAGCAATCAGATGCACTAAAGTTGTCCATCGTCTGGTACCTGATATTAGCATCAATATTGATGGTTGTGGATGGCGATCCATCAGGAAGTGTATTAAGTGAATCTTCAATCCATTCCTCCTCCCTGGGTCTTTCTTCCGGATCACTGTTCCCTTTATTACAGGCAGGCATCATCGCAAGTGACCATGAAAGTGATACTACGGTTATGATTGCAAGCCTGCTCATCGATATTTTCATTAATTGGTCCTCAGTATTTGTTTTTCTATTGGAATCATATTTATTTTATTGTATTACTCCCAGATATCCTGCATCGTGGGCAGGTATGGGCAACCATTCTTTGCCGGCAGAAAAGTCAATCCCTTTATTATTGGGTTCAGCACTGGCATAAGGGCTTTGGGTTTCCCACCAATCATTGTTTTCCGTTGTATTATATTGGACAAAGGATCCTTCTGATCCCATGATATGGTATATCAGTGGCATATTGTCATACGGATGCTTTGACCGCCTGATATCATCCCACCTTTTTAGCTCACCAGCCAGTTCCAGCCTTCTTTCCAGGTAAATGTCAAGGAGTAACTGGTCGCCTGATGAAATAATGTCGGGAAGGTCAACCCTGTTTCTTATCTCATGTAAATCGCCATTGATGATATCAGCCTCTGAAAAGCTGGCGTCGCCAGTGGTATGTATCATATGCCACATGGCCTCCGCACGGTTGAGCATTACCTCTCCCAGGCGCATGAAGACGTGGTTTTTGGGAATGCGGTTACGATCGGTATGCCCGTAGCTCTCCATCCTGTCCTCGGGCAGGATATAAAACTTCCGGTTTATGCGCATGGATTTGGAATCACGCAAACGGGATACATCAAAACTGCTTACTGCAATGGTAGTTCCATCACTGTCATATACACTTGCCTTCCCTACTCCGTCAGCTTCAGCAGTTTCCTCATTATAAGGGGTGATGATGGTAGCCCTGAGACGAATAATATCGCCTGCATCTATATAGGCATTCTCGAGGTGGCTGCTGGGTGCGCAATAATACCACCCATGGTCTTCACGGCCACCGGAAAGAATTGGAAGGCTGTTGCCTGTTTCGTAGTTGGGATTATAACTTGTTTGCAGTTCAAAAATCGATTCAAAGCCATTCCTGTTATTGATATCCCAGATATCACCAAACACTGGTTCCAGGCTATACAGTCCGGAATTAATAACCGAATCAGCATACTGCTTGCATCCTTTCCAGTTATCTTTATAAAGATAAGCTTTCGAAAGATATGCCCAAACGGCACCTTTAGTGACTCTTCCCAGGCTTGTTGATGAATATCCTTCAGGGACTGCATGAGCTGCCTCAAGCAGGTCTGATATGATCAGGTTATAAACCTCCTCCTGGGTAGAAAGCGTAACATTAGCCAGCTCGTCGGGGGTCATTGTGGTTGTTAGGATGGGTAACTCATAGAAGTTCTTTGCGAGTTCAAAATAACAGTATGCCCTGATAAATTTTGCTTCGCCTGTGAACCTCATGAGTAAGTCAGGGTCCGTTTCTTTTGCTGGACTGTCTGCATAACCTTCAATGGCCATATTACATTGGAAAATAGTCTTATACATATATTCCCAGAAAGGATACAAATAGTCATTCTGGGGTGTCATCTGAAATTGTGAAAAGTTTTTGTAATCCAGTTCGGCCTGCGTGGGATTACTAAGCCATGCGTCATCCGTAGCCGTTTCGTTCAGCAGGTAAACAAACTGTATCTTCCACCAGTCATCCTGGAACATCCCTTGATAGCACCCAATAAGAAAGCTTTCACATTCATCTGCTGTAGTAAAATAGTTGTCAACGGTTTGCACTCCCCTGATAGGCTCATCGAGGAACTTTTGACATGATGAAACAATTAAGGCCAGAACTAAAATATATATTGTCTTTTTCATATTGTATAGTATTCAGTGTTAGAATTTCAGGTTTAAGCCAAGTGAAAATATAATGGGATTATAATAGTTGGTACCCCAATCAATATTTTGTGTTGTAACGGTACCGTAAAGCTCTGGATCCAGTGCCTTATAATTTGTAAAGACGAATGGGTTGTCAACATTAAAATAAATCCTTGGATCTTTCAGATGCTTAGAGTTATAGAACGTATATCCGAACTGTATATATCTTACTTTCAGGAAGTTTCCATTTTCGACATAGATATCTGATATTTTGTCATAGTTCTGATTATAATCATTGAGGTCGAGGATGGGAACGATATTGCTTGTTCCCTCACCATGCCATGCCTCTTCATATACTCCTGCAAAAGTGTTTGAGTTATTGGCTCCCCAGCCCCATTCCCATTTCGTAGTATTGAATATTTCTGCTCCAATAGAAGTATATAAAGCCAGCGACAGATCAAAGCCTTTATATGCTGCACTGAAGTTCAACCCCATCGTGAAAGCCGGTTGTCCTGAGCCGATATAGGTCTTGTCATTGTCATCAATAACACCATCATTATTCAGGTCCCTAAACCTGACATCACCGGGTTTAGCATTTGGCTGCATCAGGTTGCCGTGCTCATCGGTATGTGCATTAATTTCTGCCTGATTCTGAAAAAGACCGTTGGTTTCATAACCCCAGAACTGACCAACCAGGCCACCTTCTTCTGTCTTGGTCACATAATCACCCCACCAGGCATCATAATAGGGTCCTCCGTCAGCCAGACTGATGGCCCTTGATTCAATATGGGTGAAGTTTACATTGATATTCCATTTAAAGTCTCCTTCATTGTCGTTGTACCCTGCTGTAAGTTCAAACCCGTTTGATTTGATGCTACCTATATTGGTCCAGACCATGGATTCAAAATTGGGGTACCCACTATAGAAAGGAAAGGACTTCAGCATGATCATGTCTTTGGTCTTCTTGGAAAATATTGCACCTGAAAACAGGATCCTGTCATTCAGAAATCCCATATCAAAAGCCAGGCTCAGGTCTTCTACCGTTTCCCATTTAATATCACTGTTTGCGATCTGGTCGGCATAAACACCAACGACCGTTTGGGGGTCTTCTCCATAAACATAAGCGATTTTAGCCAGGGTAGTCAGAAAAACACTTTCATTAAGGGGATCCTGGTTACCTACCTGTCCCCAGCCTCCACTGATTTTCAACCTGGACATCCAGGATACATATTCTTTCATGAAGTCCTCATTATGAGCAGACCATGCCAGTGAAACAGCAGGGAAATTAGCATACCTGTTATCCTCGGGAAATTTATATGACCCATCCCGCCTAAAAGAGACATTCACATAATATCGCTCATCATAATTATACATTGCGCGACCCAGGTAGGAGAATAATCCAACCTCGATCCTGTCTCTACCGCTTGCACTAAACTTATCGGTAGCTGCTGAAAGATAGCGCATGTATTCGTTATCGCTCGGGATATTTTTCCCATATCCCCATAAATCCCTATTCTTGCCTTTCTCGGCAACAATTCCAGCCATAAGATTAAGATTGTGTACTGCTGCAAAGGTTTTCAGGTAACTGATTGTATTATTCCATACAAAACCATAATAATTATTTACTTCCCTTGATACAGAACTTTCAAGGTTTGACTCCTTACCTTCATCAATGACGAATTCAGGGTCGTAGGTATCCTGCATTAATGAACTGAAATTGAGTCCTACCTGGGAATTAAAGACAAAGTCTTTCAGGAACCGGATATTCAGATAGGTATTCACATCCATTCCAACCAGCAAGCTGTTGTTGTTGACTTTAAATCTTTCGATGGTTCCCATAGGGTTCCAGGTATCATTATTATAGGAGCGCTGAAATACACTATACCTGTTTAGTCCTTCCTGTTCCTCTTCAGGCCGGTAAACCGGTGTGGTTGGATCCATACTTATCAAACTCCATATGTCTGGAGTGTTATGCCAGGTCTCAACGCGAGGATTGAAATTTAAGCCATATTTAATATTATCATTAAAATGGACTTCGGTATTTAGTCGGGTCGTAAATCTGCTCCAATCTCCAACTTCCATCTGTGATTGCTTTGTGTAATATCCGGCATTCAGGCTGTACCTGAACTTCTTTGTCCCTCCCAGGAATCCAATGTTTGCATTGATTACCGGTGCTACGCTTCTCATGGCTTCATTCCACCAATCTGTTGTTTGTGCGTTATCGATCTGCTCCTGTGAGAATAAGGCATATTCACCCTGACCGGCGTTGAATCTTTTCTCATTCTGTACCAGCATATATTCTTTCGCACCTGCTATTTCAGGCTTTACCAGGTGTTGCATTCCGAAGTTCAGGTCAACATTAAATTCCTGTCGGCCCATTTGTCCCTTCTTGGTAGTGATGAGGATCACGCCATTGGCCGCCTGTGTACCATATATGGCAGTTGCTGAAGCATCTTTCAGAATCTCAACACTTTCAATGTCGTTGGAGTTGATCTGGTTTACATTTCTTCCTATCGGTATGCCGTCAACAACATACATGGGATTAGGATTACCATTGATAGAGGTAACCCCCCTTATAATTACAGTTGGGGTTGCACCGGGGTTTCCCTGGCTGTTAAATACCTGTACTCCGGCTGCCAGCCCTTGCAATCCCTGTGTGAAGTTCCCATTGGTTTGTATTTTGTTGATCTCAACCCCTTTAATGGTGGTGATTGAAGATGTGACATCTTCCTTACGAATGCTCCCATAGCCAATAGCCACAAATTCTTCAAGCATAACAGCTTCAGGCTTCATTTGTATGTCTATCTTTTCCGACTGGATTTCTACTATAGCATTCTCGTAGCCAATAAAGGAAAATATAAGAGTATCATTAATATTTGCGTCGAGGCTGTAATTTCCATCCTGATCGCTAACAGCCCCCTGGAGGCTTCCCTGTACAATAATATTTACCCCGGGCATAGGTTGACGGTCTTCATCGGTGACATTGCCACTTACATTAATGCCCTGTGCTGATACAATATGTGAGCAAAGAATAAGTATAAGCAGGCTGTGTAGGTATTTTATCTTCTTTAAATTCATTCTTGTAGAATTTCGTTATAGCTAATGTTGTTTAATGCAGTATTTTTTTATAGTATTGAACTCAGTTTTTGAAGATTCTTACACGCCGGGTGTACATGTCAAGCCTTACATGGTATTCAGCTGAAAGATCCGCCCAGGTATTCCAGTAATTCTCTTCTGCATCGCTCCAGGTTTCCAGTTCACCGGCCAGTCCTGCCCAGCCCTCAGGTTTCCCACCGTTTTCATCAATTTCATCAATTATTCCATCCTGGTGCCATTGTATGCCAAACCAACAGATGTCATCCCAGATATATTCATCATCCCATTCGGTACTTCCAAGTAGTTCAAAGCCGATACATCCCTCACAATATCCATCATTCTCTGCATCGCCAAGGGGAGTATCAATGTGGAATAAGTATTGGTTATCGGGATCTACTGTCATATAGTCACTGTATGTATCCCATCCGCCGTGGTTTAAATCAACGCCACGTCCGTAAAGCCAGGGTTCATCGGGCACCGTACGAGCATCGGTGAGGTCATCTGGTGCAACAGGTCCGCCGATCTCAAAGGTTAAAAGGTCGGTATTGAGCGTAATGGTATAGTAACCTTTCTCCGCAAGGGTATAAGGTTTATCCATCCCATTTTCAACCAGTGATTCACCCTCAACACCATATAGGTTAAAAGCATTGACAAATGACCAGGGGTGATCCATAAACCTTAATTCTGTGCCGGCTTCGTCACAATAGTAGATTATGGTGTGCTCGAATTCAGTTTCTGTGGGGAACATCCGGATCGTTGTACCGATAAATCCCAGATCCAGTTCTTCCTGTGTCGACTTATCTACCAGGAAAATGTGTGGAAGAACCGGTGTTCCTACATGAAAGACGGCGTCGGTACCTACCAGGTTGTTGAAATGATCATTTGCACGGATAGCGTAGGTATAGCTCTCCTCAACAGTCCCTGAAAAGAATTTCTGGTAATGGAAATTCTTGGGGTCATTAAAAGTGGTAATAGAGTCGTATAGGTTATGGGAAGGGATCTCCACCACCACATATTTCAGCCCAAGGTTATCGGTAATATCAAAAGACAGTTTGAGCTCTTCCGGAGGCACCGTGGAATTATTCCCTGGATACAGGTTCGTTATCTGAGGAGATTCATAATCTCCGTCCAGTGTAACCGTGAATCCCGAAGTGGTTGATAGGTCGCCCAGGTTGGTAATGATCAATTTGATCTCATGATTTATTGACTCATCAGCATCTTCTGGGATGAGAAAAATGTATTCAATCGTATAGCTTTTCAGTACCTCGTTGGGATAGTAGGCTGTAAGGTTAACGGTATTGTTCAGGTCCCAGGCAGGGTAATACAACCGAAAGCTTTTAATGCCAACATCATCAGTTACCTCAGCCCGAAAGGTCATTGTTTGTCCTAATGCTCCTCTTATGATATCATTGGATTGAAATCCATTCTCATCTGAAAGAAAAGTAATTCCGGGCGGTGTGCTGGCGGTGATCTTCTCATCTTCCTTCTTACACCCGGTAACAAATACTACCAGGGTCAGTAATAACAGAATACTGGTTTTTTTCATTTCTTTAAAATTTTTGTTTTGTCACTCTAATACGTTGCCATTTTGAGAGCCAATGCAGTAGTATTAGCATAGATAATATGCATAGTAAATTAATTGCCATGTACGACAACTTCAGGAAATAGGCAGATGGGTACTAGCCCACCTGCCTGGTCTGCTTTTGACTAAGTCAAACATTAATTATTGTTCTATAAGAATCTTTTTGGTAAAATTGCCTTTGTCAGTGAATGCCTGCAGGAAATAAATGCCCTGTGGAAGATCATTCAGTTGCAATGAAACCATGGATGTATTCTTATAATCATGGGTTTGCACTATTCGTCCATTTACATCCATCATTCTTATGCTAATAACATTATTGTATTCAGGAAATTCTATTGTTACCCTGTCGCTTGCTGGATTTGGATATATACTAAAGGATTTATCCAGTTCGCCAATTGCTGTTATATCACATGTACCATAGAAATAATCAGGGAGTACGATGGGTTCCTCTCCTACCATAAGGTAGCGATGACCTGTTGTTTCGTCTGCACATTGTGCGGGAACAACTTCTTCGTCCCAGATATCCCATGTCCCATACGCATAGAAATAGAAAATCTCATCGCCAGGGGTGTGATTCATTTGGACTTCATAGATTCCATCGGCATCATCATCACTCATCTCCGGCCAGAGATCGCCCGGGTTAATGTGAGCCCATACCACCTCATCAGCACCAATAGTAATTCCTGCCATATTAACCCTGTAGGTAACACTCATAAGATTGGAAGGGCCAACGCATTCACCAAACGGTATCACAGGCATGGTAGAGTCGCCCGATGCTCCATCGAACCTTCTTTCCGGTGCGTCAGGTGATCCGAAATTACATTCTTCAGGCACGCTCTCTTCACCTTCCCAGTTATCCTGCCCACCGTATACAAATGTGTAATACATCATCTGATCTGTGAACGGTTGCCAGGCTTTCTCAAATATTCCGTTGCCAACATGTGTGAGCTCTTCCCATTGCCATGGGTTTTTGTTAACCATCCACATGCCGTTGGTGACGGCGGAGTCACCCTGCAGTTCAACTTTAAAGGTAACATTTACTTTGGTTGGCAGTACAGCAGGATTTTGTCCATATCCTACAACAGGTATGGTATAAGCTGCATCCGGAACAATAATGAATCTAAAATTTGCATCATGGAAACGGCTTTCGGCAGGGACTTCTTCTCCTTCATCCCAGGTCACCCAATAACTGTACCATAGCTGTGTTCCCGGTTCAACATCTACAGTATAAGTATAAATAAGATCCGCATTATCATCAGTTAGGGTTTCCCAAAGATCTCCATAATTGGGTATCCAGATGTACGGTCCCTCAGCCGGGGCCGCATCCATTTGTACCTGAAAGGTAACTTCAACAGCCCTGGCCATTGAAAAGGAAAGCAGAAAAACTGCAATAAATAAAAAGTATTTTTTTCTCATAATTGGTAGATTAAGTTTGACAAATAATTTATGAAGTTTAAAAATAACATACAAATTGTGAATTTATCATAAATTATTCGTCAAATTTTATTAAATTTTCGTCAAAATTAAAACATGTACTTAAAACATATCAAGGTCTTCATAATCAGCATTATATGGTTTTGCTCACATCTTAATGCAAGCATGGATTTTGAATTTGCCCGCTTAAACAGTAACCATGGGATGTCCTCGGAGGAGATAAGAGCGATTTTTCAGGACAGCAGAGGATTTATCTGGTTCCTGACCCCGGAGGGACTTGACCGCTTCGATGGGTATGAGATTCAAAACTTCAGCTCTAAACGATTTAACCTTGAATTTTCATCCCTGTCTTTTGAATCAATTTGTGAAGACAGGAATGGAAATATCTGGATTGGGACGGCTGAGAATGGACTGTATGTATACGATGTTCGGCTTGACAGCATGTACACTTTTGAGCATTTCTCCGGAGGAAGGGTACCCTGGAACAAACATATAAGAACCTTGTTGTGTGATGAACAAGGAAATATCTGGATTGGGACAGAATACGGACTTTATCTTTATAATACTGATGGATCAGGACTTAAGTTTTACAACCTTGGGGACCCGGGGTCTTCTACGCCTGCATGGTGTATCATTGAAGCAATGATAGAGGATGAAACCGGGCGTATCTGGATCGGAACCTGGAGTCAGGGTTTGTATATTTATGATCCTGAGCAGGACGAGTTCCAGAACTATAATATATTCAATGCAACTCAGGCAACAATCAATGAAAACAGGATAAAATCTATTTTTCAGGATAATCTGGGCAACGTCTGGATTGGTACCTGGGAGGATGGATTGTACCAGGTGCACCTTAATGGCCAGGTACTGATCACTGACAGGATCTTCTTATATGATGAAAGTAACGAGCAAACCATTGCGGGAGATATAATCTATAGTATCGATCAGGATGATAAGGGAAGACTATGGGTTGGAACACCATATGGTCTCAGCATAATTGAAAACCTGTATAGTTATAAGCCATTCTTTAAGAACTATTCCCGGGAATCAAATAACTATGACGGTCTATCAAGTAACGAAGTATGGAAAATATTTAGGGATAATTCAGGTTTAATGTGGTTGGGTACTCTTGAGGGGGGAGTAAACAAAGTATATCCGGATGGAAAAGTCTTTTCGGGATATACCATACCAACAATCAGTTCACAAATATACAGCCAGACCGTGCAGTCATTTTGTATCGACCCATTTGACCAACTATTGATAGGAGTTAAAAGCCTGGGATTTGGAGTGTATGACCTCAATAATGGGGACTACCGACCTTTTAGCGAGGTAGAAGCATACCTGGGCCTTCCGGCAAATATAAACTCCGTTTCGTGTTTTCACATAGCTAATGAAAGCGAATTGTGGATAGGTACAAGGTATAATGGATTGATTGTATACAAATTCAATACAAAATCATATGAGGTAGTAAATGAATATGATCCTGCTTTTACTTATGAAACAGTAAACGTTATCACATCTTCATCGGATGGCATATGGATTGGTACTGAAGGGGGACTGTTCAGGGTACAATCCTGCTTGGCTGACACCGTATGCTATTTAATAAGTCCATATGAAGCATTGGAGGGTATGCGAGTACAATCTATTATCCAGGATGAAACCGGTCTCCTGTGGGTTGCAACCCTTGACAATGGGATCTTCTCCATATCCGATCCCGGTGGTTCTCCTTCCTATAACCATTACCATACTCTCCGCGGAAATATTGCTTCAAATCGGGTATACGCCCTCTATGAAACTGCCGGAAATAAGATATTAGCCGGGACCGTCCATTCCGGACTATTGAGTTATGATAATACAAGTTCATCTTTCAAAGAATTCAGCGATTCAAAGGGGGTAAGCCTTAATAAGGTATTTGGTATAACTGAAGATATTGAAGGTGATCTTTGGCTGACTACAAATATGGGCCTAGTCCGCTTATCATCATATAATGAAAGCTGGAAAGCTGATGTATATACTGTATCGGATGGAATGCAGGGGAATATCTTTGTTCCCGGATCTATATTTGTCCAAAACAATAATAGGATTTTTGTTGGTGGATATTATGGTTTCAATGCCTTCTTACCATCTTCTGTGAAGTCAAATACATTTAAACCAGCAACGGCCATTACAGAGATATTCGTGAACGATACTGTTATTCATTATGATCCCCGGGCAGATCACATTAATAAATTAAAACACTACGAAAATAATATCAGTTTTAGCTTCTCTGCCCTTTCCTTTTATAAACCTGATAAGAACATATACGCATACATGTTGAAAGGTCTCCATGATGATTGGCAATATATTGATGCTAGTATGCGCACTGTAAAATTTCAGGAACTCAGCCCCGGATCCTATGAATTCAAGGTTAAATCAGCCAATAGCAGTGAGTTGTGGAACGAAGAGCCAGTAACTTATCGTTTTGAGATTATCCCTGCACCTTATAAAACATGGTGGGCTTATGCCTTGTACGCCCTAATTGTGATAGGGGCAACGGTGGCGATCTTCAGGTATCTGCTAATAAGTGAGAGAATAAAAAGGGCTCTTGAGATAGAAAAGATTGAACATGCGAAATCAGAGAAGCTCAACCAGTTCAAGCTTCGTTTCTTTACCAACATCTCACACGAGATCCTGACGCCTTTATCTATAATAAGCTGTTCGATAGATGTTGTCAGATCAAGGACAAGGAAAGGGAAGGAAGAATTTGGAATAATAAGACGCAATCTTTCACAATTGGATAAATTATTACACCAACTGCTTGATTACCGTAAAATGGAGAGTGGGCACCTGCAGTTAATGGTTGAAAAGGGCAATATTGGAGACTATGCCAGGGAGATTATGGAAAATTTCTCTCCTCTTGCAAGTAAAGAAGGAATCATTGTTAATTTTCGTGGTAACGGAGACATTTCAGAATGCTGGTTTGACAAGGATAAAGTATATAAAATCCTCGATAACCTTGTTTCAAATGCTATCAAGTATACACCCGAGGGCGGCCTTGTCAATGTAAGTATAGAGAAAAATGAAGCGGATGGTTACAATCATGCTTCTATCATTGTGAGCGATACTGGTCGGGGCATTCCTGATGAAGATATTGATAAGATCTTTACCCGCTTCTACCGGTCTGAAGAGGAGACCAATGATACAGGCACAGGTATTGGACTTGCATTTACAAAAAGCCTGGTGCAATTGCATAAAGGTGTGATCCATGTGAGTAGTGAGGTGGACAAGGGTTCCGTATTCACAGTAAAAATTCCAATAGACAGAAACTCCTATACAGATGAACAGGTCAGGGATACTGAGAGTGTAGAGCCCGGAACTTTGGTTGATAGCGGAAAAGGAACCCAACAACCCGACGATCCAGAGGCACTTAAGCACTTAAAGAATTCAGGTGTTTGCTTGCTTATTGCTGATGACAATGAAGACTTCAGAAAAATATTATCAACTCATTTATCCGGATATTTCAGGGTTGTTGAAGCAAAAAATGGTGTAGAAGCTTACGAAAAAGCCATGTCAGAACAACCTGATCTTATTATAAGTGATGTTATGATGCCACTGAAGGATGGTTTTGAACTCTGTGTTGACCTGAAATCGAATGTGGATACTAAAGACATTCCTATTATCTTACTAACAGCAAAGACAGGAGAAACATCGCAGGCCTCAGCTTATAGTTCAGGAGCAGACTCATACATTAGCAAACCTGTAAATCTGCATGTACTTGAATCAAGAATAAATGCGCTATTGCTCAAAAGGAAGGATCTTAAAATTGTATCAATTACAAGAGAAGGGTATGATCAAAAAATGCATAAACAACCTGACCATCAATTCATCAGGATAGTTGAGGATTATATTCTGAGTGAAATATCAGATTCAGAACTTTCCGTAAGAGATTTAGCTAAACACACTGTGATGAGTGATTCTATGTTTTATCGCAGGATAAAAAACATTACGAAACTATCCCCGGTAGAATTTATCCGAAAGACAAGGCTGAATCATGCTGCTACAATATTAAAGGAAGGTAATTCAAACATTGCCGAGATAGCGTATAATTGCGGATTCTCAGACCAGAGTTACTTCACTGCTTGTTTCAAAAGACAATTCGACCTGACTCCTACAAGCTATATGAAGGATAAAAAGAAAGACAGTAAAATAGTTTGATTCTCTTATCTGGAAAAATTGTCAATCCTGCTGCTGACTGATAGTCTTCGGGAATTTTTAGTTTTTAATGCTTAATTAATTTATAATTGAACATTCAAAATTTAGAATTTGATGGTCCCGCATTTCCTATTTAATAAAGAATATAAAATACTCCTCTTCAGAGATCTTTTCAACCCAATGACGGTATCCCAGGCTCATTGACTTTTCTATGAGCGGGACCGGGTTAAATGGACCTATCATTTTAAATATATCCCCTTCACCTAGCTTTTTAACTTCGGCCAGCACTTCATGAACGGGGTGCTCGCCTCGATTCAACATCTCCCTAACATCGAGTTCTGATGAGACTTTATCTTCTGAGAACCATTCAGGACGATTGAAATTTATCTTTGACTCTTCAGATGTGGCCGAAATATCGGCCTGGCCAATTTTCTCTCTTAATAGATTTACCAGCTCTTCAACTTTTAAGTTACCAACAATAGCAGCCTGCGACAAAGTAGTGATCTTGGTGATGGTTTTGCGTAGCAAGGGGTTAGTGAGCTTCTTAAATTGTGGTGCTGCCCCAATGAGTACTTCTTCCAGTTCAGGATATGCCTCAAGCAGATCGTAAATCTTTGTTTTAGGTGTTATGATCAGTATATCCATTTTTTATTCCTTTTCGTTAGTGTATGATAGTATTCTTCTTTCACCTTCCAGACTCCTTGCATGGCTCAGGTCCTGTGAAAGTTCCAGTGTGCCCATGTATTCACCATCTTCATCGCGCAAGGCAAAATATTCTATATGAATGAATTTATCTTTCATCTGTATCCAGAAAGGGGCATGCGAGGCCTTCCCGGATTTAAAATCCTCAATGATCTTTTCTACAATATGAGCACTACCGGGAGGATGGCAAAGCCTTACATCCCGATTAATGATTGAGCGGCTCCGGGCAAAGATCCTTTCCGTTCCCTGTGTAAAGTATTTTACTTTATCATGCTTATCTACAAAGGTCATATCAACAGGCAAAGTATTCAATATAGTCTTGATCTCTTTAGCAGTAAAGCTTCCTGAGGGAAGTTGAATATTTCCATCGACCACGGTCCCTTCAAAATCATCTTCTTCACTGATGCCTTCAGGCTTCCACTCAATATCCGGGTCATACAGTGTAAATCCAAACT
>Ga0209692_10001511_pt1 | contig 30987 bp, 62 predicted proteins | sample tdDd472_FD_187129 | JGI IMG/M metagenome (GOLD analysis project Ga0209692, IMG submission 187129) | Marine sediment microbial communities from the Atlantic coast under amendment with organic carbon and nitrate - tdDd47.2 (SPAdes)... | ecosystem: Environmental > Aquatic > Marine > Coastal >...
GAATTTTAATGCTTCTTGATCTGTTATTCTATCATCTAAATCAGTATCATGTGCTAAATCAAATGTCTTTATAACCATTTCTAATTCATCTATTTTATTATATATTAAATCTTTTTTCATTTTATTTCTCCTAACATTCTTTTTTCTATATGTTTCTTTACATCAGTATTCATTGTTGAATTTTTATAATCAATTTCTTCGCGTTTAACATAACCTAGTTTTACTTTTTGTTCTTGTTGTTTATGGAATTTTTGTAATTCATTCCCTCGTTTATTAATACTATTCATTAAAAATGTTCTATCGCTATGAGGATCGCTATGTGCTATCTGTAATGCAAATTCGTTCCATAAGTCTAATAGTTCAGGTTTTTCATTTTTAGTTATTTGTTTTCTTGCTTCTCTTATATAACTTCCATCTACTGCACCATACTTTTTAACCATTTGTCTGAGTTTATCAAAGTAATTAACATCTTTTTCTTGTTGGTCTATATATTTATATATACTCTGTAATGTGAAGAATGTTTCCTTTTTTGGTATTTCTTTACAAACAAATTGTATTTCTTGTAATGTATATCCATCTTCAATTAATGATTCAGCCCATAAATATAATGCTTTCTCGTCAAATCTACTTCCCATTAAATGATTAGTATTTGCTAATATTTTACAAATTGCCTTTAATTTCTCTTCCATGTTATTTCCCCTTTTTTAAATTTCACCATTTTTAATTCGTCTTTCTAATTCTTTCATTTCCATAATTTCGTTAATGATTTGATTGTTAGAATTATTAGATTGTTTTGTTGCCATTAAATAACTTTCAAACTTACTACCAAATAATGTAGCTGGTCTGAGATACTGAGCAAAATCTTTTTTATTTAACCAATCATTACACTTATGATTAATAACACTTTCAAAATCTTCTAATCTAAATCCCTCTTTTAATCTAGCCCTTATTAATGTTCTTGTTCCTTTAGTTGTTTTTCTAAAGTTTGCATTAGCTGATTCATTTAATTTATCTATTACATAATCAATTGCATTATTTAATTCATTAGATTGCGAACTGTTGGAAACTTGCTTTCCTACTATGTTCTTTTCTTTCTTTTTTTCTATATCTTTCTTTATCTCTAAATCTAACTCTAACTCTTTCTCTAACTCTGGAGTAGATTTCTTGTAGATTTCTACATTAGCTAATTTCAGTTGTTCTTTTTCCTTTTTCATTCTCTTATCATACAACCTAACTCTATCTGCTTCAGTTGATGATTTACCTATAAAATTTTGAATATCTAACATATATATAGCTCCAGAATCAAATATTTCGACTAAGCCTAATGTTTTAAATATATCTAATGCTTGTTTTACAACTCCTACATGATGCCTTACAACTTGAGCTAATACTTCTGGTGTATATGGTATTACATCCTTGAACATTAACTTACCCTCATTCTTTAAACTTCTTAAATAAAGTTTCATTAATATATCAGAGTATAAATAACCATCTTGCATATTTTGTAATACAATCATTTCATCAGTATCAAAGAAATTATCTTTTAACTTCAAATAGTAATACTTCTTATTGTCTGCCATTGCTTATTCCCCTTTTTTAATCAAAATCTTTTTCCCTTTCATTTCAATGATAACACTACCTCCATTCTCTAACTCTAATAATTCCATCATTACTTTTGGTAGATGAATCCTCCCACGATCATCTAACTTCCTTTTAATATTTCCAGCCATTTTCTTTTCCTCTCTTTCGTTTTTTTATTTCTTCTACTTAATTATATCACATAATTTACCCACTTGCAACACAAATTTATATTAATATTACAACGCTTTTCGAAAAGAAAAAGTATAAATTAATATACTTATTCTCCTAGTGTGATTATTTCAACTTCAATACTATCCAATAAACATTCCATGCTACAATACAACCAATCATAATCACCAAGAAATTTATCAAAAAATCCTCTATCGCCTTTATACAATGGTTTTTTACAACATTCACAATATGCTATCGGTTTCTTTTCTCCTGGTTCAATAGTTAATTGTCGCATATTCCACCTCCAAAAGTTTTTTAAATATTTCTTCTAATACTGGAACTACTATACTATTTCCTGATTGCTTTATCATTTGAGTATCAGAAATTCCAGCACTTTTAACTTTATTTATATCTTCTTCAGAAAAACCCATTAATCTAAAACAGTTTTTCGCTCCTAATTTCACAACTTTTTTTTCTTTTATATCTTCGAATGTTCTTAAACAATCTCTTTCTTCTTCTCCTATGATAAAATAATTAGAAGCATCTGTTCGCCTTGATCCCTCACCAGTATTTATACAGGAAGCAATTGTTCTATTAAAAATATCGCCATTATGATTTCCAGTCCATTTTTCACTTTTTTTAGTTATATAAGCTTTCATTTTAACACTTATTTCTTTACAATCTTCAAATTTTATTAGATCATAAACTGATTGTTTCAATTCTTTTTTGTTGATACATATTATAGGTATATCTATTAAATGACTTATCGTGAATACTCTTGCTCTTTTTTGAGGGAAGCCTACATCAATTGCCTTGATTTCTAAAAATTGATGTTTGTAACCTAACTCGCTCAATTCTTGTTGATATGCTTTGTAAGTTCCAATGTTTTTTTTATTTGTTATTGTAGATACATTTTCCCAAATAATTATTTTTGGTTTAACTTGTAGTTCTTTCACTATTCTGATAGTTTCCCACAACAATGATGATTTAGTTTCTGAACCTTTAACTCCTCCATCTTCTTTCACATTCGCTGCACTAAATGATTGACAAGGTGAACCATGAATTAATAAATCAGCCTCTACTTGTTTGTTGAAATTCCTTATATCTTGTGGTTCGAAATTTTCGTTATAAAGTGCATTGTAACTCTTTACTGCATATTTATCAAACTCAACATAATCTAATACTTCAAAATCAATCCCTAAATTTTGCAATGCTTTTCTAGGTGCACCAATACCTCCAAATAATTCTAATACTTTTAATTTACTCATCACTCTACCTCCAAAATATATTTTTTAAATCTATCATTTCCTACTTTGCCTTTTGCTTTATTCCAATCAATCATTTCAATATAAGGCACTATTCCTATTTGTTCTAGATCTACCATTACTTTTCTTTTTTCTAATGCAAATTCTGCAGCTTCTTCAGTTAAAAATACATTACCTAATGATTTGCGTATTTCATCAACATATGATAGTGTATATTGCATTGTTCTGATCTTACCTACACTACAAATGTAATAATAAGTATTACCTATTTCTAATTTCATTTTATAAACCCCTTTCTAATAATACATTAACATCTAATAATACTTTCATATCGCAAATTATATTTTCTATTAACATCTGTCTTTCTTTTTCTTCCATAGTTTTTAATCTGTTTAAATTTTCTATTACTGATAATATTATCTCTATTTCATTCATTTAATATCTCCTTGTAAATATTTATTTTTTAAATAATATAAAGCTTCTATTGTTTTAAATTCCGTTGTGAATCTATGATCAATAATATTAACATTATCAAATTCAACATAAATAATTTTGTGTAGACCAGCTGTTGTAAATATTCTCGTTACTTTAGCACCCATACTAATTAATTTTTCAATTCTATTTTCTAACCTATACATCATTTAATCACCCTCTTAACTTTATTTGTATGTTTATGAACTAATACTAGTTCTTTGTTAGTATTGCGTTCTATGAGCCAATTTTGGGGATTAGATGAGTATTTAGAGATTAATTCCCTTTCAGCTCGTGTAGGTTTTCTTTGTTTTAACATTATTCTACCTCCTATAATAAAGTTTGTTGCTTTTCAGTTTCTAAAATTTTTTTATACGGTTCGTAATCTTTAAAATCGTTATTTCGATATAAAAATGCATTTGTAAATCTTGCAAGATGCTTATAATATCCATCTTGTCTGGTGTTATAATTCATCACATATGGAGTTACTTTTAATTGTTTCAATTTTTCTATTCTATATAAATCGTATTCTAAGGTAGTATTAAATCCAATCAAAACATAACACATTATTTTATATGGTTTTATATATTTTGTTAATAATTCCAATCCTTTCAAAACAAATTGTTCTTCTTTTTTCAAATCCCATGCTATATGTAATTGTTTTTCGTGTTTTATTTTTGATAATAAACTTGCCTTTTCATCATTCAAAACTCTGACATCTACTCCTTGACATAAATCAACAACTATATCATTTTCTATTAACCATTCTGCTTTATTTTTAAATTCTTTATCTGCTGTAAAATTGTTATCTAACAATATTATTTTTTTAGATCTAGGATTTAATAATTTTTCAAGTTCATTATATTGTTTTAATTTTCCCTCTTTTTTAGGTACAAAACAAAATTCACAATTTCTTATACAACCCCTTGCACTAAAACCAATACCGTAATCAATATTGTATAAATCATAATCAGATTTACAAATATCTATTTCTTTAGGTAATTCTATTTTTAAACTATAACCAGTACCTCCCCAATTAAATTTAATTTCTGGATAGGCAAATTCTATTTTTTTAATTATAGATAATGATCTGGTAAAAATCAAACTACCAAATATTTTTTCATACTCTTTTAAATTATTTGGTAAAACTTCCTCTTTTAATTTACATAATTCAATTTTGTAACCTTTGTTTTTATAAAAACTAGATAATTTCATCAAAGCAATATTCGGTAATTTACTATCTATATCTATTAATAAAATTTTCATTTGTTCACCTCTTTAATAATCATTTACCCCACTACAATTCAATATCATTGGTGGCTCTTTCATTTCTTCATTCAATATATATACTTTAACAATAGTTCTGAAATACGAACCTTTGTTCGTTTTTAACGTTGCATCTCCTACTGTTAAATTACAATATACATATTCGCTATATTTTTCTAGCTCAGATATTCTATTTTCTAAATCTGCTACTTTATTATATTCAAGGCTATATTTAGCCTCTATGCGTTTTTCTTCTAAATAGGTATGAATGTTTACCCATTCGGTGTTTGATGCCTTAGAGATGATGTTTTCTATCTTAAATAGACTAATTAGAAGTAATAACATTATAATTATACTTGTTAGTTTATTCATATATGGTTCCTTTTAATAATTCTTTAACAACATCTCTGATAGCATCAAATTGGTCTTCACTAAAATCAAAATCAAGATTATATCTATCATTACTAAAGTAAGCAAGACTTATGCTATCTGAATATACAAATTTAAAATCAATATTTATTCCAAATCCATCTCTGATTTCATATTTAATTTCAAAACATTCCATTTCTTTTTTTAATTTTATAAATTGTTTATTCATTTGACCATAGCCCCAATTCTATCATTTTTAACTCAATTGCTTTGTGTAATTCATGATTAATAAATTCAACATCTCCTTGTGAATCTAAAATCGAGAAACTTTTCATGTTTAATTGTATTCCTAGATTAATGTGATTATAATCAGATATTTTTTTATTAAACATAATCTCTCTGTTCACTTTCCATATTTGTTTATATCCTAATTCTTCTAATGTTTTACTCATTCTCTTCCCCTCCTATAAAAGTTTCTATAAATTTATTCTTAGCTTGTTGTAAATATAAATCGCTTTCTTGTATATCTTCTGTGAAGAAAGATAGTATTGAGTTTTTAAATATTGCTTTCAAGTTTTTAATCATTGTTTTTCTCCTTTTTCAAAGTTTCTATATATTTTAATGACTCTACAATTCCAGTTAAAGTAAATCCTACAACAACTGTGATAATTATTATTATTAATATTATACAAATTAATAAATAAAATAAGAAACCAATTAATCCAAACATTCTTTTTCTCCTCTCACATCTAACAATACTCCGTTGCTAGTTGATATATAAATTATGTTGTTTTCGTTGTCGTATTCTCTTTGAATGAAATAACCGCCACTATTTTCATAATATTTTTTATTTCCGTTTTGATCGTATACTTCATAATGATTTTCGAAATGTTCAATTGTATCGCCAAATTTTAAATCGTAATTAATATTCATTATTTTAGTTTTCAGTTTTATTCTCCTAAATATTCAATTTCTAATAAATTTTCAAGATAATAAATCATTGCATCAAGTTGTTTTTCAGTTAATTCGATTCTTCTATATTCTCTTTGTAATCCTATAGAAAACCAAATATGCCCATGTCTAGGACCACAATTATATTTATGATCTTCACCTTGACTATTCCAACCTGAGTAACTTTTAACACCAAAATAATGTGTTTCCATCTTATTACACTTGTTACAAATATCTAAAATAGCACATTTAATTTTCAATTTACATTCTGTGGTGATTTCACTTTTTTCTTTCGGTAATTCAATATTTAAAACTTCTTTAGCTATTCTTATTTTTTCAACATCAAATTTTGCTATTCTTAATTCAATTTCTTTTTGTTCATTTTCTTTTATTGTTTTTAAAGAGTTTTCATACTTCTCTAGCAATGTTTTTTTATTCTCTATTTCCATTTTTAAAGTCGCAATATTTAAAATTAATTCTCTTTTATTCATTTTATTTTCTCCCTTATTCATAATTATTTCCATTTGTCTCTCTACATTCTTGACATTGTAGCCCATCACCATTATCTTTAACTTCTTCATCTAAAACATATTCTTCGCATTGACCCTCGCATTTCGTATACAATTCAAATAGATGTTTCATACAAACCCACTCACCATATTTATTCATTGTTAACATCTCTTTTAAAAATTCCTCGCCACAATGAACACATTTCCTTTTTTCTAAATCTAATCCAGTTATTTTATTAATTACTGCATTCATTAAAACCACCCTTTCATATTATGTAATTCTTCTAATTCATCACTATATTTACCTGTTACATGATAAGCTAATTCAATTAATTCAACGATTGAACCTAATCTGTTAGTAGGTATCTTATTTGTAAGCACCCAAGAATTTACCGCTTGTTTTGTAACACCAATTTCTGAAGCGAATTGCTTCTGAGTCATATTTGTTTCTTGCAATAATTCTTTCAAACTAAATTTTAATTTCATTTTTCTTTCTCCTTTGTTTTGTTTTCTTGACTTAATATTACCATACCATCCAACCTTAGTCAAGTAGTTTCTTTACTTTATTCTATGCAACAATATTAAAAATGATACCAATAAAAAAAGACTTAAATTAATAAGTCTTAGTGTTTAATTCCTTTTTGCCATTTAAGATTGTATTTACTACCGAATTTGATTCCTACATCTTGACCTAGTTTCTCAGCATATTTCTTTGCGTGTTTCTCAGCATCTTTCATTGTTTTAAATGCTCCTAGCTGAATGAAGAAATATTCGTCTTTCTCGACTACTGGTTCTTCTTGTAAGTGACTTGCTACTTCATCCAGGTATTTATCCCAACCATTCTCTAAAGTTCTGTGAGGGCAATTTTTACCGTTAAAATGTTTGTGAGGTAACACATGACTAATAGGTATATCGAATTGTTTCATAAGTAGAGCAGTTAATTCAGCAGCATTTTTTTGTGCTTTAGTAAATCTATGACCACCACTTTTTGAATAACAAATTTCGATTGAGATACCATATCTATTACCTTTTCCATGTTTTCCATCCAATATATTCATATGAAGTCGTTAATTTTCATACCGTTCTCTAATGAACTGCTATATATTTCTATATAGTTTAGACTATATCTTCATCCTCGTGGGATGCTCTCCTTTTCCACTCACTTGAGTGTACTCCATTTCTGGATAGTCGTTGAACCTTCGTACTCTTCTAATGAAATCCATTTATAACCATAAGCTGTTTTTCTATTACCTCTTATCACTCTACCTATATTACCACCAGAATGTTTTTTACCTAGTGATTTAAGGGCTTCTGTTGCGGTTCTAAATGTGGCTATATATTCATTATTTAATGATAATTGTACAATATAATAATTTATTTCATCTTTCAACCCCAATTTAATTGCATGTTTCCTGTTTTCTTCTTGAGTACACCATTCTAAATTCTCAATAGAATTATTTAATTTGTTACCATCAATATGATTTATTTGTGGTTTATTCTCAAGATTTTCCAAGAAAGCTTCTGCTATTAATCTATGGATCTTAGGACATTTGTTTTTTCCATTTTGTTGTCTGATGTCTAAATATTTATAACCTTTTGTATCTACAGATAATTTTAATTTTTTACCTTTTTTATTATAAATATCTCCGTTTTCATAAATTTTATATTTACTACAATTTTCGTAACCATTAATTTCATTCAACAATTTGTGTTTCATATTAACACCTCCAACTATATTATACCAAATAATTGGCATATAGTAAAGATGTAAAAGTACGCTTGGCTGCTGATTGTCTACACCATTATGTGTTTAGAGTTCCCAGCAGTTAAAAGAGTTCTAAATATATAATTGCTTATATATTCGGGCAATATTTTTACCCGCATTCCAAGTATTACGATCTAATGGAACTCCTTGAATTACTTCTTTATCATCTACTGCATAATGAAACGATACTACATTATTATTACTAATCATATAATTAATCTCGTTTTCTGCCGAAGCATCATTATATGTGTTATGGATTACAATATATTTAGGTGTCATTTCATATGGACTTTTTAAATTGTATTTATCTTTCGATAACAAATTCTTTCTAATCTTCATTTATTCGCCCTGTAAGCCTTTTTTATATTGTTTCCATAAGTTATCTCCATATACTGCTAAACCAGTAGCTACGATACCACCAATTACACTAGATACTGTTACACCCATTAATGCCATTGAGAAACCTACTCCGATTATTAATAATACTACTGGAATTAATTCGTTTTTAATGTATTTAGTATTTTTGATAATTTTACCTAATACATACAAGGCAATGATTACACCTGCTAATTCTACTGGTAACTTAAATTCTAAAATTGATTGTTCTAACATATAAATTCTCCTTTTTCTTTTATTATAACCTATTTATAATACTTTTCCAATTAAAACAGTGCTTATAATTAATATAATTAACCATTTGACAACTTCTTTTACTATATCTTGACTAAAGGCTCGAGTGTCGCTATTCTTTGAAGTTTCATTCTCAACTTGATTTATCCTATCGAGATATACATCCATCTTTTCTGCTACATTTGCCATTGAATCTATTAATTGATTCAAATGAATCTCTGTTTTAATATCTTCTTTTTCTAATTTTACTACTTTATCTTCTACAACTTTAATTCGTTTTTCTAGTTTTTCAAGTTGATCTTTCATAACACCACCCTAACCACAAAACACTATTCTATAATAAATCTAATAACTCTGCTTTTGTTAAACCACATTCTGATTCTATTTCATTAACTCTATTTCGTTTAGTTTGCTTTGCTTGAAATACTGCTAAGATTTCTCCATTATCTAATGATAGACCATCTTCATATTTAGGATTATCTATAACCCCAGCTACAGCTACAATATGTTTTTGTTCGTAGTGTCTAGTAGTTAAATAATCTAATTCTACCATTTCATCTAATAATTCTTTGTATTCTTCAGCATAAACACGATTACTATTATCAAGTAATTTCTGATTATATTCATCTATTTCTGCTTGTGTTGCTAATCTATCATGAGTAATTCTTACTCCATCAACTAATTCTGTTATGTGGATATAATGCTTATTATCTTGTTCGTATACACTCATATTTACACCACCTTATATATTTCTATTACAGAACCATCTACAAAATTATTAACTGGACATAAGAAATTCAATGAAGTTATATTTGTAATAGCAACATTATATTCCATACCATTAATACCTGTATCTGTTAACAAACCTACTCCAGGTGCACCAATCATAAATTTATTTTGGCAATTCATATATTTAGTTCCGTTATCATTTAATAAATTCATTATCATATCAATTCGTACTTGACTTAAAGCATCAACGAATGATGATGTTAATCTATGTGTATTTCCTTGTGCTACTGTTGCTACTGAACCTTGATTTAAAATAGAATTATATCTATAATTTGCTTGTGTTGTATCAGCATTTATTTCTAATAATAATTCATTATTCATTTGACCGTTAATAAAAATTTGATATTTATTTGAATCTCTAACAATATCAATTAATCCACTTTGCACTACATTATCAAATGTAATACTTGTAGGATTTGCACCTGCAACTGTATGTATTAAATTACCTGACGAATCGTAAAATTCAGTATCGGTTGCAGTCACTATTGCTCTTACTAATAAATTTGATAATTGACTTTGACTAACACCTGTCACATTAAATTGAGTACCATCATAATATAATGTTTGTTGTGTATCTTCTACTGCACTACCTAAAATTTGTGATCCATCTTGGAAAATATTTTTAAATGTACTTCCATTATCAATGCTTAATCTAGCATTTTGTGTATCATCTATCGCTGTTGGAAAATCAATTGATATTTTACTTCCTGTTGATAACGAATAAAAACTATCAATATCTAAAATATAATCTGAATTAACCGAGATTGTTGCTGTATTAAATAATGTATTTAATTCTGTTGCATCTTCATTTTTATTTAAATTTGTTTCATTTATTGCTGGTGCTGTACCATTATTATATGTAACCTTATCATAAGCCATTTAATCACACTCCTTTATGCTCTTGATATAGTATCTACTCTTGTAACATCTACTTCTTGTAATGATGTTTTTGTAAAGTTAAATAGAATCCTAGAAACTAATGTTCCACTATTTGCTGCTGCTGTAGCTCCACTTCCTGCAAATATTCCTATTTCTTCCCATGTTGCAACTGCTTCACTATCTAATATTGTATATGTTGTTGTAAATTCACCTGTTCCTGTTAAATTACTTGTTAAAAATTGTGTTCTAAATATTTCAGTATCTAATTGAGTATCAGTATCTGTTATTGCTGTTGTTCCTGTTCCTATTGCTAAATATTTTATTTGTAAATCAGGTGTTATCCCATCAAATACATTTACTAAACTATTTAAAATAGAATCCATAATTCTATTAAACTCTGTAAATTCTTGAATAGTTCCATCTTTATTTTTGACTTTAATAATAAATTTACCACTATGTTTTTCTTTTTCTTTAATCAATTAAATTCACCTCTGTATTCAAAGTACCAGGGAATAATGTATCACTTGGGAATAATGTATCACTTGGTACTAATATATCAAACACTTTAATATTTACATTACCACTAGAATTATTTGTTTCTTTAAATTCCTGTAATATAATTAATACTTCATTTTCACGAATAAATAATTCTTCACCTACTGTTAATCGTTTGAAGAAATCAACCCAACCACCAATATCTTCGCCTGATGCACCTCTAATTGTATATCTTAGTATTTTATTACCTATATCAACTATTCTTACATCTGTGACTAATATATCCTCGTTTAAGCCTAGTTGTGCTGATTGTACATTAACTATATTCCCAGCTGCTCTGATTGTTTCTGATTCAATATTAACGTATTTAGGTATATCTCCGAATCTTCTTAGTAAACCATTCCCATATTCTACTGCTGCATCTTTATCATCTATTTGTAATTGATCATCCACTCGTTCATATATACCTGATGAATTTTCAATAGTTCCCTGACTTGATTGTTTCGCTGCATCTTCAACTAATACTAATATTGGTTTTAAACCTTGATAACTTACTGTGATTGTATCTGTACTTATTAAGATTGTTTCAGCAAAATCTTGTGTAACTGCATTACTGTTTTTTTGCCAATACCATTCCTTACCAGTATCTACACCTAATATTCCTATATTCGCTGGATTAACAGTTATCGTATTTATTTTTATTGTTGGTTTTTTTGCTATTGGTAATCTAACAAAGAATACTTGTGATACACCATCTGGTTCTGGTGTTGCTGCTTCGTCTGTTTGTATTTCTGTTGTACTATCTCCAGCTCTTACATATTGTTTGTTCCTATATGTTTGTCTTGTTTCCTCAACATCCATAACTAAAGTATTTGTATCATTAAATGGACCACCTAAATTATCAGCCTTTTCAAAGAAAGTTAATTCTTTGTCAAAATCAATATTCCAGTTTAATAATGCTACATCTTTAATATAATCAAATGCTTTTGAAACTGAGATTCTATTAAATACTGCCTGTGATATTACTGTACTTCCATTTGCTATTGTACCAACTGTGATTCCCTCACCATTTAAGTAATTTGTTACTATATCATTAATAATAAAGGAGATTGTTTGCCCCTCATATGTAGCTGCTACTAATCTCCTATCTGTTACTTGGTTAAAATCAACACAATCTATTCTATATTCATTTCTCGGTAATCCATCATCAGGACCTCTTAAATATCTTTTAGTAAAACTATCTATATTACCTCCGAATATTTTAGTAGCTCCATCTAATATTATTACTTCTTGCCCTGGTGTTATTGTACTTGCTGTTCTAATTCTGAATCTAGCTGTTGATCTTGCGTTAATTTTATCAGAGATGGAGAGTGTACCATCTCTTGGTGCTTCGCTATTACCTGCTATGGTCATTGTTAAAGCCATGATACACCTCCTAAGCTAAACCTTGCATATTTAATTTTCTTACTAATTCATTCCCTATTAAATCAGGATCGTTTGTTTGAATATTCATGTTAACTGTTACTGGTCGAACTGATTGTGATGTTCTTGGTGTTCCAGGTTTAACTAAATCTTCAAATTGAAATCTATCATCAAACTGACTTTTAGGAATGCTTGGTTCTAATTGTTTAAATTGTGGTTCTATTATTATTGGTTCTACAGTAGGTTTTTTTGGTATAATTCCTGGAAGACCAGGTTTTCCCTCAAAACCAAATGTCATACCCTCACCTAATACTGCTTCTTCTTCTGGTGTTAATTTGAAAAATTCTTCAGCTTTTTTTATTGCTTTACCAATAGCACCTGTTACTTTTTCCCAATTTAAGGCTATTGCTACTATGGCTGCTACAACTCCTGATATAATTACAACCCATCCACCTATTGCAATACCGAATAATGTTGCTGCTGTAGTTGCTGATGTTGTTGCTGCTGCTGCTGTTGCTGTCGTAGTTGCAAATACTGCTAATAATGTATTTATACCTGTTAATATTTTAAAAGTTGCAAATGCTGCTGTTAATGATAATAAAACTGTTGTTAATAATTTAGCATTATCTATAACAAACATTATCGCTTTTTCTACTGCATCAAATGTTCCAACCATTACTCGTTCAATTTGTGGCATATTTTGCAATATCCAGTCTAACATTTCATTTAATTTTGGTAGGAATCTTTGACCTATTACTTCTAATATATCTCCAAAAGCATTTTGTGCTTGTTTTAATTGCCCCTCTGTTGTTTGTGACAATGTTTCAGCTAATCCACCATAGTTTTGATCTAGTATTTCTACTAATGCTGCTGTTTTTTCTGCTTCAGTACCAGTTTTAAGTATTTCTGATTGTGTATCATTTAAAATGATTCCAACTCTGCTGAGACTACCTACTTGACCACTAAAGGCTTTTCCTAATAAATTAGCTGCATCAATAGCATCTTGTGTTGTTGCTTCTACACCTTTATTTGCTGCAAGTAAATCTACTAATGAACCAGTTAATTTTGCTGCATTATCTGCTTGTAAACCAAATGATAACAACTGAGATTGACCAGTAATTATTACTTCATCACCAAATGTAGAAACTTTTTGATACTGTGCTGCTAAATCTTTCATACTATCTATTTGTTCATCTGTTGCTTTTGTAACTTTTTTAGCGATTGATTCTAATCTTGCTTCTGCTTTTTCTTGGTCAGCTGCTGCTTTAACTGCCTTTACTGATACTGCAGCTAATGCTGTAACCCCAGCTGCTCCTACTACTGCAAATGTTTTTGCTAATGCTTTGGTACTTTTGGTTATCTTAGACATACTTTTATCATAGTCTTTTCTATCTGCATCAACCTTTATAAATAATGTACCTAAATTTACTGCCATTTAATCACCTCTTTCGGTGTTTGTTATTTTGTAATATGCAATCCATTCCGAAAATTCACTCGCTGTCATTCGTTCGCCTAGTTCTGAAACTGTCATTCCTAATTCTTTAGCTAAATGAAACATGAACATTCGAGATGGATCGCCTTTTAGTTTTTTTCGTTTTCCTCTGAATCATTTAATCCGTTTAATTCTGTTGCAACGGTTGCAATTTCATTAACAATACTTGCTGGCATTCTATCTTTAATTAATTGAAGATCATTTTTACCGAATACTTTTTCATTGTTTTTGAATAATGTTAATAACACTAACTTAAGAGTAGCATCTTTAAGATTAGGTATTGGTTTTCCATTCACAATTTTATATAAACTTGATTGATATTCTGAAGAATCTCCTGCTGATAGTTCTCTTACTTCCCATTCTTCACCGTTAATTTTAATTGTTTTGCTTTTAAACTTTAAATTTAATAATAGTTCTTTGTTCATTTTCTATACCTCTACGATCATTTGATTTGTTGCTTGTAATGTTATTGATTCTTCTGATAAATCTTCAATTGAAATAGATAGTGAATTATCTGCTACATTCGCATAAAATCTAAATGGATCATCTGTTGAATCTGCGTATAATTCTATTACTTTAGTTGTTCCATCTAATAACATATCTATAAAGAAATTATCAATTGAATAAAATTTTCCTAATGTTGCTTGTGCTGTTACTAATGTTGGTTGAAATCCTCGTTCTGATTCTTGGAAAACTGTGTTATCTAACATATCAGTTTCACCATCAAAACTAAATTCTTTTGCTTCTGCTACATTTGTCAATGTTACATATGTTCCTGTAAGGGTGATAACTCGCCCTCCATCAACTGTTCCGAATGTTACCGAACCATTTAACCTATTAAATGTAAAAGCCTCTACAGTGGGAACTCCACCATCTAAAACGGTTACTGTTGAATTGAAAGCCCATATATTTTTCGCTGTATCTGTTATTGTATATGTTTGATTGTCACTAGTTGTTGTTGCTTCAGCTGTAAATCCTATTTGAGAAGATTCAGCCTTAACCAGTGCTTTATAACCTTGTAAAGCCATTTAATCACCTCTTATGTTAAGATTGTTATTGTTCCAGTTAATTGCAATGAATATGTAACTGTTACTTTACCCTCTACTGTTGGATTGATTGAGAAACTCGCTACATATGCATCTGCTGAGAATCCGTTTGTTCCATCTACTGTAAATGCTGGTGCTGTTGTTGTTGTTAATAAAGTCTTATTTTTCCATGCATTAACTAATACTGTTTGACCATTTGTATCTGTTGGTTCATAATCTCCAGCTAATGTAATTGTTGCTGATGATAATCCAGGGATAAATTCTCTTTCTCCGTTTGAATCGAAATCTGTTGTATCTAATTGGTCTAATACTGGATCGAATGTAATACTATTAATACCTGCTACATCATTTGTACCTAATTTAATTGTTACTGCGTTTCCACTTAAAGCCATCTAATCGCTCCTTTGATTGAAATATTGTTTTGGTTTATTTATATTTTCAAGATTAGTCACTCTTTCTTCTAATCTTTTAATATATTTCTTTACTTCTTCTAATTCTTTTTTAATCTTTTTATTAAACATTTTGTATTTCCCATCTCGTAATTCTACTATTTTTGTTATCCTCTGATTGGAAAGTTTCATTCGGTGCTGAGAATAACCTATACTTTATTGAATGCATTGATGTTTTAACATCTTCTAATGTTGAATCCATACTTGTTATATCATCTACATTTGTTATTACTTCAACTTGAAATTGTACTTCTTCACTATTTAAGTGAGTATTAAATACATAACCACCCACTGTATCTAATTTACTATACCATGCTGAGGGATAACTAGGATTTGCTGGTGGGTTTCCTTTCCAATAAACATTTGTAACATTAACTTTTAAAGCATTATATACTTCTGTTCGTAATTCTGATTCTGTTTTCATTTAATCACCCTCTTTAATGCAGTCGCTAGTGTTTTTTTAGTAGTTGCTTTTATTTGGTTGAAACTTCTATTCATAAATCCAGCACTACCTGTTTTACTCAAAAATTCAACAGGTGGTGCATATATAACATTAGTTCCTACCACTAATTCTTTTGTTTTTTTATTAGGTAGTAATACATCATCTGCTTGATGTGGTGCTTCAGGTGCTACAACTCTACCAGCTATTGTATATGACATTGAATTTCTTAATCTACCATCTACTACTGGAGTATTCTTTTTAATTACTGCTACCGAATGTTGTCCGACTACTTCTAATCCTTTTGTTATATCTACATCTAGTTTTTTAGAGAACTTTTCAATATTTCTATTTATTTCTTGTAAACTCATTTAATAACCTTTGATGCAATAACCATCATGTGATTAGATGCACCTATTTTATTTTGATTAGCAATTAATCTCACTAGAAATTGTTCTCCATCAATACTTATTTGTTCAGCTTCTACAAATCCACTTCCTGCAGGTGCGAATATCTTTTTAAATACATTAGAATCAGTTATTCCCCATTCTTTATATACTTTTTCTTTGTTGATAGGTTGCACATCACATAATACAGATGAATCATTAGACCATGTTTCTTTTATACTACCTAGTGTATCTACTACGGTTTTTGTTTGTAAATAAACTGTATCTGTATTCCACATACTAACACCATCTTAATTTTCTATATGAACTTAGTCGAGAATTAAAAGCATTTCTCCAACTTGTATCTCCACTAGAACTTGATGTATAAGATATTGATCTACTACCTTGTGATTCACTTGCAATACCATTTGTTGAGCTTGTATTGAATGTTGTTATCTCAGCAATTAAATCAACCAATTCTCCAGGTATGAATAATTTAGTAAATGCAGTAGTTACTTCTGGTTCTGTTTGTATAGTTAAATCTAATGTAGCATCTATTGTAATACTTCCAGTATCTATTGCTGTTATTAAATATACACCATCATTCAACCTAGTATTTTCAATTTTTATATATTCACCTACTAAGAATGTATCTGTAAAATCACCTGTGATTGTATCATTAGATGTGAATGTTGAATCAACTGAAAATTGTAATTCTATACCACTTGAATTTCTTTTTATGAAAAAATTGTTTAATTCTCTTAATACTTCGTTTAACATATTATCACCTCTTTAGAATAATTCCAATTCATCTATACTAGAATCTATTTCTGTTGCATTTGCACTTAATACCGTAAATACTGCATAATCTCCAGGGAATAATACATAATTAAATGAAGAAACATCTTCACGAATATTACCTATTCTTTCTGTTGTAAATATTGTGAATAATTCAGCATTTGCTAATGATATTGTTGGTAATCCTGTTGAACTATCAGAATATTCTAAATTTGAATTATCTGTGTCAACATCTATAAATGTTCCACCTACAACATCTGCTGCAGGTACATTATAAACTTTTATTTTACTTGATTTAGTTCCATCTACTGCTGCTTGGAATATTCCTAGTATATCCTCTATTTTATTATCTTTACCTTGATAAATAGGTTTATTATGGAATACTGCGAATGCTCCCTCAACTCCACCTACTGAAGTAAATGTGGCAATATCTACTGAGAATCTTCTTGCTGATACATCTCTTTGAACTCCTGATCCACCATATACTCCTGCATATACTGAACCACTTTCAAACTTTAGATCATCAGTGGTTGTTCCATTATCTACATATACATTAGGTGGTAAATATGGATTTTCAACATGAGTTGTTGTTTGTGAATTCGTTAAATCTATAACATGGAATGTCACCCAACTTTTATCTTTACCACTATATACTTGGAAAAATATTGGTGCTATACCTAAATAACCATATGTGATTCTAAAAATATTCATTTTAGTTTTATCTAAGAAAAAGTCTGATGGTCCACTTCCATCTAATTTGTCTAGATTGAAGTTTGCTTGAGTAATTTCATCAACCCATACTCCATTGACTTTTCTGAATGCTCCAAAATCTGCTCCTAGTGTACCTATTGCAAATCCATTATCATCATCAAATAAACCTACTCTAATTTGTGAATCTCCAGTACCAGCAGTATAAATACCTGTGAACATTATCTCAGCATCTCTACCTGCTACATATCTTAAATTCCTTTTACCTTTAAATTCTGCACTACTTCCTGTTGTTGTTCCTGATGTTACTGTTAATAATGGACCTATAAAATCAATAGAACCAGTACCTACTAATGTATTAGTACCGAATCTTGAATCACTAGGATACAAGAAGTTTTGAGCTAATTCAGGTTTTCTTTGTGTAACCAATCTACCACCGAATATACCATTAAATGGACTATTATTTTGATTCATGAATCCAGGATTATTTACATTTAAAGAATTAATATCCTTATTAAAGACTATGTCAATTATTTCGGTTGTTCTATTTTGGCTCATAACTAAGTACCGTTATACCCTATCGCACTACCACTTGTTAAAGTTATTGATGTCCATTTACCATATATTGTTCTATCTGCTGGAATTGATGTAAATACAGTTAAATCAGCATTTGTAATCCCATCTGCATCAACTTGTGCTGCTACTACTGTTGCTTCAACAAAATATATTGCAGTAAAAACTCCACTATCAGGTAATACAGGACTAGTACCAGTAATTTCTTTACTTCCTAAATTCCCCATTTTCTGTTCCATTAGTTCTGTTTGTCGCATCATACTCATGTATTACACCTCATTTTCCTTTAAGAATTTTAGTAATGTAGCTTTATCATAATTACTCCATCCTTTATATCCTTTTTCTTTTGCATATTCTCTTAATTCTTTAATATTCATATTTTCAAAGTCTACTCCTGTTACTTGTTCAACTCCTACATCTATTTCTTCCTTAATATATGCCGTTCCCATTTCCATTAATCTATTTATTGTATATGGATCTTCTGTTTCAAATTCGCCATTTTTAAATGTACATAACAGCCTATTTTTCTTTGCATCCCATAATACCTTTTTACCTGTTTGACAAAATATCATTTAATCACTCCTTTTTAAAGAAAGGGTAGGCTAAACACCCACCCAAATTATTCTATACAAATGTTTCTACACTTGTTCCACCAGTTACTGTAACACCTAATACTGTAATATTTGCTACTGTTAATGTATCATCTTCTGCTGCTGCCCATGTCGCCTCAGTACCTGAAACAACTACTAAAGCTCTACCACCAACGATTGATAAAGTAGTTGATACAATTGATGCTGTACCTCCACCTGTATCTGCAATTGATAATGTAGTTGCATAATCAGCTGTTAACCAATCATGTAATTCTCCTGCTGCTGTTTCAATTTGAATATTAACATTTCTAGTCCATGCACTAGTTGTTGCTGGTGTATCTACTGTTTCAGGATTAATAGTCATAACTATATCACCTGCTAATGCTTTATCTCTTACTAAAAATTCTTTTCTTACTGCAGGTTGTATACCTAACTTCTTTAATATATTACTCATATTGTCCTCCTTTTAAGCTGTTGCTAATCCAGTTACTGATCCATGATATTCTTCTGGTCCATAATCTAAACCAACTTGAGCATACCATTGCCCTTTTCTTGATGCTGCAACTTGAGCTAACATTTCAAATGTCATTAATTGCCCCTCGAATGGTGTAAATACTGGTGAACAAACACTAATTTCAACTGCATAAATTTCATCAGTTGGCATATGTGGATCGAATACGATACCTACCATACCGAAATCAGTTTCGATTTGTTTAATATTAACTCCACCAACATTTCTATCTTCTGGTGCGAAACCATAAATATCTGATAATTTTTGTTTTTGGAATGCATTTGCTAAGATTACTACATTTTCAAAGATTGCTCCTGTTGATGCCATTGTTGCGAACATTGTATCTGCAATTGCTTTTGTTAAAGTTGCCCCAGCTGCTGCTACTGTATTAGTAGTGATTGCATTTTTAAGTCCTCGCATTTTTGCTGCTGTAGATACATTAACTGCATCTTGGAATGCACCTTGTAAGAATGAATATTCTAAATCAATTGCGATTTGTCTTAATGCTGCTTGTCTTTGGAAATCAAATTCATCTGTTACTGGTTGGTCACCTAATACTGAGATTCCACCAATTTCACCGACTGTTGATTGTTTTGCGTGTGATACTTCAACTGTTTCTTGGAAAATTTGTACTGTGTTTGTATCTTGATCTCTTACTACTGTTGTTGCTGTGTTGCTTGATACTGAATCAGCTTCTGTAATTGCTGGTTGTGATGCTGCTGATAATGACCAAGGTTGTGCTACTGGGAATTTGAACGATCTAGCTCTTTTCCCTCCGTTTAATCCACCAATCATATTTAAGAATGGTGTTTGGTTTGCTCCTATTAAGAATAGTTGCCCTATATAGTTTAAATCTTCTCTATCTGTGTATGCCATTTTTTTATTCTCCTGTTTTTTAAATTTTTGGTAATTTACTTATTTCTCCAGATAATGCCATCATTAATCTAGCATCACCTTTCATTTGTGCTTCGTTATAATCTTTTATTAACTGAGCTCGTTTTCCCACTTGTGGTGCTTCTGTTGTTGGTTGTGGTGTTGTACCGGTTTTCACCATTTCACCGAATAATTTAGGGAATTTTTCTCTAATCCCTCCAATCGAATCAGTTAAACCAATTAAATTATCACCATCAAATGTTAGATTATCCATATTAATTTCTCTTTTAACCATTGATAAATATTGTTCGTCAACATTATTTTTTAATAGTTCTAAATCTACTCTATTATCTTTCTTGATCTTTAACATTTCAATTCTATGTTGTTCTTGTGCTTTGATATTATCAACTTTCATTTGTTCTAAAGTTCCCTTTAGTCCATCATAATCTGCTGAATTCTCTGTTGCTGTTTGTAATTTTGTGTTGATTGCTGCTATATCATTTTGATACCTTTCAGTTAATGCCTTATGTTCAATTTTCAATGAATCATGTTTCTCAGCCTTTACCACTGTTCCATCATTCATAATTGCTAGTTCAACATCTCCTAATGCTTCTTGTACTTTATTAGCTAATTCCTCACCTAATAATTGTTTTAATTTTTCAATCATAATTTTCTCCTTAGTTTTTGTCGAAGTGTGTCCACACTCCATAATTTTATATGTTAAATTAGTTTCCTAATTATAACGTTAAATGTGTTTCCATCTTTTTCTTTTAATAATGGCCCATACACCATCATAACTTAAATTATAAAGAGTAGCTAATTCTTTATAAGAATAATTACCTGTAGCATATAGTTTTCTCATTTCTAATACTTGTTTTTCAGTTGTTTTTGTGAATGTGCATTTATCGGCCGCTAATGGTTTTCTTGCTCCCACTTTATAAGCATGTTTGTTATTCTCGCTTTGTGTGGCCCATTCTAAGTTTGATACATTATTGTTTGTCTTGTCGCTGTCTATATGGTTCACCGTTGCTTTATTTTTTATATTATCAATAAATGCTTCAGCTACTAATCTGTGAATATGAAAATTTTTACCTTTATTATCTTTATATAAACTTACGAATAAATAACCATTGTTTTTTATTGATAACGATCTCAACTTTTCTTTTACTGTATGTTTATATGGTGGTGTATCATATTCGACAATTCTTTCTAATGACTTAATTTTTCCTAAATTGCTTACTTGATACAATCCCTCATAATCTTTAATATCTTTCCATATCTCTTTCATATTGTATCTCCTTTTTATTTTAAGGAGTGTTGGAACATACCCAACCATTCATTCTCCAATATGATTATATTCTTTTACCTTTATCCCATTGTTCACGAGTTAATGTCTTGTCATAATATATAGCTCTGTGATTTTTAGCATCCATAGATGCCGGCACGAAATAAGTATTACCATCCAAATTTCTAGCTATTCTTGTTAGGCCCTCTTTACTTGTATCGAAGTGAGCCGTTGTTGTTGAACGGCATGAAACGTGAACCGGAGGATACGTCAAACCCGTTATTGCTTCACTAGTTTTAAATATTTCACCATCTAATGATGTACATATCTCACTAGTGCGATTATCTAATGTAGCTACATATTCGTAACTGTCAACTACTCCAGATGCTTCATATCCTGCTAATGTAGCTTGATTGTATGAGTTTGTTACTTCAGTATCTACTAACCTTTTAGCTACTTTAAATCCACTATCCATATCTTTTGCTATTCTTCGAGCCATCTCATTATTAGATAATCCTTGCACTATACCATTGTTTAATGTTTGATTAACTGTATTTGCTAATCTTGATCGGTTATTCCATACTCTAGTGCTAAAATTTTGACCGTTAACGGGGTTTCTGGTTAATTGTGATATAATGTTAGGGTTTAGCAAATCGAACCTTTGACCTATTCCTAAGCCTCTGTATGCTTCGTATACCGTATCAGGGTATGCACCATCTACTATATTCCCTAGTGTTACTTTCATAAAATCATTTTGATCTTTACTTAACTGGAATAATATATCATCTAATTGTTGATTTAATCTTGTCAACCTTGTACCTTTAACTAATTGTTTATTTGCTGCATTTGGTGTTACTACTAGTTTTTTTGTTGTACTAGATATTACTTTTGTTCCATCTGCTAATGTAGTGAATACTGGTGATGATTGTATTGTTCCATATTTAGCATAAAATGATTGTATTTCTTTTAACATCTCATTCTTTGAATCTTTGAATAATAGTTGTAAATCTTTTATTGATAAATCACCTTGTCTATAATATCTTCTTGTTTGTGCTTCGTATCTATCTAACCAGTATTTAGCATCTCTTACAGTTAAATCTTCTACTCTAGCCATTATTCGTTATCCAATTTAAAACTTTCAGTATCTTCTAGGTTATCTATTCGTGCAGCTTGTTCTTGTGCTATCAATTCGAGTTCTTTTTCTACATCATCAATCATAGGTAGATTTGCCAATAGTGTTCTATCAGATATTATTCCTTTTAATTTAACTAATCCCTCTATGATTTCGTTAACATTAAATATCATTGATGTATTAAATACGAAGTTTATAGATTTATAATCATGATTCGTTCCATCTCGTTCATTGATAAACTCTACCACGAAGAACATAAATTCGCTTAATGTTGTTTTTAATTTAGTAATAAGTTTATTTGCTTTCAAGTCTAACCCTGAATACATAGCCTTTATTACTACATTTGTAATTGATCCACCTGTTAATTTAGATTCATTAACTCCTTGACCTACATCATAGATCATATCAATTAACCAACCCATCATAAATTCTCTAGCTTCTTTAGGAATATCTAATGTTTTCGGTTCTGCGTTCGATTTATCATCATTACTTAATAGTATTGCTTTAAATTTTTGTAAGTTCAACATAAAATCTGCTAATGATTCACCCTCATAACCTCTTAATACCCATATTGCAAGTTGAATATCTTTCAAATCGTTTACAAATCCACTTGATACTACATCTAAAGCATCAATATATCGCTTTATAGGAATTAAATCAGAACGTTCTTCATTATTATTAGCTAACGACAATATAGGCACTCTACCCCAACTATTAGCTTCTAACTTATCTGGTGAAACTGAATCGAATGAATGTGTTTGAGATTTATCAACAAAGTTGCTGTTATATCTATACCAGTGATACTCAGGATTATATGTTACTCCATGCGTTCCAGGTACTACAAATTGATAAAATGTCTTTCCTGTTTCATCTCTTACTTCTCTAAATATTGATACTTTTTCATCATCCCATACTTCAACTCTTAATGTTGTTTTAATTTCATCATCTACAACCCAATCAAATGCGTAATATCTTATTGCTTGTGTTACTTTGTTTTGTTTATTCTCGATAAATATCACTTGTTCAGCTGGTAATACAGAATATTTAAAATCTCCATTTTCATCTATGAAAGGTTGTAATGATTCTCTACCTTTATTAGATGCACCTTGTATTAGTTGTTGGACCTTGTCATTCCATTCCATACCTAATAGTTCAATTACCTTATCTGCTAATTCTTCTTCTGTTGATTCAATCACGATAGGTTTAGAGTTTATATATCCATTCTTTTGATCTACTAATTTCTTATGTAAGTTATTAACTATTTTTTCATTTGATTTATTATAATCTGTAAACTCTTGACCATCAACATAAAACTTTCTGAAATCTCTTAATAGTATATCACTTTCAGTATTGTAGTACCTTACACCATGTACCATTTCAATCTTTTCTTGACTTACTTGGTCTTTTTCGATTATTTCTTTTAATATAGCTTCCATTGTAACTGCTCCAGCCAAATCAACATTTTTATGAGCTATATTACTTGTTGTATTATCATGCATTTTATCACCCTCTTATTTTAAGAATTTAATACCACTTGGTTTACTTATAAACTCGTTCATCATTGCAATACTGTCTGCTGCATCATCATGCTTGATTTTACCATTTTTAGGATAATGTGTTAATTCGTACATGAATTGTTTATATTCAGGATGATTTTCTATATCATCTCTAAAGTAAAAGTTCTGTTTAACACTACCACTATTCATTATTATTTTGGTGTGTTTATTTTGTGATGTGTGTTTCCAATCTATCGTTGTTCTACCTTGTTTCAATTCTTTGACTTTTTGTGCATAACCTTTACCACCATTATTCGATTCAAATCTCGCTTTACTTATACCATATTCATCTAACATTGCAGCGACTCGTGGTTGTGTTACTTCTATCGGATCTTTAGTGAAAATTATATCAACTATATATACATCATTTCCATATATATATCCAATAGGTTGTGATAAACTATCTGAACCCTCGTCTGCTATATCACATACTGCTACTTTAGTATCTGGTTCACTTTGTAATTGAGCTAACTTAAATCTGTTTAAATCACTTTCGGGTAATAATAATCCCTCTTTAGGAGTTGGATTTTGTTGATATAATGAATCAAATACAATTGGATTGTTCTCTTTAATACTTAATAATGTTTCTAGCGAATGTTGTTCAGCCCATAATGCCTCGCCTTTTTCTCTAGGATCATCATCTGTATCTGTTTCTTTTATAGCTTCATATAAAACTACTTCCCATTTGTTTTTCTCGAGCCTTAAAAGGTGTCCTGCGAGATCTTCTTCATGCCATCTAGTAAATACTAATAATTGCTGTGAATTATTGTGTAAGCGAGTTTTTGCAACTGTATCATACCAATCACGAACATTCTCTCTAATTGTAGAACTCCAGGCTTCTTTAGCATCTTTGTATAAATCATCCATTATTAATACATCTAATTTTCTAGAAGTTAATGGACCACCTACACCAACCGATACTAATGAACCATCATGACCTATTATTTCGAATTCATCATTATTCCTTACATAATTATCTTTAGAGCCTTTAGTCGGTAATTTAGTGTCACTGTATATTTCTTTGTATTCTTCATCATCTATAATTCTTTGAATATCTCTATTGAATTTTGAAGCTATTGTACTATTGTATGCTACAAGACCTATTTTTTTATCGGGATAGTCACCTAGCATTTTAGCTGGTGTTCTTCTTGTTGATATTTCACTCTTACCATGTTGTGGTGGCATAAATACCATTAAGTTCTTTATATCACCCTTAATAAATTGATCTATCTTCTTGCAATAATTAATATGATGCCAATTTGATTTATAATCTTCTTTAGTATACTTGGTGAATTCTAATATGTCTAATCTACATTCCCTTATTTTCTTTTCTTTTAGGAGTTTAAGTTTATGTATTTTTTCTTCCCTAGTCATATTGTTTTAATTCTTTTTCTAATTCTTCATCACTCATAGCTTCGTATTTATTAACAATACCACCACTATGTTTAATTTCTTGTTTGTCTTTTTGATCAAGGTATTGTTTACCTAGCCATATAGCCATTGTAGAGTTAGTATCAGCCAATCTAAACTGTTTTCTTCTTAGACTTACTTTTGCTATATCTATTCCCTTTTTATATATACGACAAAATTCTTCATCTCTTTGTAATGTTCTTACTGATATATCTAGTTCATTTGCTATCTCTTGCTGTGTAGCCATTACTGAAGACATACCCATAACAACATTATAATCTATTTCTTTTTTTGGTCTACCTACCTTGTTAGCCATCTTAATCACCTTTTTCAAATATATCTATTTCATCTACAAATTCAAATTCATATTCATTCATTACTTCTGACGAATTACCTAATCTTATCAAATGGTTTAATTGTTTTGTTGATACCAATATTTTATTTGTTTTATCTCTTTCGCATTTAAGCAATAATTTGTTATTTAAACTAAATAGTTCAAAATGGCTTGCAATTTCATGTGCTTTGCTATCTTCTTTACATTGCTTACAATCTTTTATACTCAATCCTACATTTACATTCAAATTTGAAATGTTTTTTGCTTTCTTTTTCATAGTTATCTCCTCTATTTTAAAAAAATTCTAGCTATTCTTCAGGCATCCTATCTAATGTTTTAGTTACCTTATCATTTTGATTCATACAAATTTCTATTTCGTTTAATATTGATCTAATATGTTCCATATTTTCAGGCACTATTTCTATTGTACTTAATTCATCAATGAAATTACCTAACTGTCCATCATAGAAAGCTCTTAACTCTAATAACTTTACTCTACTCAATGCCATATGACCACCCCTTAATATTATTTGTATTACTTGAAAAACTTCCTTGCTATCTTTAATATTTGTTTATTCCATAGCCTATTAAGTATTCTTCCTTTGCATACTGCTCGTATATCATTTGTTATTGATAAACTTTTATATATTTTATTCTTCATATAGAACACTTATTTATCATAATTCGTTTTATTAATTCCGTTTTAATTTTATCTTCAACGGCTTTATTATAATTATTGTTAAAAACAAATGTGTTGTTTTCTTTACCGCTTGGTACATTCAAGCTATTATCTATTATGTTTGGCATTGCTAAACTTAAACTAGCTTGCATTGCTCTAATACCACAAATTGAACAGATTTTGTCTGTTGTCATATCATTAACACCAATCCATTTATGATTGCATTTCATGTCTATCGCTCCATTTAATATATAATTTATTTTTCATCTTTTATTCTTTCTATTTCATCTTGTAATTCTTTAATTCTCTTTAATTTAATTTGTTCTTTGTTTGCTTCATCAAAATAATATTCATACTGTTCTATTTTACAATCAGAATAGTTTAACGGAATTTCATCATACCATTCACCGATTTCAACTTCTTTATAATCTGCTATCTTTAAACTCATATCACTTCTATCAAATAAAATTTCTAATTCTTCTCTGTTACCATATGGTTGTTCATTGTTTGTATCGAAATAATATATGGTTGCTTTACTTAATTTCATCTCTATCATCTCCATTTAATTAAATACAGCCTTTCTCTTACCTGTCATGGATTCCCTTTTTATTTGGATCAGCTGCACTATATATAGCTTGTTTATACTATTCTATTCTAGAATACTACATTTTAATGCAAATTAAAAGTAAATTAGAGATATTTATACAAAAAACTAGCCTTTAGACCAGTTTTGTTAATATTTTCTTGTATTCGTTGTGTGTTATGTAGTATTCGTAACCATTTGTCATTATCAACATTGCATATCTACCATCTATATTCTGCATTTCTATTACATTATCTAAGTTTATATAAACTCTTTCACCCTTTTCTAATTCGCATAATTCACTACTTGCTCTTATAAACATAATTTCTCTCCTTTTTATTTGATTAAATATTTCCCTATCATTGGTACTGTATAAGCTTCACTCTTACTTATTACTATTCCACAACCTAATATTGGTTTTTGGTCTTGATCCTTTGTATAATCAAATACATAAGCATCTAAATCAATTCCACAAGCAACACCCATACCGAAAAGTAAATCGTTTTCATTTCCAAAGTATTTAACTCCAAATACGCTATGTGAATGTCCAGTTACAACACTCATTAAACTTTTTAACATAGTGTTATAAAATCCATATTGACCACCAGCAGGTTTATGTTTATATTTAACACCATCTATAATAAATTTATTTTCTAATTCCCATGTATCAGGTAATCCATACTGCAACCTATATATTTGTTTCGCTAATTTTCTTAATCCGTTTTTATATAACTTCTTGAAGAATCTTACATCATGGTTTCCAATACATACTTTTACTTCTGGGAATACTTTAACCCAAGCTTTTAATTTTTCTTTTGCTTGTTCTGCTTCATCTGTAACATTCAAAGCCTGGGAAGATTGATCATAATCACTTAATGCACAACCATCTATTAAATCACCAATCTGTACTATATCAGTAACACCCCATTTAATAAAAGTATCAATACAAAATTTTATATAATTAGGATGTGCGAAAGGTTCTTGTGTATCCCCTATAACCCCAACAACTCTTGGATGTTTCTTTCTTTCTTCTTCAGGTAATAACCATAATCTTTCTTCGTTTGCTTTTCTTCTCTTTCTCCACTTTGCTAATGTACTCGTGAATGAGCTGTAGCTTGTCTTTTTACCAGTTTTCTCATTGTGAAACAATAATATTTCTTTTACTGAAATTCCTTTATCTGACATTTCTAAACATTTGTCTATTATGTTGTTTGGTGTTGTTCTGTTCATATAGAATGTACTCCTCTCATTTATATTTACCTTAGTATACCATACTTTTACCCAATAATACAAAAAACACCTATTTCTAAGTGTTTTCATGCACCATCTCTTGTGATTTTCTGGTTGATGCCCTCCCTCTAGTTCAGTCGCTCTAGTAAGCGTAGACCCTACCGTTGCTGTTAAGCGGTGTAAGGTTCTGGACAATTATAGCATAACACTATTCTTTCAATGATTCAAGTATTTTTACTGCTGTTAATGCATCTTTTAAGCTACAATGCCCATATAAGAAATGTAAATATAATGCTTCGTATTTAGTTTTCAATAATTCTTCCATATTTTCCCTCCTATTCCCATAAATAATGGATGTTTGTTATTTCGAACTTCTTCAATATATTATCTAAATTCTTTTCTACTGATAATTTGTAATTGAATGTATCTAATACTAATATTTTCTGTTCTATACTTTCTCTAGCCATTTCTAATATGTCCTGGTATACAGATTCATCAAATTTCCCACTAAATATTTCACTCTTTACTCTAAATTCTTCATCAATCAAGATCGGTGTTAATGTTTCAAATTGTATTGGTAATACTATAATATATTCATCATTAAACTTTTTGACACTAATTTTATTCAGTTTGTATGTTGTTATAAATTCGTATTGTAACCTTACTTCTAGCGTTTTCTTATCAAATGGTAGCCAACTGTCACTAATAATGTCGCTCTTATATGTCATTATACCTCTATTTACTATTATTTCGCCCTGTAAGGATAGTTCTTGAGTTATTAGTGTGCTTTTATCAATTTTCATCTCTTCTTCTTTAGGTTTTAAAATAACGATTATTACAAAACTTGCTAACAACCATACTAAAATAATACTTTTGATAATAAATTTAATTATTTTCATTCTATCGCTCCTTTTCTTTGTATTATCATTATATGTAAGTATGATTATTTTTATACATAAAAAAACTAACAATTAAGTTAGTTTTGATATTTCTTTAATTTTAGTGCATAACTCTTCTAGTGCCTTACTTGTTTTTCTGTTGCTTTCAGCTTGTATGTCTAAAGCTACTCCAAACATAAAACTAGTAACATAATCAGCCATTTGAATTTTATTTATACCACCAAACCTTTTTAAATTCAAAATACCTTTCCCAAGAGTTTCTTGATATGCTAATACTCCTTTTCTAAAATCAACAGATTTGTCTTTTAAATCAATCATATTAATTCTCCTTTATTTTTTAAGATTACATTTTCCATCACATTTCATAAACATAAAATCAGACATTGAACAACTCCAACCATCACAATTTTCTTCAAGAGGTTTATCTCCAATTGGTTTTCCGTAATGTTTACCGGCACAAACTCCCATATTAAGTTCGCATGTTGTACAATTCATCACTAAATTTTTCTTGCATTTTTTCATATTCTACCTCCTCTCTAATATTTCATCATTACATTAAACATTGCACCTATTAAATATATAAATATTGCATGTAATATCGACCAATCATAATTTAAATTGAAGTATTTTACCAAAAACCAGCCTATAAAGTATATTGATATTATTGTTATAACTGTTATTAATACTGATATACATATTGATAATATTTTTTTAATCATTTGCTTCACCTAAATATTTCCATATGTTTTTAATACCGATAATATCAATTAATATACATACTGTAAAAACTACTCCAAGTATTTGTTCTGTATTTTTCAATATCATAATACATAATACAATATGACCTAAACAGAATAGCAATGATGCGACTTGTAAAATAATTTTAATTTTAGTTTTAGTTTTCATCCAATCCCTCCACAAAGTTTCTATCTGCTAATTGCATCAATTGTAACCTATTTTTAAATAAATCATCTTTTACTTGTTTAGTTTGTTCTAATCCTTTTAATCTATTTATTTCTTTTTCTAGGTATTCTATTTTATCTTCAACTTTCATTAATGATTTTCCTCTATTTCAACTTTACATTGATTATCAAATATTTCTAAAAGTTTTGATGAATTAATATATTCTGTTTTATCCAAAACCATTTGTTTTGCTTCTTCTAATTTTATTCCAGTATATTCAGAAGTTTCCATAATAATAGAAACTTTTTTAGCCATCTTCATTATAATTTCGTGAGCTATGTTGAAATATTTCTCGTATTCTGCTTTATCGCAATTAGAATAATTAATTGCTATTTCATCATGCCATGTGCCTATTTCTGTTGTTTCTACATCAAACAATGCATACGATACCCAATCTCTTGATTCAAGAGTTTCTTCTAAAATGTTTTTTGGATCCTCATCACTATCAGTTGAATAAAAATAAATTGTTGCTTTAGATAATTTCATCT
>Ga0209692_10001512_pt1 | contig 30966 bp, 27 predicted proteins | sample tdDd472_FD_187129 | JGI IMG/M metagenome (GOLD analysis project Ga0209692, IMG submission 187129) | Marine sediment microbial communities from the Atlantic coast under amendment with organic carbon and nitrate - tdDd47.2 (SPAdes)... | ecosystem: Environmental > Aquatic > Marine > Coastal >...
GATGAACGAGCTGTTCCACCTTCGAACGATGAAAGCAATTACAAAATGGCAATGGATTCAGGTTTTGCCAAACTACCAATTCCCGAAGATAACATCCACCGAATGGTTACAGAAGAAGAAATCGGAAAAAATGCGACACGGTATGAAAAAGAAATCAATGATATCCTAGAGGATAAGCCTTTTGATCTAATCATGCTTGGAATGGGTGATGATGGACATACCGCATCCCTTTTCCCCGACACAAACGCTCTTGATGAAGAGACACGTGGGGTTGTTGCAAACTATGTCGACAAAAAAGAGACATGGAGAATGACGATGACCTACCCCCTCATTAACAAAGCAAGGCACATAGCTCTGTACGTGATGGGAGATGGAAAAAACGATATGCTCTATTCAATTTTAGTCGAAAACGCTCCCCTTCCATCCCACAAAATTGGCACACCAGAAAATAAAGCACTATGGATTGCTGATGATGAAGCTGCTCAAAAGACTTACGCTGCTCTTACTGCTCATTCCTAGCGTTCTGATTAGTCTTACATACTCCCTTTTGGAAGATGATGGTTCACCAAAACAAGGCCTGGTTCATCTAAGCCGTGTCCTGACGCAAATTCGTTTGCTTCCAGAGATGCCTAGTAGATCTCGTGATGAAATCAATAGTGCATTTCAAAGACACCTCAGACGAAAAGCAAGAACTGAATTGCGGTATTTACCAGAACTCTCTCTCCGTCTCTCAGATGAAAAAAGACTGAGAATCGCAATTGAGAATTTAGGACTAGAACAACCCTCTCCAATCATCGAGCCGGTTTCAGTTGATTACCTCCTTGTGTATGGCACAACGTTTTCAACCGCAGAAAAGAGAATCCGCGAAGCGTCCCGACTGATCAACTTTGGCCTGGTAACAACACAATGTGTCGTTCTCCTCCCAAATGACAGGCAACTCACGGCAAAAAAAGAACTCGGCGCTTTCTTCTCCTTCCTCGAAAACACAGAGCTGGAAGACAAAATAGGTTTTTATAAACAGTATCCAAGCAAATGTATCGAAGCAAATATGCTAGAGGACCTATGGAATCATTACAGTCGTGAGCCATGTGTTGTTATAGATGTGCCGAAGAAAACACCGAAATTAGAACTAATCGATTCCCTTCTTGCATTCAAAAATTTCCTTCCAAGCAAGGACACAGTACTTTCTCTTCTTCCTTGTGTTGAGACCCCTTTTGCTCACAGAATAATCAGACAAACTCACGAATTTCTTTCACACGAGATCCCTTCTTTAGAGATAATCCCCCATATTTTCCATGCAGGTCATGCTAAACTTCCTATCCTCTTGGACGAAATAACAAAACTCTTGTCTGTTGAATCCAGCTGTTGGTAAACTGGTCACTTTGATATACTACGTGTTATGAAAATTCTTGGAATCGAGTCCACCTGTGATGAAACCTCGTGTAGCATCGTTGAGGATGGAGAAAAAATTTTAAGTCATACTATTTTTTCACAAGAAACCATCCATCAAAAATTTGGTGGGGTTTTTCCTGAACATGCTTCGAGAGAACATATCGAAAAAATGCTCCCGTGCATTGACCGCACCCTTCAGGATGCCGGTCTTACCCTGAGTGATATCGATGCAATAGCAGTCGCCTATACACCCGGATTGATGGGCTCAATTCTTATGGGAGTAACCTGTGCTCAGGCATTGAGCTATACCTTAGGGATTCCTCTTATCGGCGTAAATCACATTGAAGCACACCTCTATGCTGCAATGATGGGGGCAAAAAAAATATTCCCCGCGCTTGGCCTTGTTGTATCCGGAGGACACACCTTTCTCGCTCTCATTCATAAAATTGGCTCATATGAACTGCTCAGCACGACTGTTGACGATGCAGTCGGCGAATCCTTCGACAAGGTAGCATCGATGCTCGATCTTCCTTACCCCGGAGGGCCTCATATCGAACGACTAGCCCAGTGTGGTGATGATTCTAAATTTCCTTTTAAAGCAGGTAGAGTAAAAAATTTACCACTTCATTTCTCCTTCAGTGGATTAAAAACAAACGTCCTGTACACGGTCCAGGAACAGAGCGAACTCAGTGAGCAAACGAAAGCTGATATCGCTGCGTCATTCCAACGTGCCGCATTTAGCGATATCTGTAAAAAAATTGAAGCAGCCCTGAAACAATACGACTGCCGAGCACTTTACTGCGGTGGGGGTGTTACGATGAATCAAAAACTTCGAACCCTTCTCACCTCCCACTTTACAAATATTCCTTGTCACTTCCCTGATAAAAACCTCTCACTAGACAATGCTGCAATGATCGCCGGCCTTGCTTTTCATAAAAAAGAAATCCCTATCGACCAGCTTACCCCAGCCCCACGAACACTTCCTGCAACCCGAAATGGTACAGGTACCCTCATTTTCTCGTGAGAATATACTTGTAAAATAGGTGCTTAATATGTCAAAATACCGGTTACAAATTTTTTACCGGTGAGAGGACTACGATGGCAAAGAAAGGTGCCCGAGAAGTTATCAAATTAAAGAGTACTGAGAGTAAAGAGGTTGTTTGGACTATGAAGAACAAACGAAATACTCCGGATCGACTCGAGCTGAAAAAATACGACAAGTCTCTCCGACGACACGTAATTTTCAAAGAAGCTAAATAGTTTTTGTGGCGCATTTACTTTTGCGCCACAAAAAATTTTGTCTATGTTTGAGCTTGGAATAGCCAAAAAATATTTGATTCCCAGACGGAATCATCTCTCTCGATCTCTCATAGCACTGATGTCAGTCGGTGTAATCACTTTGGTTGTTTGGCTCGTTCTTCTCTTTTTGTCCATTAACGAAGGGATTCAAAACCGGTGGATCGGCCATCTCACTAAGCTTAATGCTCCACTTCAAATCACTCCAAAAGACGCCTACTATAACTCCTACTACTACCAGATCGATGAGTATGCTGCGCATTCAAACTACTCAAAAAAGTCGATTCGTGAAAAACTAGCAGCACAACAGGCTGACCCGTTTGACCCAGAGGTGGACGCAGAACTCCCCTCTACCCTTCCCCTACCAGTGAAGAACCCTGATGGCTCTGTAAAAAACCTTGTTGGTGATTTATTCAGCGTTGTTGAAGGCGTTAAGAGCGCAGTTGCGAGTGACTATGAAGTTGCAGCGGGTGTTCTCAAACTCAAACTGACCTACTACGACCCGATGCAACCTACGAGAGTCAACCCCGCTAAAACGCTCTTGAGTCAAGCTGTGTACTTAAAATCCTTTTGCGGGAAGCAAGGAACACAGGACAGCCTCCTTTCCAAGCCAAAAACAGAGGATATTGAAAAATTACTGGGTACGGTTGAAAGGCTCGGATACTTCGAAAAGTTCTCGAAACGGATATTTCCATACCTTCACAATGTCCAATTTACCACTGCACCAGCCAACTGGCGATTCCCTGCGCACCTTCTTCCTGAAGGAAAAAAAATTCGCTCTCAAATCGTACGTAATTATAGCCTTCCTCGGTGCACCCTTGGCAGTTCATCAACGAATGGATCTATCTGGAAAGAGGGCTCAAATGTTCTCTATCGCCTCGATTCAGGTGAAAAGGGCTCATTTGGACAAAGTGTCTTTATTACATCGGATGCCCCTTTAATACTTAAGGTAGATCACATTGAGTATGAAAGGAAAGGATCCCTTGATGAAGTTGTGTTTTCAGTACAGAGTAACCTCGACGGTGTTCCTCTCAAGGGAAACGTAGGGTGGAGAGGCGTAACGCTCTCTCACTGCGAAGTAGCCGACCATTTTGAACACTCTCCTACACTTTCTCCCCTTTGGCCATATTTTGTAAAAGATGAAAAGAGCTACAAACTCCCAGAAATCGATGGGTTTTCACCAATTGTTGTTCCGAAAAATCTACGTGAGAATGGAACTCGGGTTGGTGATACCGGGCACCTTGCATTCGCATCAACAACTGCCACATCTCTTCAAGAGCAAGAACGCCCACTCTTTGTTGTTGGCTTCTATGATACCGGTGCAATTAACGTTGGAATACGATTTATCCTTGCAGAACCAGATATCGTCAGCGAACTTAACGCTTCTGCAACTAATATCCCAATTGATCGATCACTCCTCAATGGTGTCCACCTATGGTACCGTGACATTGGGAAAACAAAAGATGTAAAGCATGCAATCGAAGCATCACTCAAACAACAGGGGCTTGATGAGTACTTTACGGTGACTGCATTCTATGAGTACGACCAAGTTAAAGACCTTATTCAGCAATTCCAAAGCGACCAGTACTTATTTTCACTTGTTGCACTGATCATATTAATCGTCGCATGTACAAATATCATTACCCTTTCCGTTCTTCTTGTGAACGACAAGAAAAAGGAGATTGGAATCCTCCGATCAATGGGAGCGAGAACAAGAAGCATTGCACTAATATTTGGACTTTGTGGCGCTTTGATGGGGCTGTTCAGTACTGGCCTCGGTTGTGCGCTTGCGTACGTCACAGTTCGTAATATCGATACACTGATTCAGATCCTCAGCGCTGTACAGGGACATCAACTTTTTTCTGAGGCATTTTTCGGCACCCACCTCCCTAACACACTTTCAACCAATGCACTTCTCTTTGTGGGTATTATCACCCCGCTCATCGCGCTCTGTGCAGGGCTTGTTCCAGCAGTAAAGGCATGTCGACTAAAAACAGCATCTATTTTGAGAGGTGATGGATGAAGACGCTACTCGAAATGAAATCTGTTTCAAAGTCATTTTATGATCCAAACGAGATTCCTATTCTGAAAGAAGCCAGCCTCGCCGTGCAAAAGGGGCAATCGATGGCTATCATCGGTCCTTCTGGTTCTGGAAAAAGCACCCTCCTGCATATGCTCGGCGGTATCGAGCTTCCTGACTCAGGAGAGATTTTCATCGATGGAACGATAATCTCTAAAGAAACTTCTCCAAATATCCTTAACAAAGAAGTTGGGTATGTATTCCAATCGTTTCATCTCCTCGAAGAAGCGACGACACTCGAGAATGTCCTCATGCCAGCACTGATAGCTAGACAAAGCACCCGAAATGGAAGTGCATCGCATAAAAGAGCATGCACCCTCTTGAAGTATGTTGGGCTAGACGATCGGATACATACAGATATTAAACACCTTTCAGGTGGTGAAAAGCAGCGCGTTGCAATAGCAAGAGCGCTATGTAACGACCCCCAAATCATCTTAGCTGATGAGCCAACCGGAAATTTAGATCCAACCCACTCAGAAGCCGTCCAAGATCTTTTGCTCTCAGTTGCAAAAAAAGAGGGTAAAGCCGTTATAATTGTGACCCACAATCACTCATTTGCAAAGAGATGTGATGTGGTATTACAATTAGATAATGGACACCTATGCACATAGTAATCATTGGAACCGGGTATGTTGGCCTCGTAACAGGCAGCTGCTTTGCCGAGATGGGACATACCGTTACCTGTCTCGATATCGATAAAGAAAAAATCACAAAGTTAAAACAGGGTGTTCTTCCAATCTACGAGCCTGGTCTAGATGAGCTTGTTGCGAGAAATGCGAAAGATGGGCGACTTCAGTTCACTGATGACTACGCTTCATGTATCCCCCAAGCAGATGCTTGTTTTTTCGCGCTTCCAACACCATCAAACGAAGATGGCAGTTGTGATGTGTCCTATGTTCTAGCAGCAGCAGAGACTGTTGCAAAACACCTTCAAGGCTACACCGTAATCGTAATGAAATCGACAGTACCTGTCGGGACGGGAAAAAAGGTGCGGAAAACAATCGAAACGATAAGTCCTGCCATTGAATTTGATATGGTTGCTAATCCAGAATTCCTCAAGGAGGGATCAGCAATTCAAGACTGCATGAAGCCAAGTAGGATCGTTGTAGGGGTTGAGTCCGATCGAGCAAGACAAGTGATGGAGCGGATTTACTCTGCATTTACCCTCAACCATAACCGAATCCTTTTTATGGATGTCCCCTCCGCAGAAATCACCAAATATGCGGCAAATGCAATGCTAGCTACCCGAATTTCATTCATGAATGAACTCTCAGAACTCTGTGAACTGGTAGGTGCAGACATAACAAAAATCCGCACTGGAATTGGTTCTGATGAGCGGATTGGATATGATTTCCTGTATGCAGGACCTGGTTTTGGGGGCTCATGTTTTCCTAAAGATATTAGGGCACTGGCGAAAACCGCCGATTCCTTTGAGATTGACCTCGGTATTATTAAAGCCGTCGATGAAGCAAACAACCGGCAGAAGAAAGTGCTTTTCTCAAAAGTGAAAAGACACTTCGAAAAACGAGGCGGATTTGAAAATATCACAGTATGTGTCTGGGGTTTGAGTTTTAAACCAAATACTGACGATGTCCGCGAATCCCCTGCTCTTACCTTGATTGAGCAGCTTCTCAATGCTGGCATAAAGGTAAAAGCCTTTGATCCAATTGCTATGGACACAGCTAAAAAGGCCCTACCACCGCACAAAAATCTTCACTTTGCATCAACTCAATACGATGCAGCGGATGATGCAGACGCGCTCATTTTAGCAACCGAGTGGAAACAATTCCGGTTCCCCGATTTGAACGAACTAAAAAAACGAATGTCGGGCTCTGTCATATTTGATGGAAGAAACCAATACGATAGTAATGAGTTGATAAAGTATGGGTTTACCTATTATGGTATTGGAAAAGCTCGGCCACCATCACAACTACTCGAGGAACTATCATTACTAGGACCAACGATACAGAGATAAACTCAACACTCCAAAAAGAGATTTCCTCTTTTTTGGAACAACTCTTTGCAATCAGCACGCTTCCGAAAACGAACGTATATGAGGCTGCAAAATATACGTTGATGCTGCCTGGAAAGCGGATCCGCCCCCTTATTACCCTCCTTGCAATTGAAGCGTTTGGCCACTCTGCTATGCAGTTTATTCAACCTGCTTGTGCTATCGAACTGATCCATACCTACTCTCTCATCCACGACGACCTTCCATGTATGGATGATGATGATATGAGACGAGGAAAACCTTCTCTTCATCTTGCATTTGACGAAGCAACGGCGCTTCTTGCCGGTGATCTTCTTCTTACGCACTCGTTTGAATTAATCTCAACTGCCCCAAACCTCGATGACCGCAAAAAGAATATGCTTATAACAGCACTTGCTCAAGCAGCGGGCGGAGAAGGAATGATTGGTGGACAAATGCTTGACCTTCTCGGTTCATCACATGCATATTCTAATGAGTATCTTATCCAACTTCACACAAGAAAAACAGGTGCCCTTTTAGGATATTCCTTTGCCGCAGCTGGGATTATTTCCGAATATCCACACATTGAAAAACTCTCACGAGTTGGAAGAACCATCGGCCTTGCCTTTCAGGTTATCGATGATATTTTAGACCAGACCAAAACCAGCGAAGAGCTTGGTAAACCAGCGGGTTCAGATGCAAAGAACCAAAAGCTTACCATTTTATCGAACCATACCATCGAAGAAGCATACGCCTTTGCCGATTCCCTTCATAATGAAGCTGCAGCACAGCTCGAAGATATTTTTGATGATACAAGTAGTCTGAAACCCCTTTTCAATTTTCTTTTGCAAAGGACTCAATGAAATTTCTTGGAACAGATAGGCTGCGGGTCATTCTTTTTTTCCTTTATTTCATCCTAGCCTCCCTATTTTTCCCCGTCTTTCAACTCTCTTTGTTTGTTCCCTTACTTGTACTTTTTGCAGATACCTCTCGATGGATGTATACAGTTCTAGTAGGACTTACTTTGGGGTTAAGTATCGATCTCATTTCTTTTTCCTTCCCAATCGGATTTTACATGGTACCATTTTTTCTTATCTCTTTGGCCCTGATCAAAACAAAAGGAATGATAGCTTTTTACAAACCCTTACCAATGCTTCTTTTTTTCTATCTGAGTTCAGTTGCCACCATGATCCTTCTTCTCATCATGGCAAATATTTTCGGAAATCCCCTTCGCTATTCGAGTACCTACCTTGCGCTCGATGTTTTGGCTTTGCCAATATTTGATACAGCCATTGCTTTTTTCACGCTTGTAACCCTTCCCTTTTTAGTAAAAAGGAAATTTTTCATTGAAATAATTATGAAAAGCGTTAAAAAGAGAAGACATGGATGAATCTCAATTACCGACTGCACTTTTCTCTCGTCTTACTACTGTTGCAATCTTAGCCGCACAACGTGCGGGTGATGTCGTTCGCAGAGGGTATGGCAACACCTTTTCTTTCAATGCGAAAGAGGGTCGTTACGACCTCGTAACAGAGATCGATATTGCCTCAGAAAACGAGATCAAAAGCTGCATCAAAGAGTTCTTTCCAGAGCATAGTTTCCTCTGCGAGGAAGGTGGCTCAGAAGGTGAAAATCCAACTGCAATTCGCTGGGTTATTGATCCACTTGACGGCACAGTTAACTTTGTTCACGGCATTCCCATGTTTTCCATCAGTGTCGCTGCGACATTTAATGGAGAGGTGCTTTCAGGGGTAGTTTTTCACCCGCTCCTAAATGAGTTATTTGTTGCAGAGCGTGGAAAAGGTGCATTTCTCAATGGGAAAAGGCTTAGTGTTACAAAGTCTGATATTCTCGAAACATCATTTATCGCGACAGGCTTTCCATACAATGTGTATGAAAATCCACACCATTGTATTGAACTCTTCAGTAGTTTCGCAAAAATGGGTACACCAATTCGACGGATTGGGTCTGCAGCACTTGACCTCTCTTACGTCGCTGCGGGTCGATTTGATGCATTTTGGGAGGTAAGCCTAAAACCGTGGGACATCTGCGCAGGTAAGCTTCTCATCGAAGAGGCTGGCGGAAAAATTACCCGTTTTGACGGAACAGCCATCAACGATTTGAATGAAGGGACTGTGATTGCCAGCAATGGGAAACTACACGACCAGGTGACAAAAAGCATTCATGTTGTAGATATTTCAGAAGCCGAATAGCACAACGAATTACATACTTTTTTTGAACATCCTTTACAAAATTTTTCACTTTAACGTATCTTTTTTTTGACGGCGTTTTAAGCCGGCAATTTTTACTTCTTTGTGAAGCTAGAAGTATAATAACAATTTTGTCCTGCATTGCTGCAGGACAAAATTTTCCCTCTCTGATATACTCAGCGCAAAAAATTTGAGTGCTATGTCGAATAAAGTCCTCGATGGTCGTAAAACAGCTACGACTTTCATAGAAAAAATCAAAAAAGAAGTCGCTGCGATCACCTTTCGCAAACCAAAACTTGTCTGCATCATAGTTGGCGACAACCTCTCATCAATGACCTATGTCCGGATGAAGAAAAAGCGATGCGAAGAAGTTGGTATGATCTCAGAAATCGTTGAATTACCTTCTTCTACGACTGAAGCAGAACTCTTAGCTCAAATCGAAAAACAAAACCTAGATAAGCACGTCGATGGAATCCTTGTACAACAACCACTCCCCAGTCACATATCGCTAGAAAAAGTGATTAAAGCAATCGACCCAAAAAAAGACGTCGATGGATTTCACCCTGTCAATGCAGGTAAACTACTCACTGAAGACAATACCGGTTTTGTGCCGTGTACGCCACTTGGTATATTCGTTTTGCTTCACGAAAACGATATTTCCCTTTCAGGCAAACACATCGTTATCATGGGCAGAAGCAGTATAGTTGGAAAACCATTAGCAGCCCTTCTTTTGCAAAAAGGGATTGATGCAACCGTAACAGTTGTTCATTCAAAAACGCCCCATAAGGAGAAACTGACAAGGCTTGCCGATATCCTCGTTGTCGCAATTGGTCAGCCACACTCAATCACATCCGATATGATCAAAAACGGAGCGATTGTGGTTGATGTTGGAATTACCCGTACAGAAGATGGCCTCTTTGGTGATGTTGCTCCAGAAGAAATTGATGAAGTAGTCGCTCACATTACCCCGGTGCCGGGCGGTGTTGGGCCGATGACCGTTGCAATGCTCCTCTTTAATACCCTCAAGAGTTTTAAGCAGCGCATATGAGACTATTTGCCCTGTTTTTCTTAACTCTTCTTTCGTGCTCAACAAAACAAGAGAAGTTGGTAAGCTGGCAGGGAATTTTTTTTGATATCCCTTTCGAACTGCATATTGAAGGACCTCTTTCAACCCAGCAAAAAAACCAAATACAATCAACGATCTGTGACACCTTTACGCTCGCAGATACATGCTTCAATCATTGGAATCCTGACTCTGAAATAGCAACGATTAATAGATCGGATTTACTGAGCCACTCCATATCAAAAGAACTGAGGGCAATTATTGAAGTTGCTGCAACTGCCCATACCTTGACGAAGGGGTACTTTGACCCAGGTATGCGCGACTATATTCAACGGGTAAAATCAGCAATGAAAGCAGGTTATTTACCAATGCCCCCCACCTCTCCCCAAGGGTTCAGTAAAATCTATCTGGGATCGAAACTCCATTTTTCACAAAAAATCACACTCGATTTTGACGGAATTGTGAAGGGGTATATTGTCGATTTACTTCGTGATAAATTAAAAAAATTAAAACATAATAATTTTTTAATTAACTGGTCAGGAGATATTTATGCTGCAGGATTCCACCCTGAGGGAAGAAAATGGAAGGTATGGGTTCCAGCACTCTGCAAAGAAATCGAGTTAACCGATTGTGCCCTTGCGACCAGTGGAAGTGAAGCGCAACACTGGGAAATTGACGGGACAACCTATACCCATATTATCAACCCCAAAACCCTTCAGCCTCTTCAGGCAAACCGCCCCCTTTCCCTCACAATAGAAGGTCCCTCCTGTGCTATGGCAGATGCGCTCGCTACAGCACTACTCTGCAACGAAGGACAACTAGATCAAAACATTTCTTATCATATTCATAATTAATATTTTACTACATTAAGATCTCTTTAAAAAAAGAGTCTTATATGTTACAATTTTGTGACAAAAACAAATAAAGTGTATTTTTATGGCATCCCTCAGTCAATCTCAATTAGGCGGGTATAAACCTATTGAGTCTCCAAAATCTCCTGAAACAGAAGGTGTTAGCGATCATGCTGCTCAAGCAGAGGCTACAGATACTCCTGTGCGCCATTCACCAAGGCATCACGAAGTAGCTGCTTCTGTCCTCCAATCCTCACTAAAAGGCGGCCGAGGCTCACCATCTAGTGGAAAATTACGATTTAAGGCTGAGGTCGTTGGTGCAACCAATTCTCCGGGCACTTTAATGAGTCATTTGGCTGCTACTAGTGGTAGAGCAACTACTGTTGCTGTACCGCGCGATCCTCGCAATTTTCAATTACACTATTTTCATGCCGAACGAAATGGGACACAAGAAGCTCTCATAGAAAAAGCACTTTTAGATGAGGCTTTTATCGATAAAAGCTTGGATGTGTTAACGCGTTTTGAGATTCCTGTAACAAGCGATAGTTTAGAGGAAAAGCAAGCGAGCCTCAAGGAATATATTCCGATTATTGGTGTACTGACAGAAATTGATAGCCTAATGAGAACGTGTGAACCTCGACAAGGAGGGCAAGCGGCAGCTCGACCCGAAACTCTACTTGCAACTCTAGGTGCAGCTCGACCTGCAGCTCCACTAACAGCTCGAGAGACTGTCAAAGCAAAACGTGACTTTGCTCGACTTCTTAGTTTTATCATTTCAGAAAGTAAAATTCCGATTCCAGGCACACAAAAAAGAGGAAGAAAATTGGGCGAACCAATAAAGGCCCATTCTCTTTTATTCAGAGAGAATGATATCCTCACCTCATACGTGATTCCAAGGCTTATAACCTTACACAATACCGTATATCCTGATGCTACCAGCCCCTATCTCGAAGTGTTGGAAACGCATCACAAATTAACTCCAGAGCAGGCACAAAAGGTACTTCCTGAAGCCATTATATTTGGAGAACTCCTTACAACGACCTTTAAAAATGAACTAACGGGGCTCTTAACTCATTTAGGTAACGGTATTTCGCTTTCTCGTCTCCTCACACTGGTAAGTGTACTTCATAAAGAGAAGGTCACAGAATATGTTGTACCAAAATCAGTTATCGGTCTCTTCGACAGACAGTACATTGTCATAATTCGGGATTTGTTACATAACGTTGAAAAAATGGACCCAAGCACAATAGGGCTTTTAGCGAGAAAAGGATACGACGGTTCATTTTTAGAAAATCTCAAAACTGAATCGTTTTCAACGTCCCTTGAGCGTATGAATGGGATTTATCGAGCTCATGAATTCGAAAATAAATTAAAACCTACACTTGCTGATGTCCACAACGTGCTTCAGAATACAAATCCCAAAACAAATCCATCTTCTATGGTAGACATAGCTCATACAATCATGAGAAAATGGGATGAACCATCTATTTTATTCCTCGTCATGCACAATAATGCCCTTACGCCACGAGTTATTCAGGAAATGAAGCCAGAAGAGTTTTTTACCGCATCCCCCTCTTCTTCAGATCCTGCGGAAGCAAGTGGAGCTGCAGCTGCGGCATCCGGTGCCGGCAGAGCAGGCGCTTCACATACACATGCAATACCAGAAGAATTTACTGAGCTTTTGAGATCGCATCAAGAACTACTGATTGACGCAACGACACCCGATAAAAAAGAAGAGATCCTTTATGAGTTTCTCATAGAAGCCGTTACACTTGCTAAAGCTAACAGTTATCGAGAGCCTTTCTATGACAACCTTATGGCACTTCTTTTACCATTTACACAAAGCGTACCTCTTACAAGAAGTTCAGGGGTATCTCTTCAATTTGTCGAGGGGCAGAAGATCTGGGAAAAAACACGAGGCGCTTCAACGAAGAGTGAGGAAATTGCTTTCTTAAACGATATATTTCGAGAGCGAACTGTTGCTATCAGAAGAGATCAAACAATAACTCTGGGGCGAGAAACCTTCGGTGAACATGGCGTACGATTCCTTATTCCCCGTGCTCTTACCCTACTTGAAGAAGAGCCTGAAGATGCAAACACACTCCTTATACCACTAGCTCATTTCATTACAAGATCAGATGCCACATGGGCTGCTCGATACCAAAATTGTTTACAAAAACATCCTCCTTCCCTCACCGAAATACTTGCAGCTGAAAAACGTTTAACCAGAAAGGAAGTTGAAATATTTCAGCAACACGGATTACCGACGCTACTGAATATCGAACGATCAGATATTGATCCAGCTATCATTCGAGAAGCAGCAGTTACACAGCTACGCGTATCTGCTGAATCCGATTTTGCAAAAAAAGCAGAACTGCTTATGGAATTCCTTTTGTCACATCTACCTAAAGCAAGAGAGAATATTGATGAGCCTTGGGCGCATCCATTGCTTGCTTGCGCGCTTCCGTTTGGGCAGAAGATCGATGACAGAGAGTTAAACACTGAAATACTTGAGGAAATTGATACGCTCATAAGTAGTAATACGTTCCTAGGTGATCCAGGAGAGCAACGTTTTCCGAAAATCGCTGCAAGCAACCTCGGCAAATCTTATAAAATGGCCGTATTACTTGATAAACGGATAAGACAGCAGGAAGGTGATTCACCCGTCAAAACATTCTATCTACACTCAACAGAGCTCGTTCCTTCTATTCACCCTGTTGCCGTTCTTCGTGTCTATGAAGAGTTGTACAAAGCGCCCTCAGGAAAACCTCTCAGTGTGGAAACCAGTGTACAACGTCTTACTCGCTCTGATTTCTCCTCATCGAGAAGCGCAGGGGAAAGAATCCTTCGAAAAATTCTAGGTAGAGAAATGGTGCTTGCGCTGCCGGAAGAGAAACTAGGAAAGATCAAACACTGCATCTGGGAACAACTTGGTTGCCCTGATACAGCTGGAGCTGATACATCTGGCGATCTTATTCGAAGTGATATGGGTCACGAGGCGATTCAAAAGGGATTGCAGATATACGTTGCCGCAGAAAGTGCACTGGTCGAATTTGACACTGTTGAAAACTCATCAGAAAAAGCATTTAAGCAACTGCATAGTCTACTTATTACGAATCGACTCCCATTTTTCACAGCGAATCAAAAGGTTACCCTAGAACGATACGCACAAGAAATGTATGACAGGCTCGATCCAGATCTTAAAAATGACATCGCAATGAAACTTTGGATATTTCGCGGGAAACGTGACGGAGATGATGTATCAAAGATCATTGAGGAACATAAAACAGGCTATGAACTACGAGAAATACTTCCAAAAATACAAGAAGCACCTCGCGTTTACTTCACCGATGGAATGTCTGGTAGAGAAAAAATGACTGCCATAACCGGTTCTGCTGAATTGCCTTCTGAAATGAAATTTTACCAAGCTATGACGGTTCGCCCTGATGCCTCGATGGATATTGAGACACTGAAGGGAGAATTGCGTGCACAGTATGCAGCACTTTCTGACGAGATAAGAGCTACAATTGGCAAGAAGATTTATGAACTCGATGGAGAAAGAAGTACAGACCTTAGGTTTGGAGATAGAACCATCGAAACAGACCCACTTGCTGATCTACCTCAACTTGCGATTGCAAGACTACGGTGCTCCTAGGAATAATACTGCTCTACATGCCTACTCTGTCTTGTAATTATTCCTTCGCTCAAGCATCATCAGGTTTTGCATTACAATTCAGGAAGAGGGCATTATTTCTCGAAAACGCACAGTACAACGCTCAGAAGATACCGTAACAGGAAAAATCACTGTTACCCAAAAGGGGTTTGGTTTTGTCATCCCTGATGACGGCGAAAAGTACCCACAGGATATTTTTATACCCAAGCCGTTAATCAATGGGGCTGTTGATGGAGATAGGGTTGAATGTTACATAGATGAGAATAGCAAGTCCAAAAAAGGTCCTGAGGGCGGTGTTGTATCAATTCTCGATCGAGGACGGTCGGAAATTGCAGCGACAATCGATGCGCTTCATTCAAAAGGGCTATACCAAGCCTATGCTCCTGCACTCGGTGCTAACAAGCTTGTGCTTGTTGACCCTAAGCCTCATAAAAAACTCGAGATTGGTGATCGACTCCTCCTTAAAGTAAATGACTGGGGAGAAAAAAATGCTCCTGTACTCTGTGAAATCCTTGAACACCTTGGACACATCTCGGACGCGCGAACCGACATCCCTACTGCACTGTATGAATTTAAGATTCCTCACGTCTTTCCACAGAAAGCAACCCAGGAAGCAAAGGCTTTTGGGACAAGTGTCAATAAAAGTGACATGAAAGGTCGCAAAGACCTCACAGAACTCGAAACATTTACCATTGATCCGAAGACGGCAAAAGACTTTGACGATGCGCTCTCATTGCAAATCGAAAAAAATGGCGGATACAGACTCTACGTACACATCGCAGATGTAAGCCATTACGTGAAGGAAGGCTCTAAACTCGACCAAGAAGCACAGCTGAGATGTAACTCAACCTACTTCCCTGGGAAATGTATTCCGATGATTCCTCACGAGCTCTCCGATAACCTGTGTAGTTTGAGAGAACGTGTGATTCGACTAACACTTACTGTTGAAATGGAATTTTCGGCAACTGGCGATTTGGTTAACTATGATATCTATCGCTCTTTCATTAAGAGTAACAAGCGATTTACCTATGAAGAAGCGTTCGAAATCCTCGAAGGAACGAAGCGAAGCAAGCATGCAGACACGCTACACAACATGGTGCGCCTCTGCCAGATCCTGAAAGTAAAGCGCTCTCAAAGAGGATCTGTTGACTTAGCGCTTACAGAAACGGTGATTATTGTAGATGAGGATGGGTATCCAACAGGTACGGAAGCTGTCGAATACGATATCACCCACCAGCTCGTTGAAGAATTCATGCTGAAGGCAAATGAAATTGTAGCATCTGTATTTGTAAAAGCTGGGATGCAGACTGCCTTTCGAATTCATGAAGAGCCGCTAGAAGAAAGCATGAAAGAATTCTTTGCCCTTGCTCGCTTCTTAGGATTTGAATTGCCCGCTGAGCCAAGCATTCCGGAAGTGCAGCGAATGTTTAACCTTGCGAAACACACAGAATTTGCTGACCGGATCGCTGTTGCGTACATTCGAAGCATGAAACTCGCTGTCTACTCGTGTGAAAACGTCGGCCACTACGGTTTGTCACTTGAGCATTACTGTCATTTTACCAGCCCGATTAGAAGGTATGCAGACCTTATCGTCCATCGAATGCTCTTCACCAAAGAGGAGCCTAAAGATCTTCGAAAAATCACAGAGCATTGTTCAGAAAAAGAGCGTAATTCATTCAAAGCAGAACAAAGTGTTTTACAGTTAAAAAAACTCAGAATGATTTTCGCGCAGTTTGACGAAGATCCCCACCACATTTTCACGGGAATTATCTCAAATGTGAAACCGCACGGTATCTACTTCGAATTACAACCCATTAACTATTCAGGGTATGTACACATTTCTAAATTAGGTGATGACTACTATGAATATGCGGATGATCGAAACCTAATGTACGGAGCTCACTCTGGGCATGAGCTGACCCTTGGAGATAAGATACAATTACAGCTCTTAAGAATTGACTTGATCCGTTGTGAAACAGAATGGGAGCTACTTCAAGTAGAAAAAAAGAGAAGTGATAAGAAGAGTAAAAAGAAAAACGAAAAGAATAAAAAAAGCAGGCGAAAATCGTCTCGAAAATAGCCCCTAACCTTATCACCATAGAGATGCTATGAAGAAGTATTTCGTTACAGGTTTAGTGATCCTTTTGCCCCTCGCGGTCACGATTGGTATCCTAATTTTTATAGTTAATTTCCTCACCAAACCGTTTGTAGGAATGGTTTCCTCATTCCTCGCTCGATTTGATATCATTAACCGTGGATTTCTTTTCCTTTCCCCTGAGCAAACGATAAAATATGGAAGCCAGCTCCTTATTCTCGTTATGCTCTTTCTTTTTACACTCCTGCTTGGCCTCTTCGCTCGCTGGTTTTTTATTAAATTCCTTATCAGCTTGAGTGACAAAATCCTTCACAGAATTCCTCTGGTCAACAAGGTTTATAAGACAACGCAAGAGATTATCAAAACGATATTCGACGCGGACAAAAACTCGTTCCAGCAGGTTGTTATGGCCCCGTTCCCACGAGGTGGATCATATGTTTTAGGACTTGTCTCAAGAGAATCTCCTACGATGTGTAGTTCAGCAGCAGGTGAAAGTCTTTTTTCAGTGCTCATTCCAACAACGCCAAACCCAACGACTGGGTTTCTGCTTATGTATAAAAAAGAAGACCTAATTTTCTTGGATATGAAGCCGGAAGACGCGATCAAGTATATAGTTTCATGCGGTGTAATTACACCTGAGCATCCGAAAAAGATACCAGAGATAAACCCCGGAGAAGCATGAGAAAGTATTTTCTCACGGGGCTAATCATGCTCCTGCCTATCACCATTACGATACTTATTTTCATTTTCCTCATCGATCTCCTGACCGCACCATTCAATGGTATGATTGACTCTATTATCGATCTATTCTCATCAAAATATGTTGAAGTAACCGAGCATAAAGACCTCGTAGAGTTCATAAGTCGAATCGTCGTGCTCATTCTTCTCTTTTTTGTGACTATCATTCTTGGTTATTTTGGAAGAAAGCTTCTGTTCAGAACCCTCTTTAACATGATGCACTGGACCTTTTCTAAACTTCCGTTTGTTCGAACGGTGTATAAAGTAACGAAAGAGATCACTCACCAAGTATTCGAACTAGAAAATAGTACAAAACTGTTCAAAAAAACGGTGTTAACTCGTTTCCCTCACAAAAACGCGCTTGCACTCGGATTTCAAGCTGGCTTTCTCCCAAAAGAGGCCGGTGAAAAGCTCAACGTCCCTGTCGAAGAGCTCGAAACCATCTTTGTTCCAACCTCTCCCCATCCTATTTGTGGTTTTGTAATGATCACAAAGAAAGATGACTCGGTAGAAATCCCACTTTCTGTTGAAGAAGTTTTCAAAGTTCTGGTATCCTGTGGCATCTACTCGCCAGGATCAGAACAGGAAAAAGAATAACCTTTTCTCTGGCGTGTAACTACCGGGATTTACATGCAAGCAAAAGTACTTTTTCATTCGATAACGAAACCTGCTGAAAAAATAACGACCCTCATCCGAATCGTACATGAATCATTCAAAAAAAAAGACTCCCTACATATCATCGTAGATTCAGAGAAAGCAGCCTCATTTATAGACTCTCTTTTGTGGTCAACACCGAGTGATAGCTTTATCCCTCATGGACCAAAAGAACTCATTACCATAGGAAATACAACCATACCCGATGATGTGTTCCATGTCCTCAACACCACAAAAACACCGCTCAATGATCCAAAACAATATTTTACCACCCTATACGAGTTTGAAGAAAAAAATACCGAGGGTGAAAAAATATTCATGAAAAAATTTCATTACTACACGCAAAGGGGCTTTACTGTCATCTCAAGCGAGTAAAGGACTCAAACAGGGCTTTGAATAAAAATATTGTCGATGGAATCCGTTGTTTTTCCAGAAGAAGCTGAATAAATCCCTTGAAGGTTTCTCTCATTAAATATATACTTCTACCTAAAATTTTGGGGTTTTAAACATGACACGCATAAGCAAAAAAGACCGTTTGAAGAACTGTCCCAGAAAGAGAAAGCCTGCTTCTGAAAAAACTGGGCCAAAAAAAGACAATTTAAATAAAGGCTTTAAAGAGCATGCAAACTGTGCTCAAGTCGAAAATATGTTCATACCAAAGATAGCGTAATTGGAGAATCACTATGTCTAGACATCCAAGTTACGGGAAAGCGAATAAAGGCGGAAAAAAGAGAAACGTACTAAAGCGATACGAAAGAATCGACAAACTACGTAACCTCGGTAAATGGGACGACAGTGCAAATAAAAAAGTAACTGGACTTCCAAAAACGCCAATTTCCCAGTAAAGACAGCTTTGTGCACGCCGCTTGATCATCGGTGTGCACCACTTTTTATATGAACATTCTCATTTCAAATAATCAAGACACCCTCCCTATTAACCCTTCTTGCGTTACACCGATAGTTTCATCTGCTCTGAAGCATATGAATGCTACTTGTGCTGAGATATCTATCCAGTTTGTTACAAAAGAAGAAATCGGGATCCTTCATGAGGACTTTTTTGATGACCCTTCTCCTACAGACTGCATCACCTTTCCTATTGACCCCCCGGGTCCAGAAGCACTACTTGGTGAAGTTTTTGTATGCCCTGAAGTAGCGCAAGAGTACGCAGCAGAACATGGAGGCGATTCACAAACAGAAACGATCCTCTACATTTGCCACGGAATTCTCCACCTACTTGGCTACGATGATATTGAGGAAAAGGACCAAAAAGAGATGCGAAAATACGAAGCATTTCTCATGGAACACCTCAAAAAAGAAAACCTACTGCATCTTTCGTAAAGACAAACCCAAAATCGACTTTCTTAGAACAACACTCCTTTGGGACCAGCTATCCAAGGGGAGCTCTAGCTAATAAATCTTTGTTTATAGTAAGATGAAGAAAACAGCCTTGGTACAATGGGTCTAGAAGTCGAGTCATTTCTCCTTCCTCTCCTTTTTCTCTTGGGGGCAACGTCTTGCACTATGAAGATGAAGTCTTTGCAGGTGCTAGGAAAAATTCAGTCGAAAAAACTTTTTAAAAAGAATCCGTACTACTTCTTTTTCTTCTTTTTCCAAAAGAAGCTTTTTCCAGCAAATGCTTGGGATAACCTCTTCTTTCTCATGAGCTCCACGAAACATGTTCTTCGGATGCTCTATGCGATCACAGGATTTCTCTATCTTATTAACTTTCCTTTTGCAAAACATGCCATCATTGACCAAGACAACCATTTTTTAGCAGTCGGCTGGGTACTTCTCGAGATCGCCATCATTAGTGTGATTGGCCTCATTTTCGATGTAGTTGGGCGGATATTCTCAATTGCGCAGCCCAAATCAGCTGTGAAAATCTCCAGCATACTCACTACTATCTTCCTCGTAGTGCTCAGTCCTATCAACTTTCTACTGCTGCAGTTGCAAAAGCTCATTTTTCCCTCAAAAAGGAAACATAAGGACCCGCTTACACCAGAGAGGATTAGAGATAAGCTCCATGAATTTGTGACTGAATCAGAGGTAAGCAAGTACTTTGACCAGACTGACAGGCGCCTGTTTATTTCAATGGCCTCCTTTCGGGATAGAATCGCGAAAGAAATTATGGTACCCAGAATCGATATCTTTGCGCTCGACGTATCGACGCCAATACATGCGGCGGCAAAAGAAATTATTCCTGAGAAATACTCCAGAATACCCGTATATAAAGAATCGATTGATAACATGATAGGCGTACTTCTTTACAAGGACGTCATCAAGATCTACACTGACGCCTTTGAAAAGAATCAACCCGAAATGCTGAACCAAACACTCGAAGCACACCTAACCCCTATCCTCTTCACTCCAGAAACGAAGCGAATCTCTAAACTACTCCAGGAATTCAAGGCGAAGCAGTCACATATGGCTATTGTCGTCGATGAATATGGGGGAACGGAAGGGATCGTGACGATCGAGGACATTCTCGAAGAGCTCGTAGGAGAAATTGCCGATGAGTACGACTTTGACGAAGAGCGTCTCTACAAACCCTTCCCATCTGGAGGCTGGATTGTTGATGCGCGGATGAATATCCTCGATATCGAAAAGGAACTTGGAGTACTTATCCATCAAAGCCCAGAATACGACACCATAGGCGGATTCATCTACCATAAGGCGGGCACGATTCCGAGCAAGGGATGGAGAATCCACACTGACGAATATAACGTTGAGGTACTCTCTTCAACTGAGCGAAGTATCGATAAAGTCTGGATAATCCTTCCTGAAAAAACTGAATCGATCCCCGAATAGTCGGGATCCACTTTCCCCTAATTATTACCGTCCTACCACACGTAAAAACTCGTTGAAATGAATAGCATTCTCATGCACAATTGCATGGAGTTAATGGAAACTACGTAGGATACACCTGAATGCGACGAGCGATCTGTTATAGCGAACCAAAATATGCACTAGCGGGACAAGTTAACAATTGGAAATTCCACTACCAATGTTCTACTGCACTCCCTAAGGGAACGAAGCTGAAATTTGACCTCCTCTCACGTGGTCGAGACATCGATTGGGAAATCCCGGAAGCAGGCGCTCGAAAAAAACAAAATACCATTTGGCTTGAATCAGAAACAACCGGCGTAGTGCACCCCGAACAGCTAGAACATGACGGCACAAAACTTCCTCTCTATGAATTCGTACTTCCAAAAGATTTGAATGAGGATGATGTTTTCACCATCGTCATGGGATGTCCAGATCCATCAAAAGCAAAAGAAAGCGGCAACAGAGCGCAAACAAACGTTCAACGTCGTCGATCTTTCTACCTCTCGATCGATCCAAAAGGAAAGGGGGAATATAAAGATACTGAGCTATTCACAATCGATGTACGCGGAAATGTCCTGTCTGACATCAAAATTGTTGTTCCCTCGTTTCTTTCCAAAAACCAACGTTTTGACATCGTCATCCGCTTTGAAGATCCCTTTGGCAACCTGACCGGAAATGCACCAGAAGGAACTCTTGTAGAACTTTCATACGAACAGCTTCGTGATAATATCAACTGGAAGCTCTTCGTACCTGAAACTGGTTTTATTACCCTCCCAAATCTTTACTTCAATGAAGAAGGCATCTATAGAATCCAACTCAAAAACCTTACCTCTGGAGATATCTTCTTCTCACCTCCAATTCAATGTGTTCCTGATTCACCGAACGAAATATTTTGGGGAACCTTTAGAGGCGAATTTCAATTGTATGACTGCGGTGAGAATGCCGAAAATGCGCTTCGATTCGCACGTGACGATAAATCATACCAGTTTTACGGATCTTCTGGATTTGAGTCAGAAGAAGAAACGCCGAATGAAATTTGGAAATATGTTGCAAATCAAGTCGCAGAATTTAATGAAGACGAACGCTTTACCACATTCCAAGGCCAACAATGGTCTGGAGATGAGGGTTCAGAAGGTCTTCGAACCATTGTCTTTTTGAAGGACAATAAATCAATCTTCAGAAGAAAAGACACAAAGGCAAATAACCTCAAAAAGATTTACCGAAGCCATACCCCAAAAGATTTCTTCTCTATTCCATCATTTACAATGGCTAAGGGTGTCCATTACAATTTCGATGATTTCACCCCTGAATACGAAAAGGTTGTTGAAATCTATAACGCCTGGGGAAGCTCTGAGTGTACAACGAAAGAGGGTAACCTTAAGCCAATCGCTTCTAAATCGAAAGAAGGATACAACGAGATAGCAGAAGGTTCGATTAGATCGGGTCTTGAGAAAAACTGCCGATTTGGTTTTGTAGCCGGTGGTTATGATGATAGAGGTGTTTTCTCTCACCTTTTCGAAACCGATCAGCTACAATATACACCTGGCCTTACTGCAATTTTAGCGACTGGACACACACGTGACCAATTGAGCGCTGCTTTGGCACGCAAATCATGTTTTGCCACAACAGGTGCAAAAATGATCGTAGGTATCCAAATCGCTCGAATGCCGATGGGATCAGAGCTATCGACAAAAGAAAAGCCTGGCCTTTCCTACAATCGACATATCGAAATTACAGCTGTGGGAACAGAAAAGCTTACCTCAGTTGAAATCATCCGTAACGGCAAAGTAATCCACTCGGTTCAAGGTGAAAATACACAACATACATTTACCTTTGATGATTCGGAATCACTCCATAACGCAGTATTTAAGGCATCTGGTGAAAAGCCAGCGTTTGCCTATTACTACGTCCGGGCTCAACAAGAGGATGGACACGTTGCATGGTCTTCTCCAATTTGGATTGACCTTATGGACGAAGTAAAACCAGCCAAAAGAGCGAGAAAGAAAACAGCGAAGTAATTCCCTTTGCTGTTTTTAAACCTCAACTTCCTCTCTATTTTTTCCTCTGTCTGAAGACAGATTTACTATCGCGTGCTATTTTAGTGTAGAACGACGTCAAATAGGTGTATCATGAAAACCACTCTTATAACAATAGTCCTCGCCTTTGCGCTTCTTCTACTAGCTGCCATCGGAATGGGTATCGGCAAGCTTCTTACAGGCAAAAACAAACTCAATTGTAAACGGTGTGGCAATCCAGAAAAGACAGAAAAAAAGTCTTGCGAACTTTGCCAAAACACAAAGTGCAAAAAAAAACGCTAGATAGGCTCTAGCGTTTTTATTTCAACAAGTGAAATCAATAGATTTTGAGGCTTACACCACAAGATCTCGAACAGCTTGCTGAACTGCAGCCTCGTGGATATGTGCTACAAGATTCTCACGACCAAAATGAGGTCCGGCATGCTCTGGCGAACCAGCCGCTTCAAATACCGCTGCGTGAACAGGACCAGCATTAGCCATAGCATTAACAAGCTCAGCCGCAAGTTCACGAGTAGCTGCATCAGCAGCAAATGCCGCATCTGCAAAAGCACCAACTAGGGCTTCCTGTCGAGCAGCATCAGTTTGTGCTTCGCGAAGTGCTTGAACAAGACCCTCAGCAACAACTGGCGCCACATGCGCAGAACCTGCACTAGAAGCTGTATGGTGACTGCCAGCTGAATGTACGCTTCCAGCAGGTGATCCTGCTCTGCCAGCTGAATGTACGCTTCCAGCAGGTGATCCTGCTCTGCCAGCTGAATGTACGCTTCCAGCAGGTGATCCTGCTCTGCCAGCTGAATGTACGCTTCCAGCAGGTGATGCTGGTCTAGGAACTTCTCCACCGTGTGCTAAAATTGCCGCTTCTAGTTCGAGACGAACTTCATGAGCAAATTGACCAACATTCTCTCTTCCAAACTCTGCCCCAACATGCTCAGGACGATCTGCAGCTTCGAAAACACCGGCAAAAACTTCAGGAAGTTCCATTGGAGCAAGGCGCTCTTGAACAAGTGCTTGCGCTGTTGCGTCATGTGCATACGCAGTCTCTCCAGTAAGAACAAAAGCAGCCTGAAGAACAGCAACGCCATCTTCTGCAGTTCTAAGATTTTCAAGTAGTGCTGCATCAACTGTTGCTGCTGCATGAGAACCAGCTACAGATGCAACTTCCGCGCCTTCGTGAGGCACTTCTTCTGCTTGTTGACTTGATCCAAAACCGAACAATCCAATAAATGATGTCCAGACGTTAGTGCACCAGTCGCCAATCGCCACAAATGCCTTAACAAAAACACCAAGAACTGGCACATCTTGCCATGCACGAGGAGCTGCTTCTCCACCTTGCATTTGATCAGGTACTGCCGCTACTCCAGCTGCATGAGATTCGCTGCGAACAGAATCCACACCACTTCTTACTGATGCAGTTTCAGATCCTGGATGAGATCCGTGTACTGATTCTGGTCGAGCTTCGCTTACTACGCTCATTTAAAACCTCCTAAATCCATTACGTTACGCTGGCATCAAGCACCAGCAAGTTTTTTTTAAAAGACGGGTGATCATAATATTAAGCTCATATTAAGAAAAGATAAAAAATTAATTTAATTACTATGTAATTTTTTTTTGAAAAAACTTTCTACATTTTGGAACTTCTTTGTATAGAGGCAACTAAGCAGAATGTTTACAATTAACCCACGATAATGGTAGCTTTTCTCCTATGTTAATACTGGGCTCTCAATCACCACGACGTAAAGAAATACTTTCCTATTTTCGAATCCCTTTTACCGTTCAGTCATCGGATTTTAACGAGTCGACACTTCCCCTCACTCTTCCACCTGTAGACTATGCACGCCTCATGGCTGAGAAAAAAGCAGGGGTATTTACACTCAAAGAAAATGAAACGGTTCTAACAGCTGATACCATTGTTGTACTCGGCAGCAATATCCTAGGCAAACCTTCATCACTTGACCACGCAGTAGAGATGCTTCTTTCACTCTCTGGTACGACACATGAAGTGATAACAGGAGTCTGCGTCCGTACTTCAAGAAATACAATTTCCAATTATGCCTCTACAACTGTGCATTTCGCAAAGGTGTCAAAGGAGGATGCGATAGCGTATGCCAATCATTTTAAGGTGCTCGACAAAGCTGGCGGCTATGCAATCCAAGAAGGAGGCGGTATTGTAGTCAATAAAATCGAGGGTTGCTTTTACAATGTTATGGGGCTACCATTGCAACTAACGATAGAGATGTTAAACCGAGCTGGTATACACGTATGGGAAAGTTTGCAAAAGGTCTGATTCTACTTCTTATTTCTGGAACCCTTTTTGGAGCTCCAAAAGGTCAAATGTATTTTTTTCTGGCTCAGAATAAAATTGATAAAGCAGTAGAACTGTACAAAGCGCAGTATGAAGAGGATCAAAAGCATGATCCAGAATTTATAGAAGATTTAGCAATGCATCTTCTAAAAGCTGGGATAAAAAGTGAGGAAGCGGAAGAACAGCTTCTCGCTCTTTATGGAGTGTCTTTCGGAAGTACCAGTAATGCCATCACTCTTTGCGACCTTGCGATGCGTTCAGGAGGCCCCCTTACACAGCTCGCAACCATCCAACTTTTGGGTCAACTTCAAGATGACCGTTGTGAAGAACTTCTGGTGCGCGCCTTCTCCTCTCAGTTTCTGCAGATTCGCTTCGAAGCAGGTTTTCAGTTAGCCTTAAGAAAAGCGAAACAAGCGACCGGACTTTTCCAGTCCCTCATGCACCACCTTCCCGATGAGCTACATGTTTTCTTCCCCGACCTTTTTGCCCTTGTTGGAACCAAAGATGCCTTGTCACACCTGCAGAGGTTACTTACTCATAAAAACAAATATGTTCAGCTAGCTTCTGTGCTTGCTATTGCAAACCATAGACGAGATGACTTCCTACCACAAATTCGGTCCCTTTTAACCCATAGAGATCCCGCTGAACAAGAAGCCGCTATATACGCAATTGGTATGCTCCAAGACCTCGATTCAAAGAAAACACTTATTAAACTGAAAGACTCCCCTATTCCAAACGTACGAATAGCTGCCTATTCTAGTTTAATATACTTAGGTGACCACACGGTATTCGAGGAGGTCAAACAGCTAGCCCGCACAAAGGATCCTTTTGCTATTTCACTCTTGAGGAATGTTCCCACAGCACAAGATGCACTTGCAGCACTTCTCTATGATGCAGATCAAACAGTCCGCTTCAATGCAGCAATTGCTCTTTTAAATCACAGAGACCCAAGAGCAATCCCAATCCTCATGGAAATTCTTATCAATGATTCCAAGGATTATGGACTTTATCCACTACGATCGCTTGGAAATACGATGCAGTGCTGGAAAATGCTCCCATCAAAAGAGGCGTTCGACAAGGTGAGCAAAACAAACATCTCGGCGATTACTACATCCTTTAGAGAGTATATTTTGCAAGAATGTGCACAGTATTCCGAACCTTCTTTCTTGCGGATCGCAAAAGAGATTTTCGACAAAAGACAAAACGATTTAATACCGTCGACGGTCCATCTTCTTGAAGCTATTGGTTCAAAAGAAGCTCATTCGCTTTTGAGAAAATATGCAGAGCACGCAGGAGCTCCCCTTATCCGCGACTACTGCCGCCTCGCGTTATTTCGAGCTGGGATCTATCAAGGAGCGATCCTTGACGAGTGGTTAGATAAAAAAACTTCTGCACCACTGATTAAGTTTCGTCCACTTATCTCCTGGACAGAGAGAAGTACTGAAAACTCCTCTTATTCTTTGACACCTGAAGAAGAATCCCGCTTGTATATCGAAACCCTTATGTCAATCGCTGAAAAACACACCGATTCAGGCGTGAACACCCTTTTAACCTTGATAACTGATGGGAACAAGCAGAATAGATATGCGATCGCTGGGCTACTGCTCCATGCTATCCAGTAATATTCTATGATATATGATGCTTGATTTGAAATGGTGGTAGGAATAGTTTCCTGACGTTATACTACTCACATGAAATATAAAGTACTCACTATAGTAAGCCTCCTTATAGGAGCTCAGGGTTTTTCCGAGGATACATTTCACTCTTCGATCAATAACCCAGAGTATTTCCAGGGTGAACTATCGACATCTGAAGGTGGTGTCGTACGTGGTGAGGATTTTAGAATTCAAGCACGCTCGCTGCGACTTCGAAAAGAAAACAATGAAACGGTTTTATACGGAACGGGCGATGTCGCTTTTCTGTATCATGGCACCCTCTTTTTAGCTGATCGTCTTGAATATAACCTCAAGTCCAAAACTGGAAAGGCTTATGACGTAAAAGCCCTCTACGGAATCTGGTACCTTGGAGCGAAAGAAGTCACGATCCTTCCAACTGGCAGTGTCATCACAAAGAAAGCGTACATCACTCCAGAAGACAACCTTTCAAAGGCACTTTCACTAAATGCTAAAGAGATGTCGATTTCAAGCACTGGTGTGATGCATGCAGAAGGGATCACTTTACGAACATTTTCAGTACCGATTTTTTATTTTCCCAGCTACCAAACCGCTCTTAAAAAACCAGACGAATCTCCAATAACCTATGGACTGACATGGATCTCAGGACAAGGCCCAGAGCTCTTAGTACGGTATAAGGTATTTGGTTCTGAAGACACCTCTGTTTTCCTTCGAGGTGACTTTAGACCCTCTCGGGGATTTGGAGGCGCTTTTGAAACCTATTGTAAGCAGCCGAATAAGTCCTTTGTGACCAAAAACTATCTTGCTCACGACACGTTTTATAGAGATGACAATCCTAACCGTAAAAAAACTCGATATAGGCTCCAGGGAAATTTCTCCCTTGTTGCTCCTAATAATAAAACATTCACACGCCTCCGTTATGACAAGTTTAGTGATAGAAATATGCCGGAGGATTTCCCCGCTGCAGCTTTTGAGTTAGATGCAGCAGAAACAACCGACATCTCACTCCGTAGAAGAACTGATTTCGGATTGTTTGGAATGAGAGCTGCCCCTCGAATTAATGGATTCCAAGGCTTTACACAACAGCTCCCTTCTGGATTTTTTCGAAGCACTCCATACGAGCTTCTCAAAGACACGTTATTTTTTCAGTCTGATCTCAAAACAGAGTATTTAAAGTACACGCCTGCGAGCGCTGTGTTTACTGATTCACCACCATTCGAGTCGGGACGGCTTGCATCCAAAAGTATTCTCTACGGGTACGGAGGAACAACAGGTTTTCAAGTAACACCATATGTTGGCTACGACCTCCTCGCCTATACAAATTCTCCATCGAGTAGAGCTAAAGTTGCGTTTTCATTTCTTTATGGGGGTACAGCTCAGTACGGGCTACAAAGAAACTACGCAACCTGCATGCATCGAATAACTCCATTTGCAACATGGACAGGAATCACAACGCCAACCACACGAACGGATGGTCACTTTATTTTTAGTCTTCATGATGGAATTGATAGATTGAATCAAATGGAATATGGGATAAAGAATCGTATCGGGTTTCATACAGCTGATGTGCAAGCAGATTTTTCTCTCCTGTCATTCTTCGGACAATCTGCATTAGATAGATTTATTCCCAAAGGTGTTGTCTTACTCAAAGCAACCCTTCCAAAAACAACGGTCTTACAAAAATTGATTTGGAACTTTCAGTTTCAAACCCTTGATTTTGCAAAGTCGCTTGTCGAATGGACGTTTACGAAAGATGCTGCCTTTTCTGTGGAATTTCAACATAGAAGCCCCTACTACTACCGAAAAGATGACCTCGACAATTATATTCTCGATGTAAATAGAGCTCCTTCATCACTTCTTGGCACACCAATTTCTGATAAACGTGATATTGTGTTAACTAGGGCTCAATTTCGTGTAACAGAATTATGGTGGCTTCAATTTCAATCACATCACGGATTTGGAAGAGATACGCAGCGAGCATACACAGAGTTTAAATTGGATCTGTTCACGCGTCTTTCTTCTCACTGGAGAGCAAAACTTTCAATTGCCCAAACAACCTTGGGAACCGTATTTGGCGGAGAATTAAAAATAATTAAGTAGAAGCCTTAGATAGTGTAGTCACAAGCATATAACCATCCCATTTTTTGATGTTTGGGCTCCATTTTTGAATTCAATCACCCCTGAATTAGCCAATTCAGCAGTAATTTCCACTAAAAAATAAGCTGCAAACCTGAAAAAAGCTTTGGCTATAGCCTCGTGTCTACACTATCTATGAGTATTTCTTTTTAATAAGGCGAAGACGAGGTTCTAGTACTTGCCTCTCTTCTTTGTCCATTCGATCAATGTAGAGAACCCCATTGATGTGATCATTTTCATGGAGAATGCAGCGCGCTTTCCAGCCGGATGCCTTTTCCTTTATCCGTTTTCCCTCGAGATTGGTGTACTCGACTTCGATATCAAATGGTCGCTGAACAGCGCCGTAGAGACCTGGTAAAGATAAACATCCTTCGTCTTCCTCTCTTTCAACTTCAGAGGTGATCGTGATCACAGGATCGATAACAATAAAGGGCTCTCCCATCACAGGGGATCCCTTATCATCGTCACCAACGTAGCATGAGGCGAACATTCGTTTTGCCACACCAACTTGCGGAGCTGCAAGACCGGCTCCATGCATTTCGTTCATGGTATCAATAAGATCCTGAGCAAGTGCTTTTACCTCTTCGGTAATTTCCCCAACAGGTTCACACTTGGTTCGAAGTATTTTATTGCCATAATACGAAAGCTTTCGAATCATTGCACCTCTTCAATTTCGCTTTCAGGGGTAAATGTCACAGCCCTACCTAATGATGAAGACCACAATGAAAGAACAATACATGAAATGATAAAAATCGCACCGAGAACTGCGGTAAATTTTTTGAGTACGTCTGCAGTTGAGGTTCCGAATAGCGAATCACCAGTATCACCTCCAAATGAAGCTCCCAGACCAAGTGATTTACTCTCTTGCATAAGTATGGTTACACACAAAAGAACGCATAGTAAGATAAAAAACGTGATAAACGCATAGTAGAGTATCATCATTGGCAACATTTCTCCGCTTCAACGATTATTTGGTAAAATTGCTCTGCATCAAGTGAGGCGCCTCCAACAAGGCAACCATCGATATCAGGTTCACTGAGTAGTGCAAATGTATTTTCCGGTTTTACAGAACCACCATAAAGAAGCTGAATCTCATTCGCTTTTTCACCGAATCGTTCTTGTAAAAGTTCTCTAATTTCTTTATGTGCAGCTTGTGCCTGGTCCGGCGACGCAGTTTTTCCTGTGCCGATTGCCCAAATTGGCTCATAAGCAATCCGGAGCAATTCAATTTCTGAGAACTCTTCAAGAGCAATTCGAATCTGTTCTTGAATTACCTGATGGGTGTGGCCAGCTTCTCTCTGTTCAAGAGTCTCTCCTACACACAGTATAAAAGGCATCTTTGCTTCTTGAGCTCGAATAACTTTCCCTCGAATCCTCTCGTCAGACTCTCCAAAAATCGTTCGCCTTTCCGAATGACCGATAAGCACAAAATGCGCACCAAGCTCCTGGAGCATTTCAACAGATACTTCTCCGGTAAAGGCTCCATCGTTCATTTCAGAAACGTTCTGGGCACCTATATGGATAAGTCCTTCTGCTGCAGATCGAAGTGCCTGCTCTATCGATGTAAATGAGGGGGCAATAAGTACATCACACAAAGGCTCGTTACCAAAGTGTGATCGGAGTGCTTCAATAAAATCTTTAGTTTCAGTGCGAGTTTTATTGAGCTTCCAGTTAGCCGCTATACATTTTTTTCTCTGAACCATGACGAGAAGAATACCCAACCGATAATATTTTTTCTACAAGCAAATTGTTTTTCCTATTAGACTACTCACGTATGAATGAAAATTCTGTTTTATCAGTTTCACAGCTCACTTCATCTATCAAGGCTATTCTTGAAAGCCGATTTACTTCGGTACATGTTCAAGGAGAAGTTACGAATATTACGTACCAATCCTCTGGGCACGTCTATTTTAGCCTAAAAGATGCTGGAGCCCAGCTCTCCTGCGTGCTTTTCAAAGGGAATGCCCAAAAGCTTTCATTTCGCCCAAAAGCGGGTGATAAAGTGGAGGTT
>Ga0209692_10001514_pt1 | contig 30955 bp, 16 predicted proteins | sample tdDd472_FD_187129 | JGI IMG/M metagenome (GOLD analysis project Ga0209692, IMG submission 187129) | Marine sediment microbial communities from the Atlantic coast under amendment with organic carbon and nitrate - tdDd47.2 (SPAdes)... | ecosystem: Environmental > Aquatic > Marine > Coastal >...
CAATTCGGTAGCTTTGCCATTAGCATTTAGTTCAGCATAGGAAGCCAATGCAGCATTGGTATGACCTGGCATATCAATTTCAGGAATAATGGTAATAAAACGATCCTGAGCATATTTTACAATCTCCTTGTATTCTTCCTGAGTGTAAAATCCACCTTCACCGCCACCTACTTGAGTGCTTCCGCCAATTTCGGTTAGCTTAGGCCAAGATTTGATCTCAATTCTCCACCCCTGATCATCGGTAAGGTGTAAATGCAGAACATTCATTTTGTAGGCAGCCAAATAGTCGATGTATTGTTTCACATCTTTAACACTAAAAAAGTGACGAACCACATCTAGCATGGCACCGCGATATCCGTATTGCGGAGCATCATGAATGGTTCCGCTGGCAATTAGCCAGGGACCTTCCTGAAGTTTATCCGCTTCGATTTTAGCTGGCAATAACTGACGGATGGTTTGCACACCACGAAAGATACCTGCCGCTTGAAATGCCTCTAAAGTTATCTTTCTTGAATCGATACTTAGATTGTAACCTTCTGCACCTAAATCTTTCTTATCCGGGTTGATAACTAAAGCAATTCCTCTGCTACCTACCGGTTTCTTTAATTCTTTGATTTTTGCTTTAAATCCTGTAGAAGGTTCAATTAATTCAGCAAGGTAATTAGCAATTTGCTTAAGTTCCTCGTTTCCTGTTTGAACCAAGATTTGAGTGTTTTTTGTCCATTCAAATGAACTTCCGGTTGCTGTAAGGCTAACTGGTTTTGGGATTAAGTTTTCTTTGCTCAAATCTTTGGGGATAGGTTTTGTACAGGAAAATAGCATAAGGCTAAGAGCTACTATTCCTATTTGTAAAGTTTTACTCATGGTATCGTATTTTGGTTTTTATTCAGTTTCGAAGAATTATACTAGTACTTGGAATTAAAAAACTAGACTATTTAATGAACCAAATGCGCAAAAAAAATCGCAGTAAAGCAAGCCTTACCACGATTGTATATATTCTATTTTTCAGTCTCCATAATGTTCGTTTGCCATTTCCAGGCAGAAGAGAGTGTTTCGTCCAGCGTACTTTGAGCTGTCCATCCTAACTCCTCGTTTGCAAAAGATGTATCGGCATATATCTGCTCGATATCACCTGCTCGCCGATCAACTATCTTATGAGGAACTTTCTCTCCTGTTGCTCTCTCGAATGATTCAATAATTTCAAGTACTGAAACTCCGTTTCCAGTTCCAACATTAAAATACTCGTAGTTCGCTTTGTTTTTATCGTTTAACAATCTTTCGATTGCAACCACATGGGCTTTTGCTAAATCAACTACATGAATGTAATCGCGAATGGCTGAACCGTCAGGTGTATTGTAATCATCACCAAAAACACTAAGCTCTGGTCTGATACCAGCAACTGTTTGTGTTAAAAATGGAATTAGATTGTTAGGCACTCCTAATGGCAATTCTCCAATTTTAGCTGTAGCATGAGCTCCAATTGGATTGAAATATCTTAAGGCAATTCCTTTTAATTCATTATTTGCAGCTACTGTATCACGAATGATATCTTCACAAATACTTTTAGTATTTCCATAAGGTGATTCAGCTTCCTTACGAGGTGTTTGCTCAGTTACTGGAAGTTGATCAGGCTGACCATAAACAGTACATGACGATGAGAAAACCAGATTTTTAACATTGAATTCGCTCATGCATTCCATGATGTTCATTAGTGAATTCAAATTGTTACTGTAATACATTAGAGGTTTCTCAACCGATTCTCCAACGGCTTTTGATGCCGCAAAATGAATGATAGCATCTAGGTTAGAATATTCATTGAAGAAAGCTTTCACTTTATTTTTATCCGTTAAATCAAATTCTTCAAACTTTGGGCGCTTGCCTGTAATCTCTTCTATTTGATCTAAAACCTCAATCTTAGAATTGGAAAGGTTATCTACAATTACAACTTCGTATCCATTGTTCTGTAACTCTACAACTGTATGAGAGCCAATAAATCCTGTACCTCCTGTAACAAGTATCTGTTTTGCCATTATTCTTCTGCTTTTATATCGAATATTATAAAACTTAATCGTATTAAATTCCTTTTATTACAAAGTTAACTGATCGTTCCAAATTAATGCAGCCGATCCTAAAATTGCAGCATCTTCACCCAATTGAGAAGGTAATAAATCGATCTTATCTTTGTAAAGAAATAAGATGTTCTTTTCCATCGCCTCACGAACCGGATCGAATAATAAATCTCCGGCTTTCGCTAAACCACCAAAAAAGAAAATTGCCCTCGGACTGGTTACCGATGCGACATTGGCTAAAGCTTCACCTAACATTTTTCCCGTGTAGGCAAAAATTTCCATGGCTAACAAATCACCCTCGTTTGCTGCATCCGCAACCATTTTTGCTGTTAACTGATTGTATGGCACATCTCGTAAAGAACTATTTCCCATGTGCTTTGCCAACATTTTATATGCTGTTCGCTTGACTCCTGTGGCGGATACATAAGTTTCCAAACATCCTCTTCTTCCACATCCACATTCTCTTCCTCCCGGACGCATGATAATGTGTCCAACCTCACCGGCAAATCCATCGTGACCATAAAGAAGATCGCCATTCACAACAATACCACTTCCCAGACCTGTTCCAAGTGTAATAACCATGAAATCACTCATGTCTTTTGCACCCCCAAACATTCTTTCGCCCAAAGCTGCAGCATTGGCATCGTTGGTTACTTTAACCGGAACATTCAAAGCATCTGTTAACATTTTAGCAATTGGCAGACTCCCCTTCCAACGCAGATTCGCAGCATCTTCAATTGTTCCTGTTCTGTAGTTTGCATTTGGAGCACCAACTCCTACACCAATTAATTGAACAGGTTCATTTATCTTCTTCAATGCCTCTCCAATTTCAGTCAGTAAATCGGTGATATAATCTTCAAATGTTTCTCTGGTTTGAGTAGGAATACTTCCCCCAGATAATGAATTTCCACTACTGTCGATACATCCGAAAACGGTATTTGTACCTCCTATATCTATTCCTAATGCAATTTCAATCATTATTTTCTTAATGTCTTTTCTCACTTTTGTTCAACACTTCAGAACAATAGCTAAATTCTTAATAAGGCTATTTATTCTAAAATCAGTTTACCAAAGGATGATGGTATATGAAAATCGGGCTCTGGAACATCAGGATTCACCCACGAAATCCACCTCAATTCAGCTTCTTTCTGATCAGCTGGCAAATTCATACAATAGCCTCTATACAAGCCTGCTTCCAATAGATTGTCTTTTAACAAACCTAAATTCTCTAATGAGGATAGTTTGATAAAGCCTTCTACTACATATCCTTTCCCATTCTTCGATGCTTTTACCTCCATGTTTTCGGCTGGCCATTCCCAATTAAAATCAAAATCCCGATAATAATTCGCTTTGTAATCCAGCACTCTTGCATGGGCATCCATCTCCAAACAGTAATAGGGAATTAACTTCTCATCTTTTCTGAAAAATATTTCCACACGATCCGAGTCAACCACTTCCATTTTATGGTTTTGATCAACAAATGTAAGTACATTTTTATCTTCTACATCGAATCTAAAATAAAATTTCTTATCGTCATGTAAAGCTCGGAAAGATGTGAGCGGAGCTTTCGCCTCTTCCCAGGGATAAATAAAATCAGTATTTACAACAGCCATATCCCAAACCGGATGCATTTTATCTCCAGATATTTCCAAGATATCAGTCTTAATTCTTTTTACGATATATTCCTTCATCAACTAAGAAAAAAAAGGGCCGAAGGATATGAATCCTCCGACCCAGAGGTATTTATGTGTGGTACTTAAAACGGATTTTCTTCAACTGCTTTTTCCAAGTCTTGTGCCATAGCAACAAACTCGTCGGCAGTCATCTCTTTCATGTAAACCAAACCATGAGTAGCTCTTACCAATGGGTGATTGTTTTCGTAAAAGAAATTCTTACCTAATAGCAATTGAATTTGCTTTAATTGTTGAACCCAAACCTTTTGAGTCAACTCATTAAATTTGCCATCGTACTCGTAACTTGGGAAAGATGCATTTACCTGACTCATATAACTTTCGGTAAACGAATTTTCCAATACATCTAATGCATTTAACGATACTGGTACAATGGTATCGGCTTCGGCCGGATGATACTTAAACCAAACATTACGATAACCAACAATTCGTAATTTCGACAAATCTTCTTCTTCTTTCCACTCCTTAACAGCTCCTGCAATTGCTTGCAACACCTTGTAGTGAGTATCAGGACCACTTCCTTCAGGATCCATTGCCAAACTAATAACAGTTGGTTTGTGTTTTCTGAATTCTTCCAATACAGGAAGCATATCTCTATTCTTTTCAGGCAATTCTGTAAATACATCACCTTTATAAAAACCAAGACGTAAATGGTGAATATTTTTAACCGGAGTACCAAAGTGAGCCCAAACCAACTCCTCTTCAAACTCACGAATCATTCCTTTCATTTTCTGAACTTCAGGAGAATTCTTTCCTCCATCGTAACTGCTCTCCAAATCATTAATGATGAAAGCAATTGTTTCATTCAGGTGCTCTTTGTTTTTAACTTCCCAGGTTCCAACAATCGCACGAATCACTCTGTGACAAAGACCTCTTCTCTTTCCATTCGCATTTCTTGCAGCAACAGAATTCAAGAAGTGATAAACATCCTTGTCCCATTTCTTGTTGTATCCAACTTCAAAGAAATCGGCGTAATCCAACATTTGAACATCACCCTGAGCAATAAAATTCTGACACTCTTTTAAAACTCCAATTACAAAACCGTTGGTAACCGCAGTAAATCCAGAAGTAAGTACAGAAAAGTGAATATCGTTACTTGCCGAACGCATTTGACGATTTGTGTAAGGCATTATTCCTAACATGATATCATCGTGGTGAGGACCTGTATGATAAATTACTTCATCGGTATCAGGTTTCATCCCTTTTTCCAACTTTCCTTTAATTGAATCGATAACCGTTTGAACAGTTCCTTCATTCAAATTTGGAATTTGGCTGGTATATGGATCGGCTTTTAGATCTTCCATTGTTAAATGGTGACCATATTTATTAATTTTCTGGCATAGATCGATTACCGATCTTTCTGACTTGGCATGAGACCAATCTCCTTTTTTGTAGAACTGATCGACACTATCAGTTAACTTACAAGCAGCTCCTGTAGTTAGATAGAAACGACTATTTTTCTGACGTTGTAAAACCGAAGCAGGATACACTGCATCTGGCTTACTTTCCAACGAACCTTTTACAATATCTGCTTTAGCTTCACCTGCTGCAAAAATAATTGAAACAGCATCAGGATCATGAGTAATCGTATCCAATCCAATGGTAATTACCAAACGATTTCTTGATACCTCAATTCCACCTAAATCACCTGCAGCTACAGCCTGTGTTTCGAAGTTAGTCTTGGTTAATCGTGTTGTTGAATAGTGATCAGAGCCACGTGTGTTAAATGCAATGTGACCATCAGGTCCAATTCCTCCAAGGAAGAATCCAATTCCTCCCTTATCGCGAATTTGCTGTTCGTAAGAAGTACACCAATTGTCAATCATGAAAATTGATTTTTGCTGCATTTCTTCTACAACACTTGTCGCCTCGCGATAACGTAATGATAAGTCAATATTATAATCAGGGAAAACTTCCAAAAAGTGTTTGTTATCCACCAATGGAATTTCCTCAGAATTAATAAGCAATGAATTGGATTTCTCCAAGCCAAAACCATCAATGTAGTATTTCATCACATAGTTGTAGAAACTATTGTGCTGACGTGGATCAATTGGGTAAAACTCATCGATCTGAACAAACTGCAATCCTCTTAAATCAGGCTTAGCCATGTTCCCTAATCCGTATTGTCCACGGATATCCATACCTTTGGCATTGTTCCAGTTCTCTAAAAGATACTGCGTGTACTTGATAAAATACTCAGGCGTTTTACCTGTTGGCAAACTGATTACTCCCTGAGGATTTTGCTCTGCCCACTCCAAAAATCGAAGTGAAGTCATTAAACCCAACTTTGGGAAATTATCAACTGTTACATAAGGTATTTGAGTTGTAATTTCCGGCACTCCTGATAAATCATGAAATGCTTGCTCTACTTTTGATGTAAATAATGTTCCCATTTTCTTTTTTATTTCTATAATCTCTAAACCTTACTCGTTTAAAACCTGCAGCTTAAAAAAACTACCTGTTTTAAAATTCGCTACCACACGATTAAATACCGGGTCTGGTATCAGAAATAAAATTCTAATTACACTGACAATTCTTTGCTATATTCAATAACCACTTGCTTCATTTGCTTGAACTGATCCTCCATACTCCGTAAAAGTTTGTATTGAGCATGAGTTCTAATCAAATTGTGCTGTGGCGATTTAATTTTATAATATTGATCTCCGTTGATGTAATCCATCAAAAATCGAAGAACTTGTTCAAAAGTGATATATCTCGCAGAAAATGCCAGATACTCCAACTCCGTTTTGGTTAAAAATGAGACCGTTTCCTCCAAATATCCTTTTGTATAAGCTTTGAATATTTCCATATCCATACTTACATTTTCCAGATTCTCATCATCTTCTAAACCTGTATTTGTGTATGATCTCATAGCATCGCCATAATCGTTTAGTACGGTACTATTCAATACAGTATCCAGATCGATTACGCATAAATCGTTGCCATCCTTATCGAAAAGAATATTGTTGATTTTGGTATCATTATGAGTTACTCTTGAAGGAATTCTTCCATCCTCAACCAACTCCCAAAACTCAAGCATTTCAGCTCTTCTCTCCTCAATCCAGGAAATCTCTTTGGCTAAACCTTCCTTTCTGTTCACAGGATCAGATTCTAAAATCTCATCCCATTGTTCAAAGCGAAATCGGATGTTGTGAAAACCCGGTAGAATATCTACCAAAGGTTCTTTCATATCAGCTAACATTGCCTGAAATTTCCCTATTCCTTTTCCACCTGCATAAGCCAATTCCGGACTATCTGCTGATTCGTAGGTGATATTGTCCTTTATAAATAGGCAAAGTGTCCAAAAATCTCCCTTCTCATCCTGGAAGTATGGGTTACCATTCTCCACTTCAATAATTGTCATTGCCTCACGACTTGGATCCCCTCCAGCAATTTCAATTTTTGATTTAAGATGAGCCGATACTTTTTGGATATTCCTCATCATTCCAGGAACATCCTTGAAAATATTTTTATTCTTTCTCTGAAAAAGATAATCAGGATCGTCTTGAGCCTTCGTCTTCACCAAAAAAGTATCATTGATGAATCCCTCTCCCAATGGTTGTATGGTGTCAACCGTTCCCTCAGTCTTAAACTTCGATACTATTGTATATAAGTTTTTGTTCATTTGATCTTTATAATTCTGGATGTGACCAAAGAAGAATTCTGCAATTCCAACACAATTATCAACATTACAATTGCAGAATTGTATTCTTTATTTTCCTAGTTCTGTACTTGTTTCATTACTATTCACACTACCTAGTTTCCATGAGCGTATTTTATATCCTTTAACGGCATAGAAAAAGATAAACAAGTAACATGGAACAACAACCCAATAAGCTTGTTGTGTGTTAAATACATCAGATAAGCGACCCCATATTAATGGTAAAATTGCACCACCCGAAATTGCCATTACCAATAAGGCTGAACCTGTATTGATAAAACTACCTAAGCCAGATAGAGCAAGAGGCCAAATTGCAGGCCAAACCAAAGCGTTTGCCAATCCGAACATAGCTACAAAAATCACAGAAGTTATTCCTGAAGTGAATATTGCTCCAAATGCAAATAAAATACCTAAAACAGCAGATACTTTAAGAGCAAAACGCTGATCAATTACTTTAGGTATAAGTGTTACACCCAACAAATAACCAACAACCATTGTTACCATAGTGTATGATGTAAATGCTTTTGCCGTATCCAATTCGATACCTAATGAAAGTCCATAGTTAATAATTGTATCACCAGCAATAACCTCGGCTCCTACATAAAAGAACAACGCAAGAACTCCCAAAATAAGGTGAGGGAATGCCATAATTGAATTCTTCTTTTTCTCACCATTTTCTACTTTAGCATCTTCCTCATTCGTTTCAATTTCAGGAAGCGGAGCCAAACGAACACCAATTCCCATCACAACCAAAACAATAGTCATTACAATATATGGATTGATAACTCTGGCAGCTAAAGAATCCAATGCTGCCACACGTGCAGTTGCATCCATTGCTTTCAAACTTTCCACAAAAGCATCTCCATCGTTTAGAATATAATAAGCTAAAATTAGTGGAGCCATTGCACCTGCAAACTTGTTGCAAATACCCAAAATACTGATTCTTCGGGCAGCACTTTCTTTAGGACCAATAATGGTAACATAAGGATTCGAGGCTGTTTGCAATAATGCTAATCCGGTTCCCATTACGAACAAACCAGTTAAGAAAATACTAAAAGTTCTCGACATGGCAGCAGGAATAAATATCATGGTTCCAACAGCCATAACCAGTAATCCAACCATCATACCATTTTTAAAGCCCGTTTTTTTCAAAACCCAGGCGGATGGTAAAGCCATAATGGTATAAGCAATATAAAATGCAAATGCCACAAATAATGCCTGGAAATCGGTTAACTGACAAGCAATTTTCAAGTATGGAATTAAGATTCCATTCAACCAGGTTACAAAACCGAAAATAAAGAACAATGCTCCAATGATAATCATTGGTAGAATGAAGTTCTTAAATGAAGATTTAGAAGTACTCATATTGGTTTAAGTTTTAAAAATCAATCTTTTACAATAGATTATTTCGTTATTTTTTTATTTTAATCAACTGTTTTATACAGGCAACCAAATCATTAGCATATTCCTGAGTTTTAGCTTCAGAGTAAATGCGAATAATTGGTTCTGTATTCGACTTTCTTAAATGAACCCATCCTTCCGGAAAAGTTATTTTAACACCATCGATAGTATTGCATGGATAATCAATAAATTTTCTTCTTATTTGCTCTAGGATTCCATTTAGATCGCTTACACCCTCCAATTGTATTTTATCTTTTACAATCTTGTAATCAGGATATTTAGCACGCAATTCAGAAGATGTCATTTTTGTTTTAGCTAAGTAGGTTAAAAATAAAGCTACCCCAACTAATGCATCTCTACCATAGTGTAGCTCAGGATATATTACTCCACCGTTTCCTTCTCCTCCAATTATTGCTGATTGCTTTTTCATTTCGCAAACAACATTTACTTCACCTACGGCTGATTCAAAAAATTCAACACCATGCTTTTCGGCAATTTCGCCCAAAGCCATTGTCGATGACAAATTTGCTGCAAGGCTTCCCTTTGTATTTTCAAGAACATAATCTGCAACTGAAACCAAGGTATATTCTTCTCCAAATGGCTTTCCATTATCACAAACCATTGCCAAACGATCCACATCCGGATCAACAATGATTCCCAAATCCAAATTTTCATTCTTCACCAATTCCGAAATCTCTACAATATTTTCTGGAAGCGGTTCTGGGTTATGAGCAAAATTCCCATCTGGATTGCAGTTGATCTCCTTAATGTTTTTTACACCAAGAGATTTTAACAACTGAGGTATTGCAATACCACCAACCGAATTTACAGCATCAACAGCAATAGAAAAATTTGCTTCTTCTATCAACTTAGCATCCACCAAGGGTAAATCAAGGATGTGCTGAATGTGAGTATCCAGGTAATCTTCATTTAGAGAATATTGACCCAACTCATCAACTTCATTGTATTTAAAATCTTGTTTTTCAACCAGATTTAGCAAATCCTTCCCATCCTGATCGGTAATAAATTCACCTTTATGATTTAGTAATTTTAAAGCATTCCAATTTTTTGGATTGTGACTTGCAGTGATAATGATTCCACCTCCTGCTTTCATATCCACAACTGCCATTTCAACTGTAGGTGTAGAAGCTAAGCCTAAGTCTACAACTTCTACTCCAACAGAAAGTAGAGCTCCAACCACCAATTGGTTAACCATTTCACCACTCATTCTGGCATCACGACCAATTACGATCTTTTTATTTGCTCCACTATTTTGAAGCCACATGCCGAAAGCGCCCGAAATACTAACAATATCCATAGGAGTTAAGGCCTGACCTGGACGCCCTCCTATGGTTCCTCTTATTCCTGATATAGACTTTATTAATGTCATAATTTTCTCCTCTTACTTCTCCCAAAGATTAGCCGGATACACTCCAGATTTAATCAGTTCTTCAATCGCTTTAATAGCCTTATCTTTATCTTCCTTATAGGTTACTCCGAACCATTGAGCATTTGATTTCAACACTTTAAATTGTGCATCATCATTCCCAATTATTTCAGCTACTACCGAAGGAATATAAAATTCTGATTTCAACTGATCTCCCTGATCTTTTAAGAAATCTTTAAACTGATTTTCCAAATGCTCAAATAATTTTGGTGTAAATCCCCAAAAATTCATCGATACTGTTGTTGATTCTTCTAATGGATACCATTTTTCATTCTCAAGATATGCGATATCTTCAACCAATTTTTCGATATGAGTTCGTTCCACGATGTTAGTTAATTGCTCCTTATCATTTGTAGAACAAATCCCTCTTGAAACCGAACCATTCTCAGAAATCGTATTCGCTAAACGATAACCAACCATGCAATTCTCTGCATCACTAATCGAATTTATAAGGTATTCAGCTATAGTCTTAAAAGCTTCACCTCCATAATAATCATCGGCATTAATCACTGCAAAAGGCTCATTAATACAATCCTTTGCCATCAAAATAGCATGACCTGTTCCCCATGGCTTTTCTCTATCAGGATGATATGAAAATCCTTCAGGTACTTTAGCTAAATCTTGATTTACGTAATCAACTTCTATTTTTCCCTGTAATTTAGAATTGTATAATTCTTTAAATTCCTTTTCGAAACTCTCTCGAATAACGAAAACAATTTTTCCAAACCCTGCCTTAATTGCATCGTGAATTGAATAATCAATAATAGTTTCACCTGATGGTCCGATAGGATCCATTTGCTTTAAGCCTCCATATCGACTTCCCATTCCCGCTGCCAATACCAATAATGTGGGTTTCATATCAATCCTCTCCTTATTTAATTTTTTAATTCATCAAAAGTGAAAAGTAGTCACCTGTTAAACATCACTACTACTACAATGTTTTTTACCTAAAATAACAGGTGATTACTTTAATCACTAATCTTATAAAATTGATTCCCGCAAGAACACTACTTCTACAATTTCACCAAATGAAAAACCGCAGGAATCAATTTTCACCTAATTATTATTGAATGTTTTTTTCATCACATTAGCCATAGTACCCATTAAGGCTGCATCCTCTAACAAATCGGAACTAACCAACTCTGTTTCAGAACTAATTCTATCCATGGCATATTTATTCATCGACATGCTTACCGGATCGATAATATATTTTCCAGCTGGTGCCAATTTTCCTCCAATTATTATCATTTCTGGATTCAACAAGTGAATTAAGGTCACAAGTCCCTTTCCAAGATATTCGCACATTTTATTCAATTGATCAATAGCAAATTGATCTCCCGACAAAATAGCTTCAACCACTGCTCTCAAGTCTATTTTCTGATCTCTCTCTTTGTATTTTGCCAAAAAGCTTTCCTGTCCATTATCAATAGCTTCACGAATTTGTCTAACCAAAATCTTACCAGATGTTAAAGTCTCTAAACAACCTATCTTACCACAATGACAAAGTTTACCATCAGGATCAATTAAAATGTGCCCGAATTCACCAGCAAAACCATTCTTCCCGCTATGTAATTCTCCATTTAAAATCATTCCCAAACCAATACCATTGCTAAGGTTTAAACACAAAACATTTTTCTTATCCTTAGCTTTACCAAAGGCTTTTTCTCCCAAAGCCATCGTACGTGCATCATTATCCATAAGTACACGACATCCAAACAAATCTTCCAAATGCTTAGTCAATCCTTCTTGAGCAAAAGATAAGTGAGTATGACTAAGACCTTTCTCAGCATCAACCAAACCTGGAATCGAAACTCCTACAGATAAAATCTTCTCTTTAGAAATATCCATTTTGTCAAGAGCTAATTTCACTTTATCTCTTAAGCTATTTGTATAACGAATTGTATTTTCAAGTTCACAATTCTGATATTCTTCACGATAAACCAATTGATTATTCAAATCAAAAATGGCTACATTCAAAGTATGTAAGTTAATGTCAACACCAACTACATATTGATATTTTGGGTTAATACAAAACAAATTTGGTCTTCTACCACCAATCGAATCACCAATACCATTGTCCAATATCACACCAAAACCAATTAAATCTTCAACAAGAGAAGCAACCAATGGCTGACTCAATTTTGAGGATTTTACAATTTCCGCAATCGATGCCGTTTTGGTATCATATAAATGGGATACAATTTTTCGATATTGCTCCTGCTTCCTCTTTTTTGAATTAACGGTTCCCGTTAAGCACTTTTCGTATTGAAATTCTGGCTTCAATTCAATATCTGTTTTAAATTAATATTATTTTCTGCCATAAAAATAGATAATTTCTTTTAAAAATACTCTCTTCTTTTATAATTTATTTTAAAAGTTTAGGGTTATTATAAAATAATACATATTATTATTCAATTGAAAATATCCGTACGCCAGTGTACACTCCAACTTTCAATCATCAACAAACAAACTGAATATCAATAAACTGGCACAAAACTAAATTCAAACTTATAATTTTTAGCTGGTACTGAGTATTCTTTATACGGAGTAGCTCCCCAGGAATTATCTCCAGCAACCCCCATCATCTTTAAATCAAAATTTACAAAAACACCATCCTTTTTAGTGATATCATTAGTGTGTCTATAATCTTCGTGGGTATTCTGATCAAAGTCTTCCAATGGATTATGATGTACTGAGAATCCTAATTTTTGCTTCGAACTGATTCTTATTCCTACTCCATTCTTATTTCTAAGTTCAAACCACCGAACATCTGTTTTGTAGGCGTTCTCTTGCGGGCGTACATATTTGAAATACTGATCGCCAACTTTTCCTTTATACAATCCCACAAAAGCTCCACGATTTCTATCCACATAATTTTCATGAGGACCTCGTCCAAAATATTCCAAATTTTCAAAGTTTACAGGAAATTCTGCTCGCAAACCAAATCGTGGCAAATCTGGTAAATTCTCTTTCCCAAGTTTAATATTAGTTGTAACCTCAATTTCACCAGTACCAGAAATTTTGTATTCAACGGTTTGTTCTGATTCTATTTTAGAATGATTGTGTATGGCTTTAATAAAAACCTTATCATTCCTTTTTACACTTTCAATGCTCGATAATTTGACAGACTTACTCACCTCTCTCCAAATTCCAAGGCGTTTAATCATATTACTGCCCTTATCATTATCATTAGGTGCTCTCCAAAAATTAATCGTAAAACCCTTTTGAAATAGTTCAATTCCATCCATTTTATAAGATGATAGTAATCCTGTCTTTTTCTCGAATGAGATTTCAAAATTCTTTCCTGTAATTTGGATCACATCCGGCTGTTCAGCCAATTTCAAATCAGTTTGCTCTCTAATTACAGGTTTGTTTTCTGTAAACAATGGCAATTGAAATTGATCGTGTGCTATCTCAAAACCTTTTGACCTAAATGGTAGATCAACAATAGAAACAACCGAGAAATCAACGAAATATTCACAGTCTGCTTTTATTTTGATATCATCAATAGGAATTTGAACCAACTCGTTTTCCTGTGGTGCTAAATTAAAGTCATTTAATTGTCCCAATTTTACAATTTCTCCATTCTCTGATATGCTCCAATTAATTTGATAATCTTGTAAATCAATAAAATCGTGGTAGTTCTTGATTCTAAAAATTCCTTTTGCAGGATCTTCAGCATAAAACCTAACATTCTGATAGGCATACTTCACTTCCCACATGGCAGGATGCGGTATATAGTCGGCTGAGATAATTCCATTTACTACAAAGTTTGCATCCGATGGTAAGTCTTTGGAACCATAATCACCACCATAAGCCCAGAATTCATTTCCATTCTCCGCCTTTTTCACAAGAGCCTGATCGATCCAATCCCAGATGTAACCTCCTTGCAACTGAGTATTCTTCTCATCATAAATTACATCCCACAAATCAACCAGATTCCCATTACTATTTCCCATTGCATGCGAATATTCACTAATGATCATTGGCTTTGTCTGCTTTTTAGAAGCATAGGCATTCAAGTGTTTCACTCCCGGATATTGCGGGCAGTACAAGTCAGTATTTTCGCCCATTATTGCACGTTCATAATGAATAGGACGAGATGGATCACGATCTTTTATCCACTTATAGACTGCTGCAAAGTTCTCCCCATCTCCAGCTTCATTTCCCATAGACCACACAATTACAGAAGGACGATTTTTATCTCGTTCCACCATTCTGATATTGCGATCTAAATGAGCTTTTTTCCATACTGGATTTTTCGCCAAAGAATGCTTTCCATAGTACATGCCATGAGATTCAATATTGGCTTCATTGGTAACATATAAGCCATACTGATCGCACAATTCATAAAATCGTTCGTGACAAGGGTAATGACTCGTTCGAACTGCATTGATATTAAATTGCTTCATCAGGGCAATTTCCTTAATCATATTCTCCTCACTAATCACATGTCCTTTATATTGATCGTGCTCATGGCGATTTACTCCTTTGATTAAAGCCGGCTTACCATTTACATAGAAAACTGCATCTTTGATTTCGATTTTTCTAAAACCTACTTTGCAGGTCACAATCTCGCTTATAGCAGATTTTTTATCTTTTAAAAGAATTAAAAGTGTATACAAAATTGGAGTTTCTGCTGTCCATTTCTTTGGGTTCTGAATCTCCGTAGCAAAATTCAGTTTCAAATCCGGTTTCTTATGAATATCAGCCTTCTGAATTCCTTTAGCGATAAGTTTTCCTGTCTTATCAAGCAAATTATATTCCACTGAATAATTACCCGATTTCAATTGATGCTTATGATTTTTCAAATCCACATCTAAAGAGAACAATCCATTTTCATATTGAGAGTCTAAATCTGCTTTAACGAAGAAATCACGAATGCGAACTTTGGATGTAGAATACAGGAAAACATCTCTTTCTATACCACTAATTCTCCAAAAATCCTGGCATTCCAAAAAAGAACCATCGGACCAACGATACACTTCTACTGCCAAAATATTTTTGCCTTTTTTAAGGTATTTGGATATATCCCATTCGGCAGGAGTTTTGCTTCCCTGGCTATATCCAACTCTTTGCCCGTTTACCCAAATGTACATGGCAGATTTAACCGCTCCAAAGTGTATGAAAATATGTCTTCCATTCCAGTTATCAGGTATTGTAAAGCTTCTTCGATAGGAACCAACAGGATTGTAATCGTGCGGTATTTTACCAGGATGTTTCGGATAAATTTTTTCGGTAAATTCTATCTCATCTGAAACGGGTGCTTTGTAATCTGCAAATTCATATTGATGATTTACATAGATAGGATAACCATATCCTTCCAGTTCCCAATTAGATGGAACATTTATATCATTCCAATTGGAATCATCATAAGAAGTCTGATAAAAATCTATTGGTCTGTCAGATGGTTTTCGCGTCCAACTGAACTTCCATAATCCGTTTAAACTTTGATAATAAATCGATTGCTGTTTTTTCTTAGAAAGAGCTGCATCAATACTCTTGAAAGGCAGAAAGGAGGCATGTTCTGCCTCCTTGTTCTGATCAAACATCTCTGGATTTTCCAAATCATTCCAAATATTCTGTTTTTCTTGTCCAATGCTATGAGAAATGGATATCATCGACAAAATAAAAGCCAAAAATGTTGTTCTTCGCATCTAAATATTTTTTAATTAATGAACGTTCAATTGACCTTTTGAATCTGCTTTTCTCAAGTTACGAACACTTGTACTTCCAGCTCCCTTCATACTCAAATCAATTGGTTGATTCGTCTTCCAAGCTCCTCTGGTAAAATCTGGAATATCAATTGGTCGCGAACCATTGGCAATAGACCACTCGCTAAGCGGTGTAATACAACTCCAGGAAGCTGCATCGTAAACATCCATATCTACTGGCAATCCATTACGTAAGCAATCAATCAATCGCCAATCCATTACAAAATCCATTCCTCCATGACCTCCAACTTGCTTGGCCATTTCACCTACTCTACGAATAATTTCCGGAGTGTACTTATCTTCCAACTCCTTAAATTGAGCTTGATCAATTACATTGTGTCCAAATGCAATGTGTTGTTTAGGCCATTTTTGTGCAAAACACTTGGTTCCACTCAACATGTGAATTCTAGAATAAGGACGAGGAGAGCTGATATCATGCTGAATCATAATGGTTCGTCCTTTATTGGTACGAATCATCTGCATATCCATATTTCCACGCATTTCCCATCCCACAAACTTTTCGAAGAATGGATCCTCTTTTGCCATTTCAGCAATTCGATGTTTTAAGGTAAAATCATCAGACATCATTGAAGTTAGGTAATCCATTTTATCTCCACGATTGATATCCATTGCCTGACAAATTGGTCCTAATCCATGAGTTGGATACACATTTGCCTTGCGTTTATTTTCATGTAAACGCCACATTCTTGTATATGCACCATCACTCATTTTATCATCTTTTGGCTTATTAAAGTGCCAGTAATCTAAATCATGAATATAAGCACCTTCGCCATGTATCAAATCTCCAAACGCTCCTTGCTGTGCCATGCTGATGGTCAACATTTCAAAAAAGTCATAACAACAATTTTCCAAAATCACGCAATGCTTTTTGGTTCGTTCTGATGTTTCGACCATTTGCCAGCATTCGTCCATGGTTTTTGCTGTTGAAACTTCTACAGCTGCATGTTTATCACCTTCCATTGCTGCAATAGCAACAGGCACATGCCATTCCCATGGAGTAGCAATATACACCAAATCAACATCTCCACTCTCACAAAGTGCTTTAAAGCCCATATCACCGCCAACATATTCTTTAGCTTTTGGCAATCCTGCACTGGCTAATATTTTCTGAGCTCCATCAACTGCCGCCTGGCGAATGTCACAAACAGCGGTAATTTCAACTCCCTCGATATAAGTCATGCGTTTTACAGCTCCTGAACCTCGATCTCCAATACCAACAAAACCTACTCTTACGGTATCCAATTTAGGAGCGGCATAACCACACATATTAAAGTTCATTTTAGGCTGCTTTTCAGCATTCTTCTTAATGTACGATAATTTACTTTCTTCTTTCGATTCTGCACATGATGCTAGAGGTGCAGCTGCAAGTACTCCTGCTCCAAGGGCAAGATTACTTAAAAATGATCTTCTGTTTGTTGCCATTTATTGTCTGTTTTATTTAGTCTATCGTAATCTGATCCAAAAAATCATGACCATTTAGTCTTATATCTGGGTAATCTCACTAAAATTAAGGTTTTCTATTTCAATCTTAACCTTCTGTGTATCTTGATTCAATAATTTTTATCAGATCTAATTTACTCTCAACTATTAATTTACCCTTTAAAAAGGAGGAAGATCCCCCTTTTTATTAGGGCAAGGTTGAGAAATCTATAATTGGTTGTGTTTGTGTTTTCTCTCTTGTATATTCTGTATCATAAGGAACTCTCTCATTAAAGAATCCGCAATTCTTCAAATAAAATTTCCCATTTTCAACTCCTCCTGCATAATCTCTTCTGGCATCTTTTCTTGCCGTTGCATCAGCTGTAAATTTTACTCCTGTTAACTCATGCCAATTTTCATTAGTATCAACAAGCCATTGGTTGCTGTAATAGGCTTTTCGACTAATCGTGCCCATTTCTGTAATAAAGTTCTCTAAAAAGGAATGAGGTCTTGTAATATAAGTTGTGGTTTTTGGTCTTCTAAAACTGGCAATCAATTCCCATTTATCTTTCTCGGGAGCATAAAAATATGCTGTATAGTCTGTGGAATTATTTTCTGATGGATGTCCTTTTAAAAGAAATTTATAAGTACTGCCAGCCTTCCAATTGTATATCTTATAACTTTGTCCTCCTGAACCTTCATTACCAAACTCTCCTGTATTAACACCTTCTCCCTTTTTAAGTAACTTGATTTTATCCTCATCGGGAATGCTATTTGGATCATCCGTTTGATATGGGCTCCAAACTGAAAATAAAATTCTCCTCTCTGCTGAGGAATTTACCTGAATTCCAAAATATCCTTCTCCAAATCCATTAGCCATAAAATAAGATCCAACAACATCTTCTCCTTCAGGAACTGTAATTTCATTGTAAAACCATTCTACATCGCCAATACTTTCCGGAACCTGATAGCCTAAATGTACCGATGGACCTCTTCTTCCCCAGTAAAAATCATCCTTCACGTAAAACACATCACCACCTGTAACATCTCCTCCTATAAGAATATGACTCAATTCACCAAAGTTGTTCCCTGACTTATCCAAACCTTTTACATCAATATAATAGTATCCTGGTTCTTCAATAGTATAGGTTCCTACATCAATTGTTGAAAAGGATGAAGCGTTAAGTTTGACTTCAGTAGATTCCGATCCAAATGAAAAACGTACGGTTGATTCGCCTGAACTCTGTCTGGCTTTTACCCCAATTTGAAGTGTTCCTGCTTTTTCAAGTCTAAACCAAGTTCTGATTACAGCATTTTCATCGGTCCAATTTTTAACCGCATCATCAGCAATCATACTTTTATTCAATGTAGCATCGTTTACTATCCATGAATTTCCGCCCATTGGCACTGATATTGAATATTGAATCGGATCAACCTTCTCATCTTCCTTATCTGAATCTTTACTGCAACTGCATGATACTATTAAAAGTATTGTTACGAATGCGAACAATAATGATATTTGGGTATATATTTTACTCACCTCAATAATTGTTTAATAAAAGCTTTGTCTTTTTTGGATCTCTTTTTATAATCTGCAAGACAAGAGACAACATTTCAACTTACTAATGAAATAACAGTGTGAGGTCAATCGAAACTACTAATTGCCGCCTCTGTCTTGCAAATAATCACTAACTACTACTATCTATGGATTTTGTTGTAACACAATTGGATAGGCATCGATTTCACGTTGTGGAATAAAACATACAACCTCATTAGCTGTATATGGTACCTCCAAGCGAACAGCAGTTGCTGATCCCAAATCATGAGTTCCTGGATACCTTCTGTTTAAAGTCATTTTATTTCTGAAAACATCATATTTTCTATGCCCTTCATAAGCCAATTCTACTCTTCTTTCCTGCAGAACAACATCTAAAATTGTTTGTCCTGTTGGTACAGCTGTATAAGATGGAATACCAGCACGATCTCTAATTAAATTGATATCTGCCAAAGCGTTAGCTGCATCATCTTTTTTAGCAAAACTTTCAGCTCTATTCAAATACATTTCCGCTAATCGAGAAACTATTGGTGACCAGTTCTGAGTTTTACCTTCCTGGCGAGAACATTTTACAACATAATACTTTGGATATCCGTTTCTAGCCTTCATCTGGTAAGTCAATTCAACGTACTGCTTATCGCTTCCCAGCATGATATAATTGCGAGTGATATCACCTTCAACTTCAGTTTCCACATAAGTCTTACTTCCACTTTCTTCAAAGAAATATTTCATTGTCCCGCTTACATCTTCTTCCTGAACATCTTTAACTACGTAACGATATCTCTCATGACCTTGGTTGGCGTCATCATACTCTTCTGACCACTGAATCGTTCTGGTTTTATTTCCATTTTCATCTTCCACAAACTGCGGCTCAATAAATGCATGGCGTAAATCTTGAGGATATTGCATCATTACATCACGTAATGATTTAGAGGCATACATTTCCCCCCAACCCATTCCATCAATATGAGAATACATGGCACCAACTGTTAAGTAAGCATTCCATTGTCCCCAACCTTGAGGCAAATCAATCTCAGTTAAGTGACGCAAAGCAAAAATGGTTTCTGCATTATCCTCTGGTAAATGCTGAGGATATTTCTGATAGTCATCTCCCTGAATCAATTCGTATCTGTCTGAATCAATTACCTTATTTGAATATTCAATACACTTGTCATTATTCTCCATGTACAAATAAACACGAGACAATAATGCTTGTGCTACTTGTTTTGATGCATAAGCAGAATTTTTACTTTCTTCCAATAAACCTTCAGCTTTCAATAGATCAGCCTCAATTTGAGCGTATACTTCAGAAACTTTTGCTCTTGGAGGAAACTCATTAACATCTGAAGATGTTTTCAATGGAACTCCTAAACTTGCGCCAGCATCCTGAGCATAAGGTCTACCAAAAGCATTTACCATTGTGAAATACAAGAATGCTCTCAAATAATAGTTTTCACCAATAAGATTATCCATTTCAGTACTCTGACCTTCTGCAGCTTTTTCAATTACTTTATTACAAGCAATTATTACTTTGAAAGAGTTAGCCCATAAACCAGATAAATGTCCATTATCCTTATTTCTTTGTAAATTATACAAATAGAACAACCCATCTGTAGTTGATCCACTCAAAGCCACATTATCACTACCAAACTCTGGTATGTAGTGAAATGGTTTTACAAAATACTCTGATTTAAGGAAAGAGTAATTCCCTAAGGTTGCTGCATAAAGTCCTTCTTCTGTGCTCAAAGCAACCTCATCGCTCATCGACTCATAAGGAAGCTTCTCGATATCACAAGAAGATAAAATCCCAACAGTCAAAACGAACAATAATATGTATGTAAGTTTTTTCATTATTTTTCCCTTTATTGATTAAAACTGAATGTTAACTCCAAACAAGAATTTACGAGACATTGGATACAATGCTCCTGCTGTTCCTTCAGAATAATATCTACTTGCATAGTCATTTGTATCTCCAATAACAGCAACTTCAGGATCCGTTCCTGAAAAATCTGTCAAGGTCCAAAGGTTCTCACCTGTTACAAAGAATTTCACTGACTTTAATTTCATCTTTGTCAATACAGATTCTGGCAAATTATAGCTAAGAGTTACATTACGTAGTTTCAAATATGATCCATCTTCCAAATATCTTGAAGAAGGCTTGTATGCTTGGTTATTTCCACCTTCAATCGCTTTTGGATGAGTTGCTTTATCCCCAGGCTTTTCCCAACGACTCCAACCATCATACATTTTCATGTTATTGAAAGTAGGGTAACCTCCATCGCTATCAAAAGTTTCACGAGCGCTATGGTAGATATAGTTACCGTATGCATATCCGAAATTTGCAGAAAGATTTACATTCTTATAACTTAAAGAAGTTGAGAATCCACCAAAGAAATCAGGAGCTGAAGATTTGTCTAACAACTCACGAGTTGCGCTGGCATAATCCGTTGTAGTCTCTTTTGTTCCATCTTCGTTATGAATGTACCACATTGGAGCACCGGTTGCTTGATCTACACCAGCCCATTCTCTCATGAACCACTCATTCATATCATGACCTTCAGTATAATTTTTCTTCCCGGTTATCTGAGATTGTCCATTATACATTTCTTTAATTTCATTCTTATTGAATCCGATATTAAAATCTAAATCCCAATTGAAATCATCACCTCTAACAATATCAGTATTCAAAGTGATTTCTACACCTCTGTTGTTTAATTTACCAACATTTTGCCATTGATTTTCTACTCCTGTAATCGAAGCCAATCTTACGTAGTACAATAAATCTGAAGTATTCTTATCATAAATATCAACACTCAAATTCAATCGATTAAATAAGCGAGCATCAATTGCAAAATTACTCATATATGACTTCTCCCAAGTCAAATTATTATTAACCAATTGCTGAGGGAAAGCTGCAGGTGTACCTACATAGTGTCGATCAATTGCATACAAACCATATGAGCCATAGTAAGCCGTCGGCATATTTCCCACAGAACCATAACTAGTTCTCACTTTCAAAGTGTTTAACCATTCAATATTCTGCATAAAATCTTCATCATGAACTGACCAACCAGCACTTACAGTAAAGAAATTACCAAAGCGCTTGTTTTCGCCAAACCTTGAAGAACCATCTCTACGGAATGAGAATTGAGCCATATATCTGTTCTTAAAAATGTAATTGGTATTAAAAAGATAAGATTCCATAGCCCACTCTTGCTTGGTACCATCTACAGATTTAGGTTCTGCTGCAACGCCAAGCACTTCAGTTGCTTGTGGTATTCCTTTCCCAACAGCATCTGAACGTTCGTAAACATAGTCAGTAAACTCATAACCAGCCAAAGCTGTCAAATTGTGATCGTCACCAAACGCCTTATTAAACTTCAACATTTGATTCGTAAACCTCTTAGTGTAAGATCTATTATCATTTTCCAGCGAACCTTTATCAGACTCTCCTGCTGTAGATCTGGCATCTGTATAATGTTCGCCAAAATAATGCTTATAATTATAATTATTGGTAGATACAAAAGTCAAGAAAGGAGTAATTTTATAGTCAAATCCCATATTTACATCCCCTCCAATCTGTCTAGATCTAGACCAATTCCACTGCAGATTATACATATAATTTGATCCATCACGACCGATCCAGTAATCTCCTTCAGTACCATTTTCCAAACTAGCTGTTCCTTCATCACCTTTTCTTACTGAACCATCCAAATTCTTTGGACTATCCCAAGGCAAGTAGTGATACATTGCATAAACAGAGTGTTGTTGGTCATCTGTTTTTTTCACGAAGCCTGACAATTTTGTTTTTAATGTCAGTTTATCATTCACTTTGTAATCCAAATTCAAACGCATGGTGTATTTGTCATACTCATATCCTTTTACAGAACCAGTTTCGTTATAATAATCACCCATAATAAAAGTGCTTACCTTTCCTGATGTTCCCGAATAAGACATGTTGTAATTTTGTACAGTACCCGTTTGTGTTCCTAAATCAAACCAGTCCGTATCAGTTTCCAACAATTTTTCCGTAAACCACGGCTTACCATTCCATGATTTGTGATAATCATACAACTCTTGAGAATTCATGACTTCAAAATTCCCTAAAGACAGTATATTCACACCATAATTAGCATTTACAGAAAGAACTTCTCTCCCTTTTTTTGCAGTTTTTGTTGTAACGATGATTACACCATTTGCTCCACGAGATCCATACAATGCAGTCGCAGATGCATCTTTTAAAATTGAGATATTCTCAATCTCATTTGGACTGATAGAAGAACCATCAGCTCCAACTACACCATCAACTACCCATAGAGGGTCAACTTCCGAGCTTAAAGATCCTTTACCACGAATTCTAATTTTCGCCTTACTTCCTGGTTGTCCACTAGCTGTAGAAACATAAACTCCGGATGCTTTACCTTGTAATAGGTTTTCAACTCGTGGAGTAGTAACATCCTTCAACTTGTCAGCTTTTACAGAAGCCACCGAACCTGTAAGGTTTGATTTCTTTTGAGTTCCATAAGCAACAACAACAACCTCATCAAGACTTTCGGTATCAGCTTCTAAATTAAAATTGATTGTTGTTTGCTTAGCTATAATTACCTCTTGAGTTTGATACCCAATAAAAGAAACAGCCAAAACATCCGATTCATTTTCAGATTCGATAGTGTAATTACCGTCAAAATTTGTTGTGGTTCCTACGGTTGTTCCTTTAATCCACAGGTTTGCCCCAATGATGGTTTCACCAGTTTTGGCATCGGTAACAGTTCCTGTAATTGTTCTTTTGTCTCCATTTTGAGCTACAGCAGTTGCAGCAAATAGAACAAGAACGAGTGCAGCACTTAAAATATGCCTAAGTCCTTTGCACGATTTCTTCACATGTGTCATTAGCATTTTCACTTAGATTAGTTATTAAAAACGGGTTAATAAATTCAAAACTTCCGATTTCAAGACTGCTTTCGATCAATTAATAGCAAATCAAAAACGATCTCATAATTCATTGAAATTTTTGAATCCTGTCAAAATTGAAAATTAGAGATGAAAGGGAGGTGTAAATTTTCGGCTATGGAGGGGAGATTATTTTAAGACAAGTAAAAAGAATGAATTCTCTTCAATTCAAAAAGACTAACAAAAACTCACTAACCGCTGATTATCTAGCACTTAAAACTATCATTCACATATTTAATAACTATTAAAACTATTCTTACATGTCTACTAAGTGTAATTTTTAAGCAAATAAGTGGATATTCTCTGCAAGCCTTAAATTAGCTCAGAAATTAAAAGGTAGTCGTCAATCTTTAGAATTATATTGTAGAGCTTTTCAATTAATGTGCTGAAAAAGGAGAATTATAGCTTGACAGGCTTACTTGCGATATGTATTTTTGAAAATACTTCTGGATTGATAAAAAATTGAATATGAAAAAATGGTGTCGAAACATTGTAAAGTCTGTGCTTTTGATAGCAATTAGTTTTTTGACAGTATTTTGCTTCGCCGATGAATCTACGAATTTTATTCATTTAAAAGCCGAAATAAACCGTCAACATACCAATGCCACCAATGTAATTGAAGATTCTCTTGGTTATTTATGGCTTGAATCACATGCCGGTTTATTACGATTCGATGGTTATGACTACAAGGAGATTCCTTTCTATAGTATTTTTGGTAAAAAAGCTAACCCCTCTTCTCTTCTACAACTAGCAAAAGATAAAAAGGGACATATTTGGGCGGTTTCGAAAAAAGGCAATATATCTAAACAAAATCACCACTCAATATTTATCCCTCAATATTCTTGCTTTAACAAATTAAAAGAAGAGCAAGAAATTAAATCCATACATATAGGAAAATCACACCTCTGGTTAGGAAGTAATTTTGGAGTATTAAAAAGGCAATCACGTACTGATTCAACAAACGTTGTATTTAATATTCATTCTTCTAATGAGGGAATCACTTCAATTTCAGAATGTAAAAACAACACAGTATGGTTCAGTACAGATAAAGGACGAATTTTTAAAATCAACACAAAAACAAATGATTTAGAAGAACTTAAAGGACCTTTCAGTAATCCTTTTAATACCATCATCTTAACATGCGATAACAATGATAAATTATGGATAGGGACTGAATTGTATGGTTTTTTCTGCTATGATCCAATTAGTGAAACCTACCAACAATATCACAACCAAACTGAAGGGCTCAATTTTGTTCCTTCAAATATGATCATCAGAATATTTAAGGATAGTAAAGGATTTATTTGGCTAGGCACTGATGGAGGTGGTTTGTTTAAGGTAAATCCTGATAACAAACAGGTTCAACATTTTAACCATTCAAAGACCAATCAATTATCCTTACAAAGCAAATCGGTAATTGGTATTGGAGAAACTAATAATCATGATATATGGATTTTCACCAATTATGGTAATATCAATATTCTTCCTCATGAATCCAATACTGTAGGTTATCACAGTGGAAGTATTTCCGGATCTCCTACTAGAATCCTATCTGTTCTAAAAGCAAAAAATGGAAACCTTTGGATTGGAACCGATGGAGAAGGACTTACTCTTATTGATAAAAATGGTATTCAAAAAAAGCAATTTATAGCAAAAACAAAATCTGCAAAAGGTTTATCTGGAAACTATATACAAGCTATTACTGAAGATAAAACTGGTAATCTTTGGGTCGGTACCTATTTAAATGGATTAAATTATTACGATCAAAGAAAGAGTACTTTCTATTCTATCCAAACGGTGAATCAATCTGGACAAAGGGCATCAGATATCCGATCTTTATATGTAGACAACAAAAACAGAATTTGGGTTGGAAGTAACATTGGTTTATTTGTTTATTCAGCCAATAAGGTACAATTAGCCTTTTTCCCATATAACAAACAAGATTTGCAAGGAACAATAGCAGAATTCTTTTTGGAAGATGAATTGGGACAATTTTGGATCGGAATGTATGGTGGAGGAATCTGTTTATTCGATGAAGCTGCTAAACTACAAAATTCCCGATTTACAACTTACAAACTATCTACATCTAACAACAATAACGAAAGCAGTTTAATTCATGGTTCTTCGGATAAGGCTGGTCATTTATATTTGGTTAATTCTTATTCTAAACTATTAAAATTTGATATTAAGCGTAAAGAAGTTCTTCCTATTAAAGAATTTACAAATAGCCAATTACACAAAACAGTTGCTATAATTTCGATTGATTCTTCAAATCTTTGGCTTTCGAAAAGCAATGGAATATCTCACCTAGATTTGCAAACAAAAAAAGATTACTTCTACACTTGGAAAAATGGAACCATTAAAGGAAGTTACCTCTCAGGAAGTTCATTTATCGATGAAAATGGAATACTTTACTTTGGAGGTATTGGTGGCTTGAATTATTTCAATCCCCATAAAATGAAAACTTCCAAAAAAGATTTACATCTATACATTAACCAATTGCAAATCGTAAACCGAGATGCGAACGACTTAATTCCCACTCAATTAAAATCTGGAGTTGAACATTTAAAACATTTAAAATTAAATCATCATCAAACAGCATTTTCTTTTCAGTTTGCGGTAATTAACGATCACGTAGATCCCAATTATTACTATGCATATCGATTAAAAGGATTCGATAAGAACTGGATTACCACAGAAAACAAAAGAAGTGCAACTTATACCAACATCCCTTTTGGTGATTACACCTTTGAAGTAAAAGCAGGAACCAAGCGAGATCTTTGGGACATTAAAGCAAAATCAATAGAAATAAGTATTATACCACCTTTTTGGAAAAGATGGTGGGCATATTTAATTTATACAACTCTTTTTCTGATAATAAGTTTCTTTATCATTAGGTACTATATCATGTGGGCAAGATTGAAGCACAAATTGGTAATAGAGGAACTTCTAAATGAAAAAAATAAAGAGCTTTATGCTATGAAAATGAATTTCTTTGCAAAAATGTCACACGAAATTCAAACGCCACTTACCTTAATACTATCACCTATTGAAAACATGATTGAACGGGCTGAAGGAAATCTTTTACTTACTCAACGCCTTCATGTAATTAAGAATAATGCAAAACGTTTGTCTAGAATTGCTATGGAATTAATGACCATTCGAAATCGGGAAATGGGCAGACTACGAATCAATGCTAGTGAAAACAATATTATATCGGATATTAATAAAATAGCCCTTTCGTTTAGAGAACAAGCGCGATTTAAAAATGTAGATTTTATTGTAGAAAACAATAAGCTAAACGAATTAAATCTATGGTATGATCAGCAAAAACTGGAGCATATCATTTACAATTTACTTGCCAATGCATTTAAATTTACTCCCAAAGAAGGAAAAATAACATTAAGCATAGAACCAAAACATGCTGATAATAAAGTAGAATTAAAAATTACAGATACAGGAATTGGTATACCTAAGGATGAATTGCAAAATATTTTCAATCTTTTTTATCAATCGAAAGATGGTAAAGCTGTTGGTGGTACAGGAATTGGGTTGGCTCTCACAAAAGAGTTAATTCAACTGCACAAAGGTGAAATAGCTGTTAACTCAAAAATTACTGAAGGCACCACTTTCACAATAACCCTACGAACAGGAAAGAAACATTTTAGCTCTGAGGAAATAATAAATACTGAATTAAAACCAGAAAAAGAGGATAAAACCTATACACTTCCTCAAATTAACAATGAAGAAGTTTCAATATTTAAAGATGATAAAGAATACAGAAATTTATTAATTGTTGAAGATAACTTCGAAATGCTCCTATTTCTGGAAGATAGTTTCAAATCTGAATACAAAGTAAAAACCGCTCAAAATGGTCATGAAGCCTTAGAAGTTATTTCTGAATTTACACCAGATATAATACTCAGCGATGTAATGATGCCAATAATGGATGGCATAACACTTTGCAAAAAACTTAAGGATCAAAAAACTACACGTCATATTCCTCTCATTTTATTAACAACCAAAAATGCAACCAGCTCAAAACTGGAAGGACTTAAATATGGTGCAATAGAATACATCAACAAGCCATTCAATGTAAAAGAGCTAAAACTTAAAGTATTTAATATTCTGGATACTCAAAATAAAATGATTGAAAAATATCGAACCGAGATATTAACTGAGAGTAAAGAAATACAAGTTGAATCGCCCGATGAAAAATTTATTGAATCGGTTATAATTGAAATGGAGAAGAATTTTGAAGATCCGGAATTTAAACTCGAAGAATTAGCCGATATGCTCAACATGAGTTATTCGAATATCTACAGAAAATTCCAAAGTCTTACGGATAAAACATTGGTTGATTTTATGCGATCATTTCGATTAAAAAAAGCAGAATCATTACTTATCAATCACAATTTTTCCATTTCTGAAATTGCCTATCAAATAGGATTTAACGATCCAAAATATTTCTCAAAATGTTTCAAAAAAGAGTATGGAATGACACCTAAGCAATACAAACAGGAAAAACAAATCATCTCCAAAGACAATTCTATCAATTAATGAAAGTATTCTTCCAACGAAATAAATTTCTAGTATTTATACTCGCAGTGTTATTTTTTGCGATTGCATTTGTCACTAGTTTAGAAGGCATTGATCGGGTGACTTCAACTGATAATTATTGTATGTCCTGCCATATTCATCCGCATTCAGAAAGCACATGGAAGCAAGCTTCGCATCACAATAATAAAAGTGGAGTTGTTGTTCATTGTATCGATTGTCATTTACCTCCAAAACATGAGAATAACTATTGGTCTGAGAAAATAAATGCAGCATCTCGCGATTTGTATTCTTATTGGTTTAAAGATCTTAATCAAATTAATTGGGATCAAAAATCAGAACTCGCACATGCAAAAAAGCATGTTTTTAACGAATCATGTATCAACTGTCATGAGAACCTCTTTCCTCTTCATTTATCAAAGGAAGGTGATGAAGCACATCTGCATTACAAACACAACCAGGATAAATTGGATTGTATAAATTGTCACTTAGATGTTGGTCACGGAAGCAATAATACTCACAAAGCCAATCCTTCTTTTTTACAAGTCGATAAGCAGAACAAAATATTCAAAAATGCCACAAAAGTAGATGATTTTTCAAATTTTGAGGAGCAAATTCCTGGTACCGATGTTTCTTTTGAGATGATAGCAATTCAACCCAATAATAAATTTGATTCGTTCTTTATTGGCAAAACAGAAATATCATGGAATGAATACAAGATCTTTCTATCCGAAACCGAATCAGAAGGTAGAATTGATGATTTAAAACCAGAAGTAGATGCAATATCAGGAGCAACTCCACCTTTTGGAGATCCTTCTCATGGCTGGGGAATGGAAAAAAGACCAGCAATTACTATGACCTGGCATGCAGCCAACACCTATTGCAAATGGTTATCGGCTAAAACAGGAAAAAAATACAGGCTTCCTACAAAAGAAGAATGGATATATGCATGTAATGGTGACTCAACTGATGATTTCTTTTTTGGTGGACAACTTGAAGATTATCAAACTAAAAACTTCCCGGAAAACCTCATCAAAAAACCTAGTGAAAAGATAAATGATTTTGTTGTTTGGAGTGCAAATAGTAAAGGTAAAACAGCTTTACCAAAGGATATTAAAAGTAACCCATTTGGTTTACTAAACATGCTTGGGAATGTGAAAGAATTCTGTTCGAATACCATTTTAATAGATAACAAAACAGAGCACATAATTATGGGTGGTTCGTTTAAAAGTGAACTTACAGATTTATTGCTTACAAAAGTTGATTACACCAAGCACGAAACCTGGTTAATCACCGATCCTCAAATTCCTAAAAGCATTTGGTGGTACTCCGATTGCAATGATGTTGGATTCAGAGTCGTTTGCGAATTCAATAAAGTTCCTGAAAATTAATACCAATTGTTAATTCAGATATCAGATGAATAAAGATTATTACAACAGCAGAAGAAAATTTATAAAGAATGCAACAGCAGCTGGTCTCATTGGTGCAATAGGTACCAATGCTCTTTTTTCCTCATGTCAGAATGGTAAAAAGCAAGATTACACTTTTCCTCCCATGTTGGAAAAAGCTCCTGACGGTTCACTTTTAAAAGCTGGTGTTGTAGGCTGTGGCTATAGAGGAACAGGAGCTGCAATTAATTTTTTAAATTCTGGTCCTAATGTTGAAATATCTGCTCTTGCAGATGTGTTTCCCGATCGTGTTGAAGCCTGCCGAAAACAAATTAAAGAACAAAAAGATCTTGAAATTCCTCCAGATAAATGTTTCTCAGGAATTAACTCATTCGAAAAATTAATGGAGTGTGATATTGATGTTGTTATTTTAGCAACTCCTCCTCATTTTCGCCCACAACATTTCGAAGCATGCATTAAGGCAAAAAAACATGTCTTTATGGAAAAACCTGTTGCAGTAGATCCGGTTGGTATTCGTTCTGTTATGATATCTGCCGAAAAAGCAAAAATGTTAGGTTTATCTGTAGTAACCGGAACCATCAAACGTCATCAGCAAGATTATATCGAAACTTTTAAACAAGTTAACAATGGTGCCATTGGCGAAATAGTATCAGCAAATAGCTATTACAATGTTGGAAAATTATGGCACAGAAATCCACGCGCCGATTGGTCGGAATTGGAAAATATGATTCGCAATTGGGTAAATTGGTGTTGGCTTTCCGGAGATCATATTGTAGAGCAACATGTTCACAATTTAGATACAGTAAACTGGTTCGTTGGAAAACATCCCGAAAAAGCGGTAGGTTTTGGTTCTCGTCAAAGAAGAATAACCGGAGATCAATACGATATGTTTAGTGTTGATTTTGTATATGACAAAGACATCCATTACCATAGCATGTGTCGTCAAATTAACGATTGTACCAACAATATTTCAGATCGAATTCAAGGAACTAAAGGAGCTACGAATTGTGAAAACACAATCTATAATCTAGATGGGTCTATTGAGTGGACCTACAAATATC
>Ga0209692_10001515_pt1 | contig 30939 bp, 34 predicted proteins | sample tdDd472_FD_187129 | JGI IMG/M metagenome (GOLD analysis project Ga0209692, IMG submission 187129) | Marine sediment microbial communities from the Atlantic coast under amendment with organic carbon and nitrate - tdDd47.2 (SPAdes)... | ecosystem: Environmental > Aquatic > Marine > Coastal >...
ATTTTTTCTTCAACATAGTTGCGCAGTGAATCGGTGATGTCGATATGGTGTCCAGTTAGATTAAGTTGCATAAGGACTCCTTAGTGCATTGCCTAGGACAGGCGTTTACGTTCGTTTGACGGCGGTATCATCATGGCTTCTCGGTATTTAGCCACGGTGCGTCGCGCCACATTTATACCCTGCTCGACCAGTAAGCTGGCAATTTTGTTGTCGCTCATTGGTTTTCTGGGTTCTTCACTTTCTATCAGCTTTTTGATCATGGCTCGTATGGCCGTAGCTGAACATTCTCCGCCATCGGCTGTGCCCACATGGCTGGAGAAAAAGTATTTGAATTCAAACACGCCCCTGGGGGTGTGCATGTATTTCTGTGTTGTCACCCTGGAGATGGTGGATTCATGCAGTTCCAGCTCTTCTGCAATCTCACGCAGTACCAGGGGCTTCATGCCTTCTTCGCCATAGTCGAGGAAGGTACGCTGGTGTTCTACAATAGACGTCGCCACCCGCATCAGAGTTTCATTACGGCTTTGCAGACTTTTGATAAACCAGCGCGCTTCCTGCATATTGTTTTTCAGGAAGGTGTTGTCATCGCTCTGTTTGCCCCGTTGTATGTAGGCGGCATAGGTCGGGTTGATGCGTAGCTTTGGTGCAGATTCACTATTCAATCGCACGATCCAGCGGCCTTCCTGTTTGCTGACGAATACGTCAGGGATTACATACTGTGGCGCTGACTGGCTGATGCGTCCGCCAGGTTTTGGGTTTAATCGCTGGATAAAGCGAATAATCTCCCCCAGCTCCTCGTCGTTAATTCTATTATAACGCTTTAGCTTGGCATAATCATGGCTGCCGAGCAGATCAATGTGATCTTTTACAATCTGCCGGGCTTTTTTCAGCCCGGGGAAGTCCTCGCTGGTGAATTGTTCCATCTGCAGCAGCAGGCATTCCCGCAGATCCCGCGCGCCGACACCCAGCGGATCAAAGCGTTGAATCAGGTGCAGTACCGCTTCCACCTCGTCCAGCTCGATCTCAAATTCGTTCTGCAGCCCGGACAGAATGTCGTCTACGGATTCTTTCAGGTAGCCGTCTTCGTCGATGCCATCGATAATGGCCAGTGCAATTGCGCGGTCGGTATCGCTCATCGGTGTGACCAGCAGCTGCTGCATCAGGTGTTCGATCAGCGCATCGTCATTGCTGCTCTGGTTTTCCAGGAATTCCCGCGCCTTGTCATCATCGCCGCTGGCGGCGTTGCTGCTGGGCATGGGTGGTTCATAAATATCGTCCCACTGAGAGTCCACCGGCAGGTCTTCCGGCATATCGTGGTTATTGTTCAGGTCCATGTCCAGGTCCTGTGACGAGGTATCTGTCTGGCTGTCGGCTTCCTGCTCGTTACGGTTTTTGTCTTCGGTGGACTGGGAGGTGTTTTCCAGTGGGTCTGATGAGGCGCTGTCTTCCTCGACCTCCAGCATGGGGTTGGACTCCAGCACTTCCTGAATCTCGGTCTGGAGCTCCAGTGTCGACAGCTGCAGCAGGCGGATCGCCTGTTGCAACTGGGGGGTCATGGTAAGGGACTGACCGATGCGTAACTGTAAGGACTGCTTCATAATCTGGGTTATTAAAACTTCTTATGGTTTTTTGAGCATCAAAATCGTGGTGGCATGGAAAAAGTCGGGGGATAAGCAGATGTTGTGCCACTATTGCTTATGATAGCAGTCCTGATGAAATTTGTACCCAATTTATAAGCTAAAGTTTTGACCCAGATAAACATCTTTGACTTTCTGGTCCTGCAATACCACCTGCGGGCTACCTTCGGCAATCACCTGGCCGGCGCTGAGGATATAGGCCCGCGAGCAGATGCCCAGGGTTTCGCGCACATTGTGGTCGGTAATCAGTACGCCAATGCCTTTTTCCGTGAGCTGGTGAATAATGCGCTGGATTTCCAGCACCGACAGCGGGTCGACCCCGGCGAAGGGCTCGTCGAGCAGAATAAAGCGGGGCTCGGCCGCCAGTGCACGGGCAATTTCCACCCGTCGGCGTTCACCGCCGGACAGGCTGATACCGTTATTGTCGCGGATATGGTCTATCTGTAGCTCGTCCAGCAGGTTCTGCAGGGCCTGTTCCCGTTGCTCACGATCCAGTTCGCTGCGGGTTTCCAGAATCGCCATGATGTTCTCGGCCACTGTCAGCTTGCGAAACACCGAGGCTTCCTGTGGCAGGTAGCCGATGCCCAGTTTGGCACGGCTGTGCATCGGCAGATGGGTGATGTCCTGCTGGTTGAGGTAGATGTGTCCGGCATTCACCGGAATCAGTCCCACCATCATATAGAAACTGGTGGTCTTGCCCGCGCCATTGGGGCCAAGCAGTCCCACCACTTCACCGCTGTCGACGTGAATCGACACATCCTGCACGACCTTGCGTTTGGCAAAGCGTTTAACCATATGTTCAGCGCGCAGGGTGTTCATGGTTGCTTGCTGTCCTGGGGTTGCGGTTCTGGTGGGGTGGCTTCGGGGTGCAGGGTGATTTTTACCCGGGGTTTTTCGGTGGAGCCAGTCTCTGCGTCTGCGCTCGGTTCACTTTGTAGCTGGCCGGCGGTGACCATATCTTTGCCGGCGTCGTAAACAATGTGCTCGCTGCTGAAACGGCTCTGCTGTTTGACCAGTAATGCCTCTCCGTTCAGCTCCAGGATGTCATCTGCAGCCAGGTAACGCATCTGCAAACCCTGTGCGCGTATATCTTCGTTCTGGTCGTTGAGCTGATAGAAGGTGGCTGGCTGGCCTTCAATGTCAATTTGTTGCACACGTCCGGCTTCACTGCTGATAATAATTTTATCGCCGCTGAACTCAATGCTGCCTCGACTGATTTTTACATTGCCGGTGTAGATGCTAATGCCTTCGGCTTCGCGCATTTCCACCGCATCCGCTTCGATATTGATCGGCGCGTTGCTGTCCTCCGATTTGGCATAGACCGGCAAGGACGTGCAGCCCAGACTCAGCAATAAAACAATTAGCCAGTGATTAACGGGGTTGTTCATATCGGCCTTTAACCTGGGATTTTAATTTCACAATGCCCTGTTTGTTATCAATCAGCAGACCGATACTGTGCAGTTCTGCATCGGCGGTTTTTAGCTGTGCCGCCTGATCGGTTTCGGCGCGCTGTGTTTCGGTGTTAATTGTAAGATAGTCGGTAAATATCGACAGTTCATTTTGCAGATTATTCCCCAGTGCGGTTAATGCCTGGTCATCAGGCAGGCCGGCATCGCGTTTGATAATGACATTGTCATAGAGTTGCACACGGTTCTGATCCTGGTAGTAGATGGCGCGATCCGCCTGCACGCTGAACAGTTTGTCCTGCTGGCGAAATAAAATCACCGGCTGTTCCAGCTCCGCGAGGTTGTCGTCTTTATAGTGCAGCATCTTACGCGCCTTCAGTACATGTTCTGCCTGTCCCTGCGGGTTCATCTGAGTGATGGTGAAATCATGCATAAAGGAGTCGGCCAGTTGTTTATCCGCCCCTTCTGGGCTGTCGTCTGTTTGCTGGCTGTCTTCCTGCAGCCACAGGCTGATAATGCCGATTACGATCACTATAACCAGAGTAATATAGGTGCGCATGTTTTAAGTCAGCTGTGCTTTCATTATCGGTTTTTGTTGTGTGCCTGTGGTTAATATGGCCAGGGCAGTGCCGTGCCTAAACCTGACGGGTGGTGATATAGGACTGCAGCATGTCGTCAAGGACGCCACGGGCTTGCAGAATAAGTTCACACACATCACGTCCCGCACCACAGCCACCACTGTGATCGGTAATCCAGTGCGCGTGTTTTTTTACAAACGGGTGGCCATCCTGTACGCAAATTGCCAGACCCACCTGGGTCATCACCGGCAGGTCCACCACATCATCGCCCACATAGGCAACGTCATCATGGCTCAGGCCGGTTTCTTCCAGCAGCGCGAGATAGGCAGGCAGCTTTTCCCGTTTGCCCTGGTAAATCCGGCTGATGCCCAGATCCTGTGCACGGTGTTTAACCACATTGGACTGGCGTCCGGTTATGATGGCCACCTCGACGCCGGCATCCTGTAACATGCGCAGGCCATGGCCGTCTTTGGAATTGAAAGCCTTGTACTCCTGGCCATCATCGCCGATAAACAGTGCGCCGGTGGTGAGTACCCCGTCGATATCGAAAATTACCAGTTTTATGTTTTTTGCTTTTTGCAGAATATCTTGCATTACACAGTTCCTTGAAGCTAAACCACGCCGGCGCGGAGCAGGTCGTGCATATTGAATGCGCCGATTAAGGTGTTGTTCTGATCCACCACCAGCATTGCGTTAATTTTTTTCTGTTGCATTACCGTCAGTGCTTCTGCGGCGAGTATATTGGCCTGAATGGTTTTGCAGCTGGCGGTCATTACCTCTTTAACTGCGGCTGTATGCACATCGATGTTTTTATCCAGTGTACGACGCAGATCGCCGTCGGTGTAGATGCCCAGCACCTGTTGCTGCTGGTTGACAATCGCGGTCATGCCCAGCCCCTTATTGGTGATCTCCAGCAGGGCGTCACGCAGGCTGGCCTGTTCCGGTACACGTGGAATGCGGTCGCCGGTGTGCATAATATCGCTGACATGCAGCAGCAGGCGTCGCCCCAGACTGCCGCCCGGGTGAGACAGTGCAAAGTCTTCCTCGGTAAAGCCGCGGGCATCCAGCAGTGCCACTGCCAGTGCATCGCCCAGTACCAGTGCCACGGTGGTGCTGGAGGTGGGCGCGAGTCCCAGTGGGCAGGCTTCTTTCTCCACCGCAGCATCCAGGTTGATGTCGGCTTCGCTCGCCAGGGTGGAGTGTTTTTTTCCGGTGATGCTGATCATCGGCACCTGCAGGCGTTTGATAATCGGCAGTATGGTAAGAATTTCGCCGGTTTCGCCGGAGTTGGACAATGCCAGTACCACATCTTTTGGGGTGATCATTCCCAGGTCACCGTGGCTGGCTTCGCCCGGGTGTACAAAAAATGCCGGGGTGCCGGTGCTTGCCAGGGTGGCCGCAATCTTGTTGCCAATGTGTCCTGACTTGCCCATGCCGGTGACCACTACGCGTCCTTCGCAATTCAGCATCAGTTCGCAGGCTTTGGCAAAGTCATCGTCGATGCGGCCGCGCAGCGCATCAATCGCGGCCAGTTCGGTTTCGATGACGGCCAGTCCCAGTTTGCGGGTCTGTTCAGTATTGATCGGTTTATGCGGAGTGTTCTGATTCACATGGTATCCAGTTGGTTCGGCTTAAAGTCGCTGTCAGCGTATGGCAGTAAAATATAGGATTAGCTGGTAGGCCGCAAATATTGCCAGCAGACTTGCCCCCTTGAGCCGGCTGATATAGCCCTTGCGTTTATGCCCATAGGCCATAATAAACAGCGCAATGGTGAGCACCACCATAATCAGCAGGTCGCGGATCAGTACGCCGTCATCCAGCAGGGCGGGTTGCAGCAGGCCGGCAATGCCCAGTACTCCAAGTATATTAAACATATTCGAGCCGATAATGTTGCCCAGCGCAATGTCATGCTCGCCCTTGCGTGCGCTGACAATGGAGGCGGCCAGCTCCGGCAGACTGGTGCCGATGGCAACAATGGTCAGGCCAATCACCAGGTCACTGACGCCGAAGAAAGCGGCGATATTAACCGCACCCCAGACCAGCAGCTTGGAGCTGGCCAGTAGCAGAATAATGCCTGCCAGTAACAGCAGCAAGGCCTTCTGCATGGGCATGCCTTCGGGAATTTCATGTTCGAATTCACTGGTCAGCGGATCGATGTCAGCGCTGAGCTGCGCCTGCTTGCTTTGTTGCAGGGCGCGATACACCACCCAGCCCATAATGGCGAACAGGGTCAGTATCATTAAAAAGCCATCCAGCAGGCCAAGGTGGTTATCGAACGCCAGCAGCAATACCGCCAGCAGGGTGGCAATAAACAGCAGCGGGTATTCCCGCTTGATAATGCTGGAGTGTACCCACAGGGGCGCGACCACCGCGGTGGCGCCCAGTACCAGGGCAATATTGGTAATATTCGAGCCGATGGCGTTGCCCACCGCAAGGCCGGGGTTGCCTTCCAGCGAGGCAATTGCGGATACCAGCAATTCTGGTGCAGAGGTGCCCATGCCCACCACGGTGAGGCCAATCACCAACGGCGATACGCCCAGGTTGCGCGCTGTAGCGGATGCGCCGGTGACAAACAGGTCGGCGCTCCAGATTAACAGTGCAAAACCCGCCAGTATGGCGACCAGATCAATTAGAATAGACACGGTTTTCCCAATGCATAAAATTAAAGAGCGCAATGATACACGATAAACCCGCACAAAATCCGCAACAAGATGCAGCCGAACCCGCCGAGCGCAGACTGCGGGTGGGTGCCGTCGGCTGGGATCATGCCCGCTGGCAGGGTAATTACTACCCCGATGACCTGCCGGCCGAGTGGCGTCTGAGTTTCTATGCCAATGAGTTTCCGGCGGTACTGGTGCCGCAGCAGCAATGGCAGGAACACTGGCAGCAGCTGGCTGACTGGGCAGAGGATGTGCCCGATGAGTTCCGCTTTTATCTGCAGGGAGAGAATCTCAGTGCACAACAGCAGGCGCATATTCAGCAGCACCTGGGACAGCGCTTTGCCGGCATGGTGTCCGCAGCACAAAGTGATATTGCGCTGATACATTATAATGAGCGCAGTCTGCGGCAGTGGCGTGAGTGGCTGGAACAGAACGGGCCCCGTTTACAGGCGGTGTTTGTGTGTGATCCTGCACTGAGCATCAAGCAGCTGTCGGATTTCAAATCACTGGTGGAGCTGATGGGTTTCTAGCCCGCCCGCCAGCAAAAACCGCTGCGCACTTTGCACGCCACACTTTGCACGTCCTGGAGACTTGTATATAGTACGGGCAGCGATGCCGCCAGGTGTGTGCGGTAACCTGTGAACATTTTTTAAGGAATGGCATTATTTCAACTGATTCATCAGAACCCCTGGTGCAGGTTCGTGGCCTGAGCTTTTCCCGTGGCAGTCGAGTGATTTTCGACGGCATTGACATGGATATTCGTCAGGGTCAGGTCACCGCTATCATGGGCCCCAGTGGCACCGGTAAAACCACCCTGTTAAAACTGATCGGCGGCCAGCTCAAACCGGATGCGGGCACGGTGCATGTGGCGGGGGAGAATATCCACAAGCTGTCGATGAAGGCTCTGTATGATCTGCGGCGGCGCACCATGGGTATGCTGTTCCAGAGCGGGGCGCTGCTCACCGATATGTCGGTGTTCGAGAATGTAGCGTTTCCGCTGCGGGAACACACCCGCCTGCCGGAGCGCGCGATCCAGCAACTGGTGATGCTCAAGCTGGAAGTGGTTGGCCTGCGTGGCGCCCGTGATCTGATGCCGGCGGAACTCTCCGGTGGCATGGCGCGCCGGGTGGCGCTGGCCCGTGCGATTGCATTGGACCCGCAGATCATTATGTATGACGAACCCTTTACCGGGCAGGACCCGATTTCCATGGGGGTGATTGTCAAACTGATTCACGACATGAACCATGCGCTGGGCATGACCTCGGTGGTGGTGTCCCATGATGTGGGTGAAACCGCGAGTATTTCCGATTACATCTATGTTATTTCCGGGGGGCAGGTGGTTGAGCACGGCACGCCAAAGAGCATTAAACATTCGAATTCAAAATGGGTGCAGCAGTTTATGGGCGGGCTGGCCGATGGCCCTGTGCCATTCCATTACAGCAACACACCCCTGATGGACGATCTGATGCCGTACAACGGGCGAGGTGAGGCCTGATGCTGGACTGGTTACAGGGGATTGGTCACCGGGTGTTTTCCAGCATCTCGCGCATGGGGCGGGCCACGCTGTTTTTATGGCAGTGCCTGCTGGCGCTGACTTATATTCCGCAAAAGCCCATGCTGCTGGTGCGCCAGCTGTATTCGGTGGGGGTACAGACCCTGCTGATTATCCTGGTGGCGGGCACCTTCGTGGGCATGGTGCTGGCCCTGCAGGCCTATATCGTGCTGGTGGATTTCGGTGCCGAGGAATCCATCAGTTTAATGGTGTCCCTGAGTATTCTGCGCGAACTGGGGCCGGTGTTTACCGGTCTGCTGTTTGCCGGTCGCGCCGGCTCCGCGCTGACTGCGGAAATCGGCCTGATGAAAAGCACCGAGCAGTTGTCCGGCATGGAAATGATGGCGGTCAACCCGATGAAGTACGTGATTGCGCCGCGTTTTCTGGCGGGGCTTATATCCGTGCCGCTACTCACCGCGATTTTTATGGCGATTGCTATTCTCGGCGGTTTTTTTGTCGCCACCGAGATGCTGGGTCAGTATGAAGGGGTGTTCTGGTCGCAGATGCAGGCCAAGGTGGATTTTTACGATGACCTGATTAATGGCATGATCAAAAGCCTGGTGTTCGGTTTTGTGGTGGTGTGGATCGCGGTGTTTGAGGGGTATGACTGTGTGCCCACCTCGGAAGGGCTGGGGCAGGCCACCACACGCACCGTGGTGCATGGGTCGCTGGCAGTGCTGGGGCTGGACTTTATACTGACCGCACTGATGTTTAATGTGTAATGGGCATCTGCCGTTTGGCAGGGGCTGTGTAGCAAACAGGATTTAATTGACTGATGAAAACTCGAAATCTGGAAATACTGGTGGGCGCCTTTGTGGTACTGGCGATACTGGCGATGGTGCTGCTGTCATTGAAAATGAGTAACCTGGCCAGCTATGGCGATGAGGGCGATGTCTACGAGGTTACCGCACAGTTTGAAAATATCGGTGGCCTCAAGGTGCGTTCACCGGTGAGCGCCGGCGGGGTGCGCGTGGGCAAGGTGGCGAATATCAGCTACAACAACCAGGCCTTTACCGCGCAGGTAACCCTGCAGCTGGAAGACAAATATCAGTTCCCGCTGGATACCTCGGCCAGTGTGCTGACTGCCGGGTTGCTGGGTGAACAGTATATCGGGCTGGTGCCCGGCGCGGATGAGGAAAGTCTGCAGCAGGGGGATGAAATCGAGCTGACTCAGTCGGCGCTGGTGCTGGAGCAGGTGATTGGCCAGTTCCTCTACTCCAAGGCGCAGGAAGAGTAACTAGCAATATCGGCCCGCTCAATCGGCCTGCAACATCGAGCAGAAAATCGGGTCAAAGCATTAGACCCGCCCATTGCGATACACACTGGAGTGACCATGAAAAAACTACTGACCTCGCTATGCACGGTGCTGCTGCTGAGTTTGCCAGCACAGGCGGCAGAGATGCAACCGGATGAGCTGATCAAGTCCACCTCCGAGAAAGTGCTGAGTACACTGGAGCAGAATCGCGAAAAATATAAAGAGCAGCCGGATGAAATCAACCAGCTGGTGAATGACATTATCCTGCCGCACTTGGATTTTCGCGCGATGAGCAAGCTGGCGCTGGGCAAGAACTGGCGCAGTGCTACGGAGGATCAGCAGAACCGTTTTGTCGATGCCTTCAAAAATATGCTGATCCGCACCTACAGCAAGTCGCTCACCGAGTATGCCGGGCAGGAAATTAACTTTTTACCCTACCGTCCACCCGCTGAAGGCAAACGCACCGTAACCGTACAGACCCAGATCAAACAGAACAATGGCCCGGTGATTCCCATCGATTACAGCCTGCGCATCAAGGACGACATCTGGAAGGTGTATGACATTAAAATCGATGGCATCAGCCTGGTGACCAATTACCGCAATACCTTTGCCGCCGACATTAACCAGCTGGGTATGGAAGGCCTGATCAAAAAACTGCTGGCCAAATCCGACGACAAGCCGGAAGAGGCCTGATATCGATGGTGTCATGTGAGCAAAGCCGGGGGCAGATCCGCTTAAGCGGTGAGCTGAATTTCGTCAGCGTGGCCGAGTTGCTGAACAGGCCGCCGGTCAGCATCGATGCCAGTCAGGCAGAGAATGGCCAAATCGAGGTGGATCTGTCGGCAATTAACGGCTTTAACAGTGCCGTGCTCACACTTTTGCTCGACTGGATGCAAAAGGCCCAGCAAAACCACCTGCAAATCAAGTATCATAACGCCCCTGAGCAACTCAGGGTCATTGCGCAAGCCTATGGCATAGACCACGAGCTCCCCTTAACGACAGCCTGAGTGGTAAGCCGGGCTGCAATACTAGATTGTTGAATGAATAAGCTGTTAATCCAGGGTGGTGTCACCCTTAATGGAGATGTACGTATCTCCGGCGCAAAAAACGCGGTCCTGCCGATTCTGGCGGCCACCATCCTCGCCCATGGCAAGTCGGTGGTGCAGAACGTGCCCCACCTGCAGGACGTGACCACCACGGTGACCCTGCTGGGTACCATGGGGGCCACGGTGGTGGTGGACGAGAGCATGAGCATCGAGGTGGATGCCTCCACCATGGATACCCAGGTCGCGCCCTATGAGCTGGTGCGTACCATGCGCTCGTCGATTCTGGTGCTGGGGCCGCTGCTGGCCCGCTACGGTTACGCCGAAGTGTCCCTGCCCGGTGGTTGTGCCATCGGCTCACGCCCGGTGAATATCCATATCAAGGGCATGCAGGAGATGGGCGCCGATATCGAGGTGAAGAACGGCTATATCATCGCCCGCGCCGATCGCCTCAAGGGCGCGCGCATTATGATGGAAATGGTGACGGTTACCGGCACCGAGAACCTGATGATGGCGGCCACCCTTGCCGAAGGCACCACAGTGCTGGAAAATGCGGCGCGTGAACCGGAAGTGACGGATCTGGCCAACTACCTGAATAAAATGGGTGCCAAAATTTCCGGGGCCGGCACCGACACCATCACCATTGAAGGGGTGGAAAGCCTGCAGGGCACGACCTACAAGGTGGTACCCGACCGGATTGAGACTGGCACCTTCCTGGTGGCCGCGGCGATTACCGGTGGCCGGGTCAGGGTAAAAGACACTGACCCCCATTTGCTGGATGCGGTGCTGGACAAGCTGCGAGAGTCTGGTGCGGAAATCACCAGCGGTGAAGACTGGATCGAGCTGGATATGAAAGGCCGGCGGCCCAAAGCGGTGAGTGTGCGCACCGCACCTTACCCGGCCTTTCCCACAGATATGCAGGCGCAGTTTGTGGCGCTGAATGCCATCGCCGAGGGCACCGGCACCATTATTGAAACCGTATTTGAAAACCGCTTTATGCATGTGCAGGAACTGCAACGCATGGGGGCGAATATTGAAGTGGAAGGCAATACCGCCATTGTGCGCGGTGTGGATGAACTCAATGGTGCGCCGGTGATGGCCACCGACTTGCGTGCCTCTGCCAGCCTGATTCTGGCGGGCCTGGTGGCGAAGGGCGAAACCGAAGTGCTGCGCATCTACCACATTGACCGCGGCTACGAGCTGATTGAGGAAAAACTGGCCTACCTTGGCGCACAGATTCGCCGGGTGCCCGAATAGCGGGTCAGCTTCCCGAAATATTGAATTAACACAACCTGTACTGATTATTATGAGCAATACAATTACGATCGCGCTATCTAAAGGCCGCATCTTTAAAGAAACCCTGCCATTGCTGGAAGCTGCCGGTATCACGCCAATTGATGATCCGGAAAAAAGCCGCAAGCTGATCCTGGACACCAACCAGGATGACGTGAAACTGGTGATCATCCGCGCCACCGACGTGCCCACCTATGTGCAATACGGTGCGGCCGACCTGGGCGTAGCGGGCAAGGATGTGCTGATGGAGCATGGTGGTGATGGCCTGTATGAGCTGGTGGATCTGAATATCGCCAAATGTAAGCTGATGACCGCCGGCATGGTGGATTACGTGCCCCATGACGGTCGCCTGCGGGTGGCCACCAAGTTTGTGAACGTGGCGCGGCAGTTTTTTGCCGAGCAGGGTAAGCAGGTTGAAGTGATTAAACTCTACGGTTCGATGGAACTGGGGCCGATCGTTGGCCTGTCGGACCTGATTGTGGATGTGGTGGACACCGGTAATACATTAAAAGCCAACGGCCTCAAGCCGATGGATCATATTGCGGATATCAGTTCAAGACTGGTAGTGAACAAGGCCTCATTAAAGATGAAGCACGATCGTATTCAGCAGATGGTGGAACAGATGCGTGAGGCGGTTAAATCATGATTAAGGTAACCCGCTTAAATCGCCAGCAGGCGGATTTCTGGCAACAGCTGGAACAGCAACTTGCCTGGGATTCCGCATCCGATGAGCAGGTGGTCAACACGGTTAACGGCATTATTGCCGACATTCGTCAACGGGGTGATGCCGCGGTGGTGGAATACACCAACAAGTTTGATCGTCTGAATGTCTCCTCCATGGCCGAGCTGGAAATTCCCGCCGCTCGCCTGCAGCAGTCGCTGGCTAAGATTTCTGCCGAGCAACGGGCGGCACTGGAAAAGGCCGCGGAGCGTGTGCGTGCCTATGCGGAACACCAGAAAATGGAATCCTGGTCGTACACAGAAGACGACGGTACCTTTTTGGGGCAGCAGGTTACGCCGATGGATCGTGCAGGGTTGTATGTGCCCGGTGGCAAGGCCGCCTATCCATCCTCGGTGATTATGAATGCAGTACCCGCCAAGGTCGCCGGCGTGCCTGAATTAATTATGGTAGTGCCAACGCCGGATGGCGAGGTGAATGACCTGGTGCTTGCGGCGGCGGCGATTGCCGGGGTTGATCGGGTATTTGCGATTGGCGGTGCGCAGGCGGTGGCCGCTCTTGCCTATGGCACAGAGACGATTCCCCAGGTGGACAAGATTGTCGGTCCCGGCAATATCTATGTGGCCACCGCCAAGCGCATGGTATTCGGTGCCGCGGGTATCGATATGATTGCCGGGCCATCGGAAATCTGTGTGGTGTGTGACGGTAAAACCAATCCGGACTGGATTGCCATGGACCTGTTTTCCCAGGCGGAACACGATGAAGACGCACAGTCGATCCTGGTGTGTCCCGATGCGGATTATATCGAGCAGGTTGAGGCGAGCATTAATAAACTGATTAAAGATATGCCCCGCGCCGAGATTATTAAAAAATCGCTGAGTGAACGGGGTGTGCTGATTGAAGTGGCGACCATGGATGAAGCGATTGAAGTGGCGAACTATATCGCGCCGGAGCACCTTGAGTTATCGGTGGATAATGCGCGTGAGCTGGCAAAGAAAATTCGCCATGCAGGTGCGATCTTTATGGGGCGCTACACCGCCGAAGCACTGGGTGACTACTGTGCCGGGCCTAACCATGTGCTGCCCACATCACGCACCGCGCGCTTCTCATCACCACTGGGCGTGTATGATTTCCAGAAACGTTCCAGCCTGATTGACTGCTCTGCAGCGGGTGCCTCCGAGCTGGGTAAAATCGCCTCAACCCTGGCGCACGGTGAAGGCCTGACGGCGCACGCGCGTTCTGCGGAATACCGCATCAAAGACTAAACCTAATGGGCGAGATCGTTCCCTTTAAAAAAAAGACAGCCGCGGAAAAGCATAAGGGCAATACCTTGTGCAAACGCGGCTTTCATAAATGGGAAATCGACAAGCACAAACAGTTTGATACAAAGCAGGGTAAGCTGGTGACTGTGTATAAATGCAAACGCTGCGGTGCTCTCAAGAATCAGTTGTTGTAGATTTCAAACAAGTTAAAAACTCCTTCTTGACAGAGAATATACAAAATTAAGAGTACTTGTAATGAACGAAGGTTTGAATATATATACAGTTATGCCGGGGCCAGGTAAGTGGAGGGCTAAAAATCAGCTGCCGGGGGCGGTGTCTACAGTGGCGTATTCGCTTATTAAAGTTTCTCGTTTCAAGCATTATGTAATTGGTGATGAAAGTGATATCCCACAGGAAGGTGCGGAGTATATTCCAGTAAAGAAAAGAATTTTAGGGTTCCTGGTAGGTAAAAAGAAATATTATATTGCCTCCTGTAAGAAAATTCTTTCAAAGATGCAGCCTGGGGTTGTCGAAGTCCATAATAGGGCTCTGTATTTTTTATACTTGTGTGAAAAGTTGCCGCAGCATAAACATTGTCTTTATATACATAACGATCCTCAGAAAATGCGAGGATTGATAACGCCTGAAGATCGACAAAAAGTGGTGGACAATGCTGCCGCTATATACGTTGTTAGCGAGTATATTAAAAGCCGCTATCTCGAAGGTGTAATAGATAATCAAAGAAAAGTTCATGTTATATATAATGCTATAGAATTTAAAACGCACGAAGATGCGGAGTCGATTCTGCCTGATGATTTGAAAAACAAAAAACTCATCGTATTTGCTGGTCGGATGATTCGACATAAAGGCGGCCTGGAGTTGGCGAAGGCTTTAATCCAAGTTCTACCAGGGTATCCGGATTGGGTGGTGGTATATATTGGTGCTAGATATTTTGGAGGAGCTGAGCCTACTACAAAGTATGAAGAAAATGTTTACGAATGTTTGCAGAAATTAGGTAGTCAGGCTCGTTATATGAACTCCTTGCCTAGAGAAGATGTGTTGAAGTTTTTCTACTGTGCAGAAATTGCTGTGATACCTTCAATATGGGATGAGCCATTCGGTTTAACAGCATTGGAGGCAATGAGTGTTCACACGGCTGTGATATCCTCGAATCGCGGCGGCCTGGCGGAGGTGGTATCAGATAAGGGGGTTGTAGTGAACCCGGAGGATACCGAAATGTTGTCGCAAGCGATAGAGGGTTTGATTAGTAATGATGAGTTGAGAGAGTCATTAAAGAAGAAAGCTTATGATCATGTTTTAGCAAATTTCAATATTGAAGCTATAGGGGTGAAGATCGATAATATCAGAGAGGAAATTTAATATTAAATCTGTTGTTAAAGAACTGGATGCGTTCAGGTTTAGTCTATTAAGTTGATGTGTATGGTGGTTGTGCTTGTTTTTAATGGAGGGGCTGATGCTTTTTATGCAGGAGAATGATTTTATTGGGCGTGGTTATACTCGAGTATGTTATCGTCACCCACATGACGAAAAAAAATGTATAAAAATTTGTACGCACAAGCAAAAAGGCAAGTTGACAATCAATGAAAAAGAAAGTCTCTATTACAGAAAAATTAGCCGAAGAAAGCCAGGTTTTGAGTATGATGTAATACCAAGATTTCATGGTTGGGTGAAAACAAATATTGGTGAGGGAGCAGTATATGACCTGGTTATTGATGAGGGTACTGGTGATGTTTCCAGAACTCTCTATGAATACTTGCCGCTATTGAAAAATGAGCCCTGCCTGGAAAGGTGGGTTGTTGCCTTAGAGCGATTCAAATCATCATTATACAAAAATAGTATATTGATACGTGATCCCGGTCCGCAAAATATCTGTGTAAAAAAAGGTGTTGATGATTCCTTGCAGTTTGTTGCGATAGATGGCATCGGGCATAGAGATGCTATTCCGTTGGTTGATGTCTGGCCCTGGCTTGCTAGACGTAAGCTTGATCGTCAATTTCGGCGATCAAAAATGACTTCTATAAATGAGATGCTGGCTAATTGGACTAATAATGCAGAGCCTGAAAAATAGTTAACTAAATGCTTGTATGATCTGTCCTGGCTAATAAAAAAGCCCGAGCCAAGTGCTCGGGAAGTATTAGCCGGGACAGATAGTCCTGATTAATGGCGGTTTAATTGATAGTGATCTTGCGCGGTTGCTTCGCTTCCTGTTTTGGAAAGCTCACGGTCAGTACGCCGTGTTCGCTGTTGGCGGTTATACCATCGGCATCCACGCCTTCCGGCATGGTGAACTGGCGGTAGAAAACACCGTGCTGGCGTTCAATGCGTTTGAAGCCCTGTTTTTCGGTTTTCAGTTCACGGTTTCTTTCGCCTTTAATGGTGAGCACATTGTGTTCCATGTGAATGTCGATATCTTTCGGGTCAACACCCGGGATATCTGCCATTAACAGGAATTTGTCATCCTCTTCCTTGATATCAACCGCCGGTGCCCAGTCGCTGGTCACCACATTGCTTTCATCATAGGACTTGTCCTTGCGCACATGGCCGCGTTGTAATTCCTGCTGCAGCTGATCCAGCAGGCTCCATGGATTGTAGTGTGTAAGACTCATAGCTTTACTCCCGTAAGTGGTTATTTGGTTGCCTTAGGCTGCCTTAATTTCTGGCTTGTTGCATAAATGTGGTTGCGGGATTTTATTTTCAAGCGCTGTGATTGAAAAAAAGTCTGGCGCAGGGAAAAAAAACGGCAAAGCTTGAGCAGTATCAAAAAATACCGCTTATCTGTTATGATCGGCTTTCAGATTCACAGCAGAGAACTCCGGCAAATGTCAGATTTAATCCGAAAAGAAATCCAGGCACTCAAGGCCTATCATGTGGCGGATCCGGGCAAGATGATCAAGCTGGATGCCATGGAAAACCCCTACAGCATCCCGTCTGCATTGCAGGATGAATGGCTGGAACTGATGCGACAGGCGCCGCTGAATCGCTACCCGGACCCCGCAGCACGTGAGTTGTCGGCCCTGCTCAGGAAGATAATGGGTGTGCCCGAGGGACAGGCGATGATACTGGGTAATGGCTCTGATGAGCTGATCCAGATTATGGCAATGGCCATGGCCCAGCCGGGTAAAAAAATCATGGCGCCGGAACCCTGTTTCGTGATGTATAAAATGATCGCCACCTTCACCGGCATGCACTATGTCGGCGTGCCGTTAAAGGATGATTTTTCCCTGGACCTGCCGGCTATGCTGGATGCGATCCGCCGCGAGGAGCCGGTGCTGATCTTTCTCGCCTATCCCAATAACCCCACCGGTAACCTGTTTGCCGAGGAGGATATCCTGCAGATACTCGAGGCCAGTAGTGGCCTGGTGGTGCTGGATGAAGCCTATCATCCATTCGCCGACAGCAGCTTTATGTCGCGCCTGGGGGAGTTTGATAATCTGCTGGTGATGCGCACTGTATCCAAAATGGGCCTGGCCGGTTTGCGTCTTGGCCTGCTGGCGGGGCCGGAGAAATGGCTGGGCGAGTTTGACAAGGTGCGCCTGCCTTACAATATCAATGTGCTGACCCAGCTGACCGCAGAGTTTGCCTTGCGTCACGCCGATGTGTTTGCGGAGCAGGCGGCACGTATCTGTGAACAACGCCAATGGCTGTTCGAGCAGTTACAGGGCTATAGCCAGTTTGAGGTGTTTCCCAGTCGCGCCAATTTTATTCTGCTGCGTGTGTTGCAGGGGGATGCCACTGGTATCTTTGAGTCCATGAAGCAGAAGGGCGTGCTGATTAAAAACATGCACCCGGCGGGTGGCGCGTTGAACCAGTGCCTGCGCCTGACCGTTGGCACCGAGGAAGAAAATAAAACCATGCTGGCGGCGCTGGCGGAGAGCCTGACAGATAACAGCTGACAGGCGGCTACATCATAAAAGATTAACGCGAACAACGCGAAAACCGCAAATGAACGCTAAAGTTTTTATGTATAAATCTTTAATCGCGTCTATTTGCGTTTTTTGCGTTCATTCGCGTTTTCTTTTTCTTATGGTTTAATTGAGCATCGTGCTTAAAACGCCGGGCGTTGTCCCAGGGTGGCGCGGGTCACAAAGCTCTGTTGTTCACGAATGCCGCTGATGCTGATTTCATCCCCCGGTTTTCCCTGGGCGACCTCGTCCAGTACATCGCGGGTGTCGCGAATTGGGTGCCGATTGATATGGGTGATGATGTCGCCGACACGAATCCCGGCCAGTTCAGCCGGGCCGCGATCGAAGACATCGGTAATCAGTACCCCCTGCAGGTTTTTAAGCCCCACATGCTCGACTATCTGGCTGTTTAGATCCACGCCCTCAACCCCCAGCCAGCCGCGGATTACTTCGCCGTTTTTGATAATCTGCTCCACCACCTCGAGTACCAGATCAATCGGTATAGCAAAGCTGATGCCCAGATAACTGCCAGTCTGGCTGTAGATGGCGGAGTTAATGCCGACGATTTCGCCGCTGGAGTTAATCAGCGCGCCGCCTGAGTTGCCCGGATTGATTGCCGCATCCGTCTGGATAAAATTTTCATAGGTATTAAGTCCTACGCGGTCACGGCCGGTGGCGCTGATAATGCCCTGGGTCACGGTCTGGCCAATGCCGAAGGGGTTGCCGATGGCCAGTGCGATATCACCGACGCGTATTTTCTCGCTGTCGGCTATGGCCACCGGTGGTACCGCGTCAATGCCTGCGGTGAGTACTGCCAGGTCGGTGTCTGCATCCAGGCCGAGAATGGTGCCGGGCAGCTGGCGGCCGTCATCGAGTATCACCTCGATTTTTTCCGCGCCGGCCACCACGTGGTGATTGGTGACAATATAGCCATTGCTGTTGATGATTACCCCTGAGCCTTTATTGGGGCGCACCTTGAATTGTGGCCTGTCGGTATCCGGTGCATTGAGTAGCGGCGGTGCAGTTGTTTCGTCCGCCAGGTAATAGGCTTTTATGCTGACTACGGACGAGGCAACGCGGTTCACCGCATCCGCGTAACTGTCCACGGGACTGTTCTGGGCAGGGGCGATGTGTGGCGATCTTGCGTGTTTATTCTGCAGAAAAAACAGTCCGGTGCCGAGCAGCAGGCCGATTAGAACCCAGCCCAGGATAAAGCGTGTAGAATAGGTATTAGCCATGTGACATATTTTTGTGGGGAACCCATGCAGCAACTTGATGTGATAGTAGATTACTGTAACACCCTGTTACGAGTAAACGAGTTCAGTGATTATTGCCCAAATGGCCTGCAGGTTGAAGGGCGATCCGAGGTTGGCAGAATAATTAGTGGTGTTACCGCCTGCCAGGCGTTGATTGATCGGGCGATTGAGCAACAGGCAGATGCCATTCTGGTACATCACGGCTATTTCTGGAAAAACGAATCGCCGGTAATTACCGGTATCAAGCGACAACGTATCGGCGCATTGCTGGAAAACGGCATCAGTTTACTGGCCTATCATTTGCCGCTGGATGCCCATGAGACCCTGGGTAATAACGCCACCCTGGCGGAACGGCTGGATTTGCAGGTGGAAGATGTCAGCAGTGGGGGGCTGTTATGGAGCGGCCAGCTGGCACAGGCGATGCAACCGGGCGCATTTGCGCAGCATATCGCGCAACGTCTGGGACGTGAGCCGCTGCACCTGCCTGCGGGCAATGGGCGTGAGATTAAACGCGTCGGCTGGTGCACGGGTGGGGCGCAGCACTATATTGAGCAGGCAGCCGCACAGGGGCTGGATGCCTATATCAGCGGTGAGGCCTCGGAGCAGACCTTCCATCTGGCGCAGGAGCTGGATATTCATTATTTCGCCGCCGGGCACCATGCAACCGAGTCCTACGGTGTGCAGGCACTGGCGAATCATCTGTCACAGCAGTTTGATCTGCATTGCGAGTTTATTGATGTGCCGAACCCCGTGTAGCACGGGGTTTTCGCACAATTCTCATGCGAGCCCCTGTTCGAGTTTAAGATATTGATATTCAAGGTAAAACTTATTTAGCCCTTGGATAAAGCGGTGAAATCGATTAAAATGCTGCGGCGTTTTTTCCTGTGCTTCCACAGGGTTAAACAAAGGGCTAAAACGCGAGAGCAAAGTTCAAATACAGTTTTCTGGATGACGTGTGTGGCGTTGATGTGTTGATCATCCCGCTGCAGATTGATGTGTCAGACAACATGATTTCAATCAATATAGTCTAAGAGAGGTACTCATGGCTACAGAAGGCGTAGATCAAAATAAACGCCGCTTTCTGACAAACACCACTGCTGTAGTGGGTGCTGTCGGAGCTGGTTTTGTCGCTGTACCCTTCCTGGCTTCCTGGGCTCCAAGTGAGCGCGCCAAAACTGCAGGCGCGCCTGTAGAAGTGGACATCAGTAAGCTGCAAGAAGGTCAGTTACTCACGGTTGAATGGCGTGGTAAGCCTGTGTGGATTATCAAGCGTACTCAGCAGAATCTGAAAGATCTGCAAACACTGGATGATAATTTGCGTGACCCTGCGTCCGAGAATGTTCAGCAGCCGGAATATGCAACCAATCCAACCCGTTCTATCAGGCCTGAAGTTGTGGTGATGGTGGGTATCTGTACGCACCTGGGTTGTTCTCCAACCTATCGTCCTGAAATGGCACCGGCGGATCTGGGCGAGGACTGGAAAGGCGGTTTCTTCTGTCCATGCCATGGCTCCAAGTTTGACCTTGCCGGCCGTGTATACAAGGGTGTTCCTGCACCGCTTAACCTGGAAATACCACCCCATTTCTACAAGAGCGACCGCACAATTCTGGTCGGTGAAGATGGAGGCGCGGCATAATGTTTAAAAGTTTAATGTCCTGGGTCGATGATCGTTTTCCTGCAACAAAAATGTGGAACGAGCATCTGGCTGAATACTACGCACCAAAGAACTTCAACTTCTGGTACTTCTTTGGCTCGCTGGCGCTGCTGGTTCTGGTTATCCAGATTGTTTCCGGCATCTTCCTGACCATGCACTACAAGCCCGACGGTGCCATGGCCTTCGCCTCGGTGGAATACATCATGCGTGATGTGCCCTACGGCTGGTTGATTCGCTATATCCACTCAACCGGTGCAACCGCCTTCTTCGTGGTGGTGTATCTGCACATGTTCCGAGGCCTGCTCTACGGTTCATTCAAGAAACCTCGTGAGCTGGTATGGCTGTTCGGTATGTTTATCTACCTGGTACTGATGGCCGAAGCCTTTATGGGCTACCTGTTACCATGGGGTCAGATGTCCTACTGGGGTGCGCAGGTTATTATTTCACTGTTCGGTGCACTGCCGATTATCGGTGATCCATTAACTCTGTGGATTCGTGGTGACTTCGTTGTATCCGATGCAACCCTGAACCGTTTCTTTGCATTGCATGTTATTGCACTGCCACTGGTGCTGTTAGGCCTGGTTGTGGCGCACATTATTGCACTGCATGAAGTGGGTTCAAATAACCCTGAAGGTATTGAAATCAAGAAGAACAAGGATGAAAACGGTATTCCACTCGATGGCATTCCTTTCCACCCTTACTACTCGGTGAAAGATATCGTCGGCGTAATTGTCTTCCTGATCTTCTTCAGCCTGGTATTGTTCTTCGCGCCTGAAGGTGGTGGTTACCTGCTGGAGCACGCAAACTTTATTCCATCTGATCCGTTGAAGACACCGGAGCATATTGCACCTGTATGGTACTTCACGCCGTTCTACGCGATTCTGCGTGCGGTTCCGGACAAGCTGATGGGTGTTATCGCCATGGGCGCAGCGATTGTGGTTCTGTTCCTGCTGCCATGGATCGACCGCTGCAAAGTGAAGTCTATCCGTTACCGCGGTACCAGCTATAAAGTTTTATTAACTGCATTTGTTGTGTCATTTGTTGTGCTGGGCTGGTTAGGCATGGAGCCTGCTACACCTGTGCTGACACTGATGGCGCAGATTTTCAGTGTGATTTATTTCGGTTTCTTTATTGTGTTGTATTTCACTTCAAAGAATGAAAAGACCAAGCCAGTTCCAGAGAGGATTACGAAATGAGACAACTCCTTGGGAAACACTTACTAGGTGTCATTCTTTTAGCGTTTTCTAGCCAGCTGATGGCAGCGGGTGCCGGCATTCCACTGGATAAGGCACCGGTTGACCTGCATGACAAAGAATCACTCAAGCGTGGTGCAGAAATTTTTGCCACTAACTGCCTGAGCTGTCATTCAGCTGATTATATGCGTTACAACCGCATTGGTGCTGACCTGGGCATGAGCGATGAAGAAGTCAGCGACAAGCTGATTTCAACACGCGGTGCCGACGGTGAGAAAACCAAAGTGGGTGAGTTAATGAAAGTCGCCATGGATAATGATTACTCCAAAGAAGCTTTTGGAACCAAGATCCCTGGTCTGACGGTAATTGCTCGTGCCCGTGGTGCTGACTGGTTATACACCTACCTGCGCACCTTCTACCTGGATGATTCACGCCCTATGGGTGTGAACAACCTGGCGTTCCCGGATGTGGGTATGCCGCATGTGCTGTGGGAACAGCAGGGGCTGCAGAAGGCAAACTTCCGCACTGATACAGACAAGGATGGCAATGAAAAGCATATCTTCGAAAGCATGGAAATCGTTGAAGCCGGTTCCATGTCAGTTGAAGAGTATGATGCCTATGTTGGTGATCTTGTAAACTTTATGGTTTACATGGCCGAGCCTGTTCAGGTTGAGCGTAAAAGCCTTGGTGTTAAAGTCATTATCTTCCTGTTGATCTTCGCGGTGATTGCATATCTGCTGAAGAAAGAATACTGGAAAGACGTACACTAAGCAGTTAGTAAGTCGTCAGACCGGGGCTGGAAACAGGTGTTTCCGGTTCTGGCTGGCGACTTTTGGCTTATGACAAACGGCTTTGTTAAATTTTGAGGCAAACTAATTATGGCGTCTAATACTCTCGCCAATCGCAGATCTGTTATGAATCTGTTTACTTCTCCGACCTGTCCCTACTGTCATCTTGCACGCATTGTGCTGGCAGAAAAAGATATTACATTCGAATCCATTGAAGTGGATGTGGACTCGTTGCCGGAGGATCTGTCCGAACTGAACCCGTATAATACCGTGCCGACACTGATTGACCGTGATCTGGTGTTATATGATTCACGGGTGATTGTTGAATACCTGGATGAGCGTTTTCCCCATCCGCCGTTAATGCCCGTAGACCCTGTGTCACGTGCAAAAACACGCCTGGCATTACACCGTGTTGAAAAAGACTGGTACCCATTGATGCATGATATTCTGCATAAGGGTGAAAAGACCGTGGCCAAGTCACGCAAGATGTTACGTGAAAGCATTGTCTCGGCAAATGAATTATTCAAGGTGCTGCCATTCTTTCTGAGTGAAGAATACAGCCTGGTGGATGCCACCATTGCACCGCTGTTATGGCGCCTGCCTGCACTGGGTATCGAGCTGCCTGCAGAAGCCAAAGCTGTGAATGATTATGCGCAGCGAATTTTTAACCGTGAAGCTTTCCAGTTGAGTCTGACTGAGGCTGAAAAGGAAATGCGTCTTTAATCCATTTGATTAAGGTAGCTGATTATTTATGACATCCAGCCGTCCCTATCTGATTCGAGCTTTATATCAATGGATTGTCGACAATGGCGTGACGCCTTATATTCTTGTCGATGCAACGCTGGATGGTGTGGATGTTCCGCCGCAACATATTCAGGACAATAAAATTATTCTGAATATTGCGCCCATGGCCGTACAGGGCCTGACCCTGGGTGATGAGCTGATCAGTTTCAGTGCCCGCTTCAGTGGCCAGTCGGTACACCTGGCAGTGCCCACTTCTGCCGTGCTGGCGATTTATGCCCGTGAGAATGGGCAGGGCATGATGTTCAATGAAGAGCCAGGTAGCACACCACCGGATGGTTCCGATCCCGATGGTGGCGATGACTCGGATGGCAGCAGCAAGCGCCCCTCACTGCGCGTGGTGAAGTAAGCGCGGTTAACAGTCGGCTTATTCGAGTGGCAGGGTTTTTTGTGGATTGAGAATATTGTTTCGATCAAACACCTGTTTGATCTGATGCATCAGGTTGATTTCGGCCTGTCCCAGCTCCATCGCAATATAATCACGTTTTTCCAGCCCTACGCCATGTTCACCAGAAAGCGTTCCATTAAGCTTCAATACCAGCGCAAACACCTCATGTAAGCAGGTTTCCGCTGCCTGCATTTCAGTTTTATCATCCGGGTTCACCAGTAGATTGACATGAATATTGCCATTGCCGGCATGACCAAAGTTCACAATCTTGATGCCATGCTGTTTGCTTAAGGCATCCAGGCCGTTAATCAGCGCGGGAATTTCCGATACCGGCACCACCACATCCTCATTGATTTTTTTCGGGGCAATTTTGCGCAGACAGGGTGACAGTGCCTTGCGGGTTTGCCATAGCTCGGCGGCTTCCTGAGCTGTCGCCGCAATGATGGTTTCTATATGGCCTTCAACCTTGCTCGCCGCAAGCATGATTTCGGTGTCGACCATAATCGTGTCTTTATTGCCGTCGACTTCAATCATCAGCATGGCACCGGCATCCAGCGGAAGCTCCACGGATGAATAATCACGTACCATGTTCAGCGCATTGCTGTCCATAAATTCCAGCGCACAGGGTGTCACCGGTTGCGCCATAATCTGTGAAACCGCACGCGCCGCCGCGTCAATGCTTTGATAGATCGCTTTCAACGTGTGTCTGGTTTGCGGTTTGGGTAACAGTTTTAAAGTGGCCTGGGTAATCAGTGCAAGACTGCCTTCCGAGCCAATCAGCAAGCGGGTGAGGTCATAGCCCACCACACCCTTGGTGGTGTGAACGCCGCATTGAATCAGTTCGCCATTACCGGTTACCGCGCGCAAGCCCAGGGTGTTTTCCCGGCAGCTACCGTATTTGACCGCACGTGGGCCTGCGGAGTTGTAGGCCAGGTTGCCACCTACGCTGCAGAAGGCGGCGCTGGTTGGGTCCGGTGCCCAGAAAAAACCATGTGCAGCGGCGCAATCCTGCACCTGCTGATTGGTCACCCCGGGCTGTACATCAATGCAGCGATTATCTGCATCCATTTTAAGAATCTGGTTCATGCGCTCGAAAGAAATAATCAACTCGTTGTGCAATGGCACGGTCGCGCCGGTTGTGCCGGTACCACGGCCACGGGCAATCAGCGGGATCCGGTGCTGGTTACAGGCCTTAACTATCTCTACCACCTGTGATTCATTGCGGGGAAACACCACCGCCAGTGGCTGTGCCTGGCGACGGCTATTGTCATAACCATAGGTCAGGCATTCGTTGGGGTCGGTGAGCAGGTCGGCGGGCTCGACAATCTGCTCGAGCTGCTGGATGAAGTCTGTGTGCATAGTTACATTTTAACGCAGAATTACACTCAATAAGCGAGTGATTTCAGGCGCCGAGCAGTTGTGCATCAATCAGATCACCGAGACAGTGGATAATCACCAGGTGGGTTTCCTGGATACGGATGGGGGAATCCGAATCAACGCGAATTTCAATATCATCCGCTGACAGTCTTGCACTGACTTCACCGCCACTCTGGCCGGTGAGGGCAACTACTTTCATGTGGCGTTCGTGTGCCATGTCTACCGCACTCACCAGGTTACCGGAATTACCACTGGTGGTAATCAAAAATAAAATGTCTTCGGCCTGGCCCAGTGCGGCGATCTGCCGTGAAAAAATCTGGTCATAGCTGTAGTCATTGGCAATCGAAGTCAGAATCGAGGTGTCGGTGGAGAGGGTAATTGCAGGCAGTCCGGGGCGTTCCATCTGGAAACGGTTAAGCATCTTTGATGAAAACAGTTGTGCTTCACCGGCGGAGCCGCCATTGCCACAGGACAGCAGTTTACCACCGGATAACAGGCTGTGTGTCATCAGTTGTGCGGCAAGTGCAATCTCGTTCTGTGCTGTGTCGAGGGTGCGCTGTTTGGTGGCAATGCTTTCATTGAAGTTGTGTTGAATAATGTCGTTTAGATTCATGCGGCTAGTTTATATCAGTGGCTGTGGTGTGTGGGAGAATGTTTGGGGTATACAGTGAATGAATAGTTGACGGGCTTTAAACATTAAAACGCATTTTTAATCCATTCAATAGTGAGTTGCTGCGGCTTGTGCAGGTCATCACCGCAAATCGCCAGTACATCAAAACGGGCATTAAATTCGCGGCCTTTTTGCTGCATGAAGTACAGCGCCGTTTTCTGGATCTTTTGCTGTTTGGCTGGCGTGATACTGGCGGCAGGGCCACCGAAGTCACGGTTTTTGCGATAACGCACTTCAACAAACACCAGGGTCTGCTGGTGCTGCATTATCAGGTCTATTTCACCAAAGCGGCTGTGAAAGTTTTTCTGCAACAGGGTCAGTCCCTCCCGCTGCAGATGCTGGCAGGCCATGTCTTCGGCCAGCTGGCCTTTATTGCAATGATTGAACAGGTTGATCTTCAAGGTTTAATTGCGGAATCAGGTTGCTGATATCAATCAGTTCGGGTCGGCCATTCTCAAAACGTGCCCATAGCAGTTCGCGGTGGATGCGGTTAAACGGGTCGATATACAGGTTGCCAGTCTGTCCTGAAAAGCGTTCATGGCTGCGGTTTTGCAGGCGGCCAATAAACGGAATTACGTTGTAGGCATCCACACCCAGCGCAAACAGGCGGGTGTAACGCTGTTGTTCAGGCCAGAGTTCAAGCAGTGATTGTTTGAAACGGTTAGGTGGATTGAGTATCCAGGGCATATCGATAAAGTTCAGCTCGTCAATGTCTCGATCATCCTGTGTCTGTATCTGGCCGCTGAAAGCGTGGGAGGTGGAATACACCGGAATTTCACCGGCGTAATGAAACTTGAATTGCGGCTTTAGCTGGCGCGCATCTTTGGGTGTGGCCACCATAAAAATCATGTCCACATCCTGACGTCGATAGGGGGTGAACTGCAGATTTTCACCGCTGATGCTTCTGATATGACGGTAACGGCTGTAGCTGTGATCGATATTCAGCATGCTCTGGATCGGGCGCTTGAAATCATTGCTATCGGCACGGTAGACCTGGGTACTGATCACCTTGCCGCCGAGCTCTTCAAAACGTTGCTGGAAGGCATTGCGCAGACGCTCACCCCATTCGCCCTGAGGGGTGAGTACGGCGGCGTGGGTGTGCCCCTGGCGAAATGCCATTTCTGCCGACTGGCGTGCCTCGTCTTCTGGCAACAGGCCAAACTGAAACAGCTGGTTAACGGTGTTGTTGAACTGGCTGGTGTAGTTAAGGGTCAGGGTGGGCACACTCATCTGCGAGCTGCGTGCCAGTGTATCCACCGCAGATTTTAAAAACGGGCCGATAACAAAATCAGCACCCATATCCGTCGCTTTCTGGTAGTAACTCCAGATGGCCGCCTGGTTGTCGCTGGTATCGATAAAACTGATGCGGGGTTTGAAGTCAGTATCCGGGTGCTGGTAGTGGGCCGACATAATGCCGTCTCGAATTGCGCTCGCCAGTTGTGCATAGCTGCCGCTCAGGGGCAGCAGCACGGCAATGTGCTGCGGCTTTTCAATCAGCTCGATCTGCCGTTCTCCCAGTTCCCGGCTAAATACCGCAGCAGCAGGATGTTGAGGGTAGGTCTGTCGCCATTGGTAGATGCCGTCCTGTAAATAGGCCCAGTCGAGCTGGCCGCGTTTGGCAATCTTTACCAGCTCTACCCAGCCGAGCAGCTCCGGGTTGAGTGGTGCCTGGCTGATCTGTTGCAGGCTGGTCTGGGGTAGCAGCGAGAGGGTTTCCCAGATGGCCTGATGGTTGTAATTCTGCTCCTGTTTGTCGTGCAGTAATTGATCCAGTTGTACCCGTGATTTGGCGGATTCAAACGGATAACCGGCATCGAGGAAAGCACGGGCGCGCAGTTTAAGCAGGTGAATCTGCTCCCCATCAGAGAGAATTGCAGGAATCTGCAGCAGTTTGAGTGCATCCCGGGGGCGTCCCTGGTTAAGGGCAATTTCGGTGCTGAGCAGTGTTACGCTGGTCTGCTGCCTGTGGTCGAGCAGTGTCGGATCAATATCGGCCAGGGTCTGTTCCGCCAGCAGAAAACGTTGATCCGCAATCAGTTGACGCGTGGCTTCAAGCAGATAGCCATTGCGTTCTGCGCCCTGGCTCATGCGGGCTTTCTCAATCAGTATCTGTGCGGCCTGGCTGTCGGCTGTTCTGCTGTCATCTCGCGACGGGATATCCTCGCCAGGGCTTATGCCGGGTTTCGGTGTACAGCCCTGAAACAGTGTAAAAAGCAGGGCAAGTAGACATAAGGGTAGAGCGCGTTGTAAAAAAATAGTCATTATTCGGTGTGTGGCCAAGTGAAATTACCAGGTGATGTTATGATGGCGGCCTCAGAGTATCTTGTTTGGAGCCGCGACTGTCAATGAATCAGGGCACACTTTATATAGTAGCTACGCCGATTGGAAACCTGTCGGATATCAGCCAGCGGGCGCTGGAGGTACTGCGCCAGGTGGATCTGGTGGCGGCGGAAGATACCCGTCACAGCAAACCGTTGCTGCATCACTATGGTATCGACAAGGCCATGCTGGCTTACCATGAGCACAATGAAGAGCAGTTAACACCAAAACTGGTGCAGCGACTGCTGGATGGTGAAAGCATTGCACTGATTTCAGATGCGGGCACGCCGCTATTGAGTGATCCCGGTTATCGCCTGGTCAAGATGGCCCATGAGGCGGGCCTGAGGGTGAGTCCGGTGCCCGGTGCCTGTGCGGCGATTGCAGCCCTGTCGGCGTCCGGGCTGGCAACCGATCGTTTTCTGTTCGCCGGTTTTCCACCCCATAAGCAGGGTGCACGGCAGCGCTTCTATGAAGGACTGCACCAGCAGACCTCAACCCTGATTTTTTATGAGTCCAGCCATCGTGTGCTGGATTCAGTCACCGATATGCGGGATGTGTTCGGAGCAGAGCGGGCGATTGTGCTGGCCCGTGAAATCAGTAAAACCTTCGAAACCATTCACAGTACGACGCTGGGGGCATTGCCTGAGTGGATAGCTGCGGATGTGAATCAGCAGAAGGGGGAGTTCGTACTGGTGGTGCAGGGAGTAATCGAGCAGGCTGATGCACTGGCGGTGGAGCTGGAGCATGTGCTAGGGGTGCTGCTGGAGGAATTGCCGGTGAAACAGGCGGCGCAGATGGCTGCCAGAATCACCGGTCTGAAAAAAAACCAGGTTTACCAGCGCGCCCTGCAGTTGGCTGGTAAGTGACTGAAAAATATAAATATAATTTGCGGTTGTTTGAGATTAGGCTGTCTCACCCGTTCGGGGTGTCACTAAACCTTACTGTTTTAAGTGATTGATAAGTCTTTAAAAAGTAAAAATTAGATTTAAGAGATAAAAAATAAACACTGCAATGTCGGATAAACTTACATTTTACCAGGGTTGTCAGCTTTGATTTTCTAGTTAAAAAATTAACCCATTGTTTATAAAAGATATTTAAAAGTGGGTATGGCATGTGCAATAGCCAGAGCAGGCTTGCAGCCATGGCGTAAAAAGAAGCAGATTAATAAATTAAAACGCCGCCGGTTTGGGACTGTAAGGCATCTAAATGAAAAAAATACTGGTGAGTTAAAGTGTCTGCCGAGCATTGCTGGCAGATCAGAACAGGTTTTAGATGGAGTTCAAGATGGCACCACCGCAAGCAGTTTACCAGGATTTCAGCGCCTGTTGCGATGAATTTGTTGAAGGGGTCGAGCTACTCAATCACCGTGTTATGCCCAGGGCGGCAGTTCGCTTCCAGCAGGCATATGAGTCGGTGGATCGCGCGGATATCTACCATAACAAATATGCCTCCTATTGTGGTCTGGCCCGTGTGCTCTCAGGTGATGCGGGCGGACTTCAGCTGTGTCGAGAGGCAGCGAAAAGCGAGCTGTATGACGGTGATGTTTTTCTCAACCTTGCGCGGGCCGAGTGGTACTTTGAAAACCGAAAATTAACAGTGATTGCACTGAAAAAAGGGTTACGTGTCGATGCTGCTCATCCCGGTTTGCGGCAGATGCGCGAAGAGCTGGGGGTGAGACAGAGAAGTCCATTGCCGTTTCTGCCGCGAACTCATCCGCTGAATCAGGCACTGGGGCGGCTGTTACGCTCGAGATTCTGAGGCAGCCAGCTTAAATTGAATAATAACGATAAATAAGCATAAGCCAGACAATACTGGTTAAAATGACAAAAGATACCAAAGGAAGTAGCTATAATAAAAGGGTTAGCGTGGTTGGCCACAGATGTCTCATCTGTGGCTTTTTTTATGCGCAGGATGTGCGGTGTTCCGCGAGAGGCATGGATGCCGGTCGCAAAGATGCACAGGAGAAAGTCGCTAGTCCTGAGTCGTTGGTCCTTCGTCCTTAGTCTGGACCAAAGATTAACGACCAGCTATGTCTCGTTCCCGCGCTCCCACGGAACGCATACGCAGGTGATGTTAGTGAGGTTAATACCACTGCATAGCCAGGGGTTCCCACGCAGGAGCATGGGAACCAGTCAAGCACCTCTTCTCTGATTTAAGGTGTCTACTTTTTCAGGGGCGTATCATTAGTCAGACCAATGACCAAAGACTAACGACCAGCTTTTATACCATGAGGCGGCCAGAAAAGGGTTGCCATCTAACGATGTGTTTTATAATCTAGCCAGGCTATATAGTCTCTAAGTTCGTGATAACAGGATGTTGAACGAATTCCGCCGGTCATTCTCTCCGGTGTTCTGTTTTACCATTCTGTGAAAATAACCTGCTGTCCGAGTGTATTACTCGTTCGCGTTTTGTAGTTTATCGGCTTGCTGATGTGCGGATTATCTTCGTGTACAGGCTATTTTAGCCGGGTAATTCATAGGCATATTGGAGCTGCAACGGAGTTTGCGGAATAAACAAGGAGGTGTCTGTGTGCTATGTAAAAGCGGTTTATTTTGATCTGAAATCCTGCTGTGATGAGTTTGTCAAAGGGGTGGAGTTGCTGGAACAATCGGCTATTGCCGAAGCGGTGGACTGTTTCTATCGTGCCTGTCAACGAGTCACCCCGGAAGATCCCTACTTTTTCAAATACAGTGCCTGCTATGGGCTGGCGGTATTGCTTGATGGTGATGCTCGGGGGCTGGATATCTGTCGTATGGCGGCGCAGAAAACGCCACTGGATGCGGATGTGGCGCTGAATCTGGTGCGTGCCGAGGCCTTTGTGGCGAATCGAAAGGCGGCTGTTAATACACTGGAGCAGTACCTGCGGCTACAGTCGGAGCACCATGGTTTGCGCGCCATGCAGCAGAAACTGGGTGTGCGCGGCCGTAAGCCGATACCGTTTCTGTCGAGAAATCATAAGCTTAATGTAATGCTGGGCAAGTGGCTGCGGCGAAAAAAGTCGACTGTGACATTTTTTAATATGCTATAGTCTGCCGCGAAGTTGGCCGAGCAGTCGCTGTGTGAATGCTTCGGTGTTTACAGAGAGGAAAGTCCGGGCTCCGCAGGGCAGAGTGCCAGGTAACGCCTGGGGGGCGCAAGCCCACGGCAAGTGCAGCAGAAAATATACCGCCCCGGTTCGCCGGGGTAAGGGTGAAATGGTGCGGTA
>Ga0209692_10001520_pt1 | contig 30863 bp, 27 predicted proteins | sample tdDd472_FD_187129 | JGI IMG/M metagenome (GOLD analysis project Ga0209692, IMG submission 187129) | Marine sediment microbial communities from the Atlantic coast under amendment with organic carbon and nitrate - tdDd47.2 (SPAdes)... | ecosystem: Environmental > Aquatic > Marine > Coastal >...
AGCGATGCAGAAAACATCGAAGCACTTTTGGCTCTACTTCACACTTTCAGCTGTCTGTGTGTTTGGAGCAGCTGCGTTTGCGCTTTCAATGGTATTCACAGGCGGTGTTCCGCATATTATCATTGCAGGAGCGATGTTAGCGACTGGGCTTATGATGACAGGAATTGATGGATACTTCTTAGTTGAGGCGTTAAAAAATAAACGCCCGGCTAACTGGGAAAAAATCGCAATGTGGGTACTCTCTATTGGGTTCATTGCCGCAAGTGTTGCGGCGACCTTGATGTCAGGAGGAATATTACCGATTGCAATCCTGTCGACCGTCTCAGTTCTATGGATACTCCTATTTATCACGACACAAGTGAAATGGAATCAGCCACACGAAACGAAACACCGGTACGACGAAGATATTCGAATTGGTGCTCCAGCGGCTGGTATCTAAGCAAAAAAAAAACCGAGCAATCGCTCGGTTTTTTTATGATTCTTTCTACCAGAAACTGTTAGTCCATTTTTTCTTTTCTACCGGTTGGTACAGCACCGAAACCGAAGTCTAGGTCATCATCACTCCAGGCATCACTCCAGTCTTCATCACCATCATCATCGAGTCCAGTAATTCTATCATCTGCTTGCCCTGTTGGTCTATGATCAGCACCCCTTGCCTCATCTGTAGGATCTACTGGGGCTGCTGGGACAAACCGGATTCGAGCTCCTGCTACTTCACACCTTGTAGGCTCTGTAGGAGGCGTTGGAGGTGTAATTACACGCAGTGCGTTATCATCGTCATTGAAGATCTTTTTCCAAAGATCACCAACAGTGTTGATGGGACAGTTATTCCATGCCTCGTAACCTGTAGCTACGTGAGCTTTCAGATGGTCTTCAAAGGATGTTTCTTCTGTAGGATCCCATGATTCAAGATCGATCCAGTTAAATTTGGTGTCAGCTTCTGCCTTTCCAGCGTAAAAACCTCTAACAGTCTCTTTCATTTTGGACAGGAGAGCTGTTTTATTCTCGAGAGAAAGAGAAGCATCATCTGTCTCGGGAAGATCTTCAACATCAATATCACCAGATCCAAATACAGCTTCCCATTTCGTTTTCATGGTTTCAAGAGTTACATCACTCTCTGTTTTTAAAAGAGTGCTTAGCTCGTCAATTTTATCTGTGTGCAATGTAGGCTCATCGAACGTAAAGGGCGCGATAGAGTCACTTGTGATAGGAGCTCTTCCTTTAGCATCCAGCGTTGCGAAGACTTCCTCTTTACTTTTCGATTCTAATCTTTCTCCAAGTGGGAGTGACTTTGTATCTAAAACAACTTCCCTTCCGTCAAATGCAGTTTCATTTTTCTGAGCGTAGTCTTGGGCAAGCGTTTGAATGAGCTTCATGGCCTTGTCGTGTACTTTGAAAGCGTCTCTGTTTTCAACAGGATTACCATGTTCGTCTACGGCTTCAATAAAGACGTCAAAAGTTCTTTCTCTACCATCAATCGTCAGTGTGATGCTGCCTTGCTGTATTGCAGGAGGTTGTGTTGCCTCTCCGCCTGGATTTACAGCTGCTGGTCTCAATGGGGTTGCCATTTTTACTCCTCATTTACTTGTTTCTACATCTATTATACCACATTTACCGGGTAAATTCAAATAATTATTTTAATATAAATGACTAAGAAAGAGTAGGTTAGACGCTATTTATAGTGTTGATTATTAAGACGTTACGACAGAAGGAGGTCGTAGTGCCCACCACCGTCAGTTTCGTGAAGGACAGTTACCAAGTGATCACCTTCCCCAGAGAACTGAGGTTCTGTCGTGGCATTCGAATGACGGCACATTTGCAAGCCAAAGAGAGCAATCAGAGCGCCCTCGTGTGCGTCACCTAGCTTTCCTTTTCGGACTCTCGCTTCCGCTGCTTTTTCCGCTGCAATTTCATCCCCATATTCAAAGGTTCCGACCTCGGTGATTTGTCGGGCAATTGCATCTCTAGATATGTCAGAAAAAAGCTCGTCAAGCTCGTGAGTTTCATCTGAAAGTACTTCCTGAAGAGTCAGGGTGCCAGATTTGATCTGACTCAGTAATTCTTGGAGTCGATCTGCATCATCGCTAGTTAGTGTGCGAGCTGGATGGTCACTGGTAGTTTCACCAGGCCTAACAGGAGATGCATCTAAACTACCAGGGGTACCGCCACGCTGGTACGATTGTAAAAAGCTCTCAATCTTTTCGTATTTCTTGTTGAGGAGAAGATCGACCATGATTGCGCGGATAAGGCAGTCTCCGTCACCTCGGACTGAAACACGCATTTGTGTTCCATGCGTTGGATGCGATGGGTTAATTCTTGCGATATGGACCTCGTTATCACGTGTGAGGATTTCCACTGCTTCAGCTCGCGGATTGATAGGAGGTTGAGGTAATTCTACTGGAGATGGGGTTGAAACCAAAGAAAAAGGAGATTCTGCCCCTCGACTTCCTGTAGGCGATGGTGAATGGGAGCCTGGACTCGCAGGTGGTGTAGATGGTGCCGGTGGTAAAGCTGGCAATTCCGGTAATGCTGGGCGTGGAGTTGGTCGAGAATCCCGCTCTTGTAAACGAGCGCGTACGAGGTGGTGAGCGGAATCATCTAGCTGTGGCGTGGGTTCATCCGTATGAGGTATTGATTTTGGGAATATAGTGGTCCAAAGGCGTCCCATTGTAGCAGGGACTCTTTTCATGCTTTCTTCAGTTTTTTCGCCTGATTCGAGAAGTGAGTGGAGGGTGTCCCTCGTTGGCTCAGTAAGCGTTTCTCGAGCCAAATCTGCCTCTGGCTTTCCGATCTGAATAATGCTTTTTCCCGCAAACGTAGATGGGCGTAAACGGCTTAACTCTTGAGCGTATTGCTGAAAGAGTTCAGTGGCCTTAGTCGCGGTTTTTTGGGTCGCTTCGTTCGCAATGGGCTTCCCTGATTTATCTCTCGCAAATAAGTGTAGCCTGTAGCGATGAGTAACCGTTTCTCCTCGTTCATTGACATGAGTCAACGTAATTATTTGAGGCTTTTGTAGATACGATTCCTCTGGAATGGTTGGCATAGTAGCTGTGGATACCACAGGTGCTGACATTGAATACTCCCCTTTAGTAAAATTATAACAAATTTTTTGAATTATTACAAGAATATTTGGTTTTTCAACCCGCTGATAATAAGTAGGATATGAGATTTCTCTGGTGAAATAATTTCAATCTGCGCTATCAATAGGGAGATATAGAGGAATAAGATGCACCCATTGTATGCCCTAGATGAGTTTTTAGCCTATTTGGCTGCAGAGCGAGGTCTCTCTCGAAACACCATAGAAGGGTACGGTCGTGATATTCGAGCATTTCTTCAGAGTAAAAAAACACTCAAAGTATCTACAGGTGATTTTGTTGGGTATTTGGGTAGCTTGAAGGGGCAGGGTATTGCAAGTGCTTCGATGTATAGAGCCTTGATCGCACTGAAGGTGTTTTTCCGTTTTTTAATCAAAGAGGGGTTTATCGATGAAAACCCGACGTTGCATTTAGAATCTCCGAAGTTATGGAGTACCATTCCAGATGTTTTGCGAGAGGAGGAAATAGACACGCTCCTTTCCGCTCCAGATGTTAGTGAAGAGATTGGTTTACGGGACAAAGCTGCAATGCTTCTTCTCTATGCAACTGGTATCCGTGTTTCTGAGCTCTGTCAGCTTAGAAGAGAAAACATTCAGGAAGAGGGGATCCGGGTTGTAGGAAAGGGGAATAAAGTCCGTGTTGTTCCTATTGCACGTGACGCAGTGCTTCTCGCCAAACAGTATATACAGGAATCAGGACCTTCTGATGGACCCTTTTTACTTTCGAAGCGAGGGTATCCTCTCGATAGGCATCAAGTATGGAGACGGATAAAGGGGTATGCTAAGGAAGTGGGAGTCATGAAGAAAATATCCCCGCACACATTTCGACATACCTATGCAACGCACTTGTTGGACAATGGCGCAGATTTACGGGTTATCCAAGAGTTTTTAGGTCATGCAGAGATAAGTACGACAGAGAGATATACGCACTTGTCACGAAAACACATGACAGATGCTTTTGAAAGATTTCACCCACGCTCGTAAGGAGTCGTTTAGCCCAGCTTTTTAGAAAGAAGGTCTTTTACGACGTCTGGAGAAGCTTTTCCTCGTGTGAGCTTCATAACCTGACCAACAAGGTAGTTATATGCCTTGTCTTTTCCGTTTTTATAGTCTTCGATAGAACCTGGATTTTCGCTCAGAACTTGGTCTATGAGTGGTTCGATTGCTGAGGTGTCACTCATCGGCTGGTAGTCTGGATTTTCTTTTACGATATCTGAAGGAGATTTGTTTGGATGTTGTACCATATCATCTGCAACAGATTTGGCGATTTTTCCAGTGATTGTTTTTTTATCGATGAGTGTGACGAGCTCTCCAATGTATTGTGGCGGGATGCCAAAGTCGGCAATGTGCGTGCCAGTCTCTTTTATCCTTCCAACAAACTCAACTGTGACCCAGTTACACACAGCTTTTCCATTGTCACATTCTTTAAGCGCTTCCTCAAAGTAGTCGGACAGTCGTTTGTCATTTACCAGAAGTGAGGCATTATATTCGCCAAGCTCAAGTTGTTCAACATAGCGGCTGTATCGTTCGTGTGGGAGTTCCGGAAGATTTTTTCCTATCTCGTCGATGTATTCCTTCGTTAAAACAACTGGTGGGATATCAGGTTCCGGAAAGTAACGGTAGTCTGCAGCTTGTTCTTTCGAACGCATTTTTACCGTTTTTTTCTTTTCGATATCAAATCGAAGGGTTGCTTGTTCAATCACTTCTTCAAATGGCTTGTCGGGGTTTTTTTCGTATTCTTGAACTTGTCGTACAAATTCAGCTTCGATCGCCCATTCCATGAAGGTAAATGAGTTCATGTTTTTAATTTCAGCTTTCGGTCTAAAGGTTGTTTCTCCTTTCTTGCGAACTGAAACGTTGACATCCATTCGCATTTGCCCTTCTTCCATATTACACTCAGATGCACCGATATATTGCATAATTGCCCGTACCGCCATTGCGTAGGCGCTTGCATCTTTTGGGGAGTGCATACATGGTTCTGAGACAATCTCGATAAGTGGTGCGCCTGCTCGATTGTAATCAATACCAGCAAACGAATTGAAGTGTTTTAACATACCCGCATCATCTTCGAGGTGGGCGTGATGGATTTGGAAAGTTTTTGATTTTCCTTCAACATCAGCAACAACTTTTCCTCCAATCACAATTGGATGATCAAACTGGGTAATCTGAAAGTTTCGAGGGGAGTCAGGATAAAAGTACGATTTTCTATCAAATCGAGAATAGAGAGGGATTTCCGCATCGATTGCTTTCCCGAACATGATCGCTTTATTAACGGCTTCCTTGTTGATCACAGGAAGTGCTCCCGGTTGCCCGGTATCAACGATGCCGATGTTCATATTTGGTTCATCTCCGAATCTGTTCGGAGCTGAACTAAAGAGTTTCGTTCTGGTGTTAAGCTGAACGTGGACTTCAAGTCCTATGACGAGTTCGTAGGCTTCATACTGATTCATTATGCGTACCTCGATGGGATAGATGGCTCAAAGGTTTGTTCTGATTCAAATTGGTGTGCAAACTGAAGTATTTTTGCATCATCTCCTTGCTTCCCAAAGAACTGAATACCGCATGGAAGTTTTCCATCGAAATGACCACAAGGGACACTAATTGCAGGAAGACCGGCAAGGTTCGCACCGATTGTATACAAATCCTGTAGGTACATTTTAAGAGGGTCTTTAATTGAATCGAGTTCAAATGCAGGGTTGGGTGCCGTCGGAGTAGCGATGATATCACATTCTTTGAATGCATCTTTGTATTCATTGATGATCAGTGTTCGAACACGTTGCGCTTTACGGTAAAATACTTCTTGGTGTTCTGATGAAAGTACAAAGGTTCCAAGCATGATTCGCTGACGCACCTCTGCTCCGAAACCATCTCGTTTTGACAGGTCGTATATCTCATCGAGTGTTTGCGCTTCTTTTGAGCGGGTTCCATACCGGATCCCATCAAATCGTGCGAGGTTTGTCGATGCTTCTGCAGTTGAAAGGATGTAGTAGACCGGAATTGAGTGTTTCAAAAGAGGAAGCTTGCAATCGATAATTTCACAGCCCAATTTTTTAAGGACTTCAAGCCCTTGCTTAAAGAGTTGTAGGCTTTCTCCTTCCATACTTTCGATGAAGTCCCATGGTACTCCAATTTTTTTACCCTGGAGTGAGTTATCGATGTGGTCGAGATACGGCTCTGGAAGCTCTTGATACGAAGTGCCATCATGTGGACATGGTCGTCCTAGCACTTCCATAACCATTGAAGTGTCTTGAGCAGAATTCGTAAATGGTCCGATTACATCAAAGGATGATCCAAAGGCTACCAGTCCATAGCGTGAGACTCGTCCATACGTCGGTTTATACCCAAACGTTCCGGTAAATGATGCTGGTTGTCTGATAGATCCACCTGTATCACTTCCAAGCGCAATTGGAACGAGGCGTGCGGCAACAGCCGCTGCAGAACCACCCGATGATCCACCAGGAGCTCTTTTCAAATCCCATGGATTTTTTACAGGGAAGTATGCTGAGTGTTCTGATGATGACCCCATTGCAAATTCATCGAGATTCGTTTTTCCCATAATAAGTGCATCTTCTGAAATGAGATGAGAGACGCACGATGCGGTATACGGCGCGACATAGTCTTCCAAAAACTTGGAACCACACGTTGTTTTGTGCCCTTCGAATTGGATGTTATCCTTGATAGCGATCGGAACACCAGCTAGCTTGCCGAGCGGCTCACCTTTCGCTTTTTTTTCATCCAGAGCTTTTGCTTGCTGAAGGACCTCATTGTCAAATACTGCGAGGAAGCATCCTAATTCATCGTTGTACTTCTTAATTCGTTGCAAGAAGTGCTCAGCAATGGCCTGTGCGGTTACTTCTCCTGAGAGAAATTTTTTGTTAAGTTCGAAGGCTGAAAGGGTATGCATATGACTACTCGAATTTAATGACTGGTGGGGTTTTGATCATTCCTCCAACTTGGTCTGGAGCGTTTGCAAGAAAAGCTTCCCTCGTAAGGTCATGCTCAACTTCATCTGCACGGAACACACTTTGGTTCTTGTCATTGACGTGAACACAGAGGGGGACATTTTCTGTAGGCACCTCTGAAAGTTGTTCGACATAACGTACAACCTTTTCTAAGTTTCCTCGGAGTCGTTCCTTTCCGTCTTGCGTAATCTGAATTCTCGCAAGTTTAGAAAGTCGGTCAATATCATCATCAGTAAAAGAATACATTGCGTTCCTCGATTTTCAGGGAAGAGCATACCGCATAGAGAGCGAAGAGTCTACAGAATTTTTTTGTTTTACAAAATCTTAACATTCCGTAAGGTAAAATTATTCTTTAACAGGAGGCGTGATATGGCAGCGGATGGAGTTAGACTTGTTGGAGCAGCAGTGGCAGGAGCGGCAGCTCCAAGACGTGATGACCCTCCTCCCGCACATGAGGGCGATGAAGATGGAATGCAAGTACGACTGCTCGATGTTCTTGATAGGATGCAGGCTCCTTTCGAGGTTGCATTTCTTTGTTTTAGAGACAGAGACGTTATGGTTGTTGAACAGTGGTCTCGACCAATCTTATCAGTCGTTCTTATAGGTAGTGCTTTTTTTGGTTATGCAACAGGAAACTATGCACTAGCAGGTTGTGCAACTGGGGTATTCGTGGGATTTCTTCCATCACTCTATTTAATGAGAAGGAATCATAATATCTTGGAAACCATGGACCAGGTAAGAGAGCTCGAAGAAGGCAATGCTGATTTGCGAGCGAATATTATCCGATCACAAGCAGCTATTCGTGAAGCGAACCAATTGGCAGAGGAATTACGGGAAGCCGGTGTAGCACGTGAGGCAGAATTAGAGAGATTTCGGGGACAAAATGAACTCTTAGAAGCCAATGCAGTCCGCTTAGGAGATGTAATTGCTCGCTTGCGAGAAGCACAAAGAGGGGTAGAAGCTGCCCTTGAAGCACAAAGAGGGGAAAATGCGCTGTTACATCAGAATATTGAGGAGCTTGAGGCAGAAATAGTGCGACTTCGAGATGCTGCTGATCGAGTGGATGGTGCTGCAGGTAGGGTTGATGGAGCAGCCGCGCGGCTTGTTCCTAACGCAGAGGCTATTGAGGCCATTGGTCACGCGCTCGCATTGGCGCAGGAGGCTAACAGAGTGTCTGAGGAACGAATAGCTGAACTTGAAGATCAGATCGATCAGCTGAGGCCACTTCAAGCACGCCTCGAGGAGTTAAAAGCTATAAATAGAGCCTTACGTAGACGACTGGAACTGCCAGAAGAAGAAGTGTAAATTACGAGTTTTCTGCTGATACTGCACTGAAAATAAGGACTGCGATTGTCACTATAGTACCAACGAGGCAAACGGAGAATTCAAGACAAGTGTTTCCGTTGTGGAATACTTGTACTTCTCTTCCCTTAAGTTTTCCAGGCGGTTTTTCTTTTGGTAACTGAGGCTTATGTTCACCTTTTTCAACTCTCATAGTGTACCCATTTTTGCTCGAGCATCATGAGAAAAATGAAATTTTTATGATAGTTTTTTTTCTGTAAGCTGTGCTGTCCAGTGTTCTTCATTTTTAGAAAGAACGAGTATGATAGGGATGTCTTCTGAACTTTCAGAAAGGAGGTTTTGCTCTCCTTTTTTGAATACCTTATGTTTAAAGTAATAGGTTATTTCGTACAGTGCTTGGTGTGTTCTCGCAATCGCGATGTGTGCAATATTGAATACAGGAATAAAGTATTCCGATGGCTCACCAAGAATTTCGGTGAGCTTCCCTTTAAGGGATTGTTGAAGGAGGTCTTTGCCTTGCTGTGATAACGCACCTTGCAGGTAAATAAGAACAGAGGAATCTTCTTGAGAAAGTTCTTTAAGCACTCTGAAGGTGTCGAGGAGTTTGTCGGCCCCTAGATTTTCTAATTTGTCTGAGAAAAAGATTTCTTTTCCGTCTCTGTACATAAGTATAGAAGGCCATTCCCTATGGATTTCATCTGCAAAAAAGGTGCACATTTCGTTTAAGAGTTCTTTTGACTCTGCTGCATCGAAGACTTCTTGATATTTTCCACCTTCACCTCTTGTTGTACTACATTTATTGAAGGTGTCTATAAAAGAGACATCATGAGGGGTATGTGTACAGGTTTCATGGTAAGCCCAATCAAGAAGTTTTAGGGTCGAAGCAGAGGGGTTTTGTATTTTTAGAAAGAGGTTCCATTGTTCTGAGTTGAGAATGAGTTCTACAGTATGTGCTAAGTTCTTTTCTTGGATTTTATCTATGACATCAGTCTGATTTGCAATTTTGATCATTGTTTTTCGAATAGAGGCAGGAAGATCTTTTGGTATCTGTTCTTCTGTGACAAAGCGTTCAAGTAATTGTACCTCTTCAGAGGAGAGTTGAAGGAGGAAATCAAGCGTTTTATGGAGACTTGGCTCGTGTTCTGTTAAGTCGTCAAAGTCTTGAAAAGCTATCACTATTTCCTGAAATGACCGGAGAAGATCGCGCAGTTTTGTGTGATTGTACGGAGTTGATTTTCCAATTTTTGTTCTGTGTACTCTATCACTAATCTGATCAGGACTTAAGCTGTACTCCGATTTGAGGATTGAATAACAGGTATTGATTTTATCAATTTGATGAAACTGTTTGTTTTTCGTGTTTCGACGGATTTCTCGCCAAATTTTTAGGTATTCATCGTTGTTTACGAGCGCTTTTGGCTTGCGGATAATTTTTGGGTCATTCTCGGGGGTCGTAATAAAAAGGAGCAATTCATTGGGTGTGTAGATTTTTTTAAATTCAACCCCACGGTCACCCTCTTCACTTTTTATCGACTGTATTTTCATGAAAATTTGGTTGATGTCGTCACGTGGGTCTTGGTCTCCTAAAGTAGAGCGAATAGATTCAATTTCATGGTGTAATCTTTTGACATATTTGATTTTTCTTTTAGCCAGCTCATTTTTGATAATGAGTGTTGCAAAGCTCCACTCTTTGTACCGCTGTATGCCAAAGGTAAAAATGCAAAGAAGAAGATGGCGAATTCTCTTTTTCCGAATACGGTTTTTGTACAGTTTTTTTATAAGCAGATTTTTCGATTGGGCATTGTTCACATTTGCAAAGTGGATTTCGTCGAAAGGGATATGTTCGTAGAGCTCATTTTTATGGTGCATAATCAATCCTCTTCGTCGTCATCCATGTCCATTTCAATTTCAACGCCTTTTCCTCGTGGATATAAATAGTTCACAAGAGAAGTTGTACGTGGAAGGGGCATATAGTCACCTTGTTCTTCAGGCGCAACGGATTTTCCGCTCGCAACTCGGAAAATTCCAAGAAGCATGAGAAGAAGTGAGAGAACCGAGCAATAGAGGAAAAGGCCTCCAGGGGAGGTGTTTTTCATAACGTATGCTGCAATAACAGGGCCGAAAATACACCCAATCCCATAGATAATCAAAAGTGAACACGTGATTTTTATAATCAGATACGGGGAAAAATGGTCGCACGTGTAGGAAATACAGATGGGGTAGAGTGTGAATGAAAGTCCTCCAAAAATAATCGTCATCGTCAGGATTAAACCAAAGTGGACTTTTTGGAAGATGAAAAGCGCTAAACAGACTGCGATCAAGGCGCCGCAAATACCAATAAGAACTTTAGGACGATCGAAAATATCAGAGAGGTGTCCCATGGGCCATTGCAAAAAGAGACCACCGATAATCGTACATCCCATAATCAATGCAATTTGACTTTTATCAAAGCCAATGTCTTTTACGAAGATTGGTCCAAGCGAATAAAAAGAACTGAGTATTAATCCTGCTATGAAACAGCCAAGCACCCCAAGAGGAGCTTTCTTTATGAGGTACGGGATTTTTACCGGCACTGCTTCTACGTGTACCGGTCCACTTCCTTTTATCAGCGTGATAGGAATGATAGCGAGTGCAGTAAGAACGGTTGAAATAAAAAATGGGAAGGACGTTTCAATCTTGGTGAAATTTAAAATAAATTGTCCCAAGCCTTGGCCAGCATAGAGTACGAGCATATACAGGGAAAGGACTTTCCCTCTGGTTTGGACAGTCGAGCTGAGAAGGAGCCAGCTTTCGATAACAATAAAGTATGATGCGCAACAAACGCCGATAACGAAACGAAAGAGCATCCACCAAGCAGGTGCAGGAAGCTCCATCTGTAGCATGATAGCGATGATGTTCAGGGCTGCTGCAATCGCAAAAGCCCTAATATGACCAATTCTCTCAATAAGTTTTTCGATAAGGAGTGATCCGATCATCATACCTGCATAGTATGAGGAGTTGATGAAACCCACCATCACATTTGAGCTTCCTTCTAGTGAGACACGTAGACTGGCAAATGTCATATAGAAGCCAATAGAAAGCATCATGATGAGCAGTGCAGCGAAGAGGGGGGATAAGGGGCGAATCATATGTTTCATACTTTCTACATACTAATCTATAGACTGAGTTGCAATAATATTTTTTAGGAATAGCACTTTTAGAGAATCTTCCGTTCCGTTAAACTTATACGATTCCGTTTTTATAACTACTTGAAAAGGCAGAATTATGAAATCGACAACCGTTTCAAATGGCTTTGCACTGTTTTCGATGTTCTTTGGAGCAGGAAACATTACCTTTCCTCTTGTAATTGGTTTGGCCTCTAGTCAAAACCTTTCTTTGGCGCTCCTTGGTTTTATTTTAACCGCTGTACTCATTCCGTTTAGTGGGTTGATTGCGATTTCTCTTTTCAATGGTGAATATAAAAAATTCTTTTATCGATTAGGTAAGGTACCTGGATTTTTAATTATAGCATTCCTTGTGGCGCTTATTGGACCGCTTGCTGGAATCCCTCGCTGTATTACATTAACGTATTCGACTCTATTTGTCGCCTTTCCGTATATGTCACTTTTGACATTTAGTGTTGTCGCTTGTGTTATCATCTTTTTTGCCTGCGCGAGAAAAAATGCTATCGTCAGTTTAATAGGGAATTTTTTAACTCCCTTGCTCCTTTTTTTCCTTGGTCTCATCATTGTAAAAGGTATTCTTTTTCCTCCGGAAAATACTGATCCAGGCGGAGTGCAGGAGTCTCCCTTCTTCTTTGGATTGATAGAAGGGTACAATACGATGGACCTTCTTGCGTCGTTCTTCTTTTCAAGTTTAATTTGTGATCGAGTGAAGGCGAGCAGTAGGTCGAGCTCTCAGTTAATAGCATCGGTGCTAAAGGCAAGTCTTATTGGTGCAGGTCTCCTATCGCTCGTGTATGTGGGCTTTAGTTACGTTGCCGCAAATTATTCTTTTGCATTGGGTAGCCTCTCTTCTGATAAACTGTTAGGTTCAATTGGAGGGCATGTGCTTGGCCAATGGGCTGGTGTTGTTGTATGTGTGTGTGTTGCTCTAACATGCTTGACAACGGCAATTGCATTGACAGCTATTTCTGCAGAATTTTTACGAACAGAAATATTCGGTCAAAAAATTCAGTACCCAGTTTCGATAGTGTGTATTTTAGTTACCTCATTTCTTGTATCGACACTTGGCTTCACCGGAATTATTTCACTGATGCTTCCGGTACTCGAAATTTTATACCCACTTCTTGTAATTTTTTGCTTGCTTACTATTGCGGCTAAAGTTTATAAGAAGGGTCCAAAAGCAATCGAAGGGATTTCATAGGAATACCAACGAAAGACTTTTGAAAACTTCTTTTTATTCTCCTCCTCTTTGGCGCTGGCCCAGCAATGGGTCGGCGTTTTTTTTCTCTAAAATCGATGGTTGTTCCTAAAAAAACTATTTGGTATTGAATGTAGGATTGCACTTTTTTGTGCGAGTTGATGTTGTGAAGAACTCAGTACGTGTGTTTAAGAACATGCGAAGAGGAACATATGATTAAAGAAAGAAAAAGCCCATTTTTTGTCATTGTTGCAATGATTGCAGGGCTTTCCGGAATACTTTTTGGATATGATACAGGAGTCATGTCTGGAGCCATTTTATTCATTTCTAAAGAGTTTGGATTGTCTCCTCTAATGAATGGAATTGTTGTAGCGGCCGTTCTTTTAGGAGCGTTTCTCGGCGCAATTTTTTCTGGGGTAATAACCGATCTTTGGGGACGAAGGCGAGTCCTGATCTGTGTTGCGATTATTTTTATTTTTGGTACCATTATTACTGCGATTGTACATCACATCTGGGTACTTGCAATTGGTAGGTTTATCGTCGGTATTGCAATTGGTGTGGCATCGTATACAGCGCCTTTGTACATTTCTGAAATATCTCCGCCAAGACATCGGGGGGCACTTGTATCGCTCAATCAATTAACGATTAGCATCGGAATACTTCTTTCTTACATTGTCGACTTTTTGTTTGCAGAATCCTCAAATTGGAGAGGGATGCTTATCATGGGAGTTGTTCCCGCAGTTTTTCTTTTGATAGGGATGATTTTCCTTCCATTTTCTCCTCGCTGGCTTGTGGGAGCTGGCAGGAAAGGTGATGCGCTTGATATATTGACTGCCCTTAGAGGTTCGATGCCACTTGCGGTTCGAGAACTTGATGAGATTGTTGAAACCTCAAAGAAAGAAAAAGGCACGTATAGCGAACTGTTTTCTGCTCAAGTTCGGCCTGTACTTTGGATTGGAGTTCTTTTAGCAATCATACAACAGGTGACAGGCATTAATACGATATTGTATTATGCTCCAACAATTTTTGAGTTTGCCGGTTTTGAAACGTCTGTTGCCTCTATTCTTGCAACAATGGGTGTTGGAGTAATCTTCGTTCTCTTTACTGTCATTGCACTTCCATTACTCGATAATTGGGGAAGGAGGCCGCTGCTTGTATTGGGCCTTGTTGGAATGTTCATTTCTTTAGTTGCCCTCTCTATTAGTTTCAATCTTATTAAAGTGGACGGATCTGGTAAGGGTCTTGCTCTTGCCTGTATGCTTGTGTACATTGCGAGTTTTGCAATTTCTCTTGGGCCGATCATGTGGCTTATGATAGCAGAAATATACCCACTGAAGGTCCGAGGTGCCGGTGCGAGTTTTGCTACCTGCATTAACTGGGCAAGTAATTGGCTAGTTACCGTGACTTTTTTGAGTTTAGTGTCTGCAATTGGTGCATCGGGAACATTTATTATATACGCAGGATTTGCGCTTGTTTCTCTTTTTTTTGTCTGGTTTTATGTTCCTGAAACGAAAGGGATTTCGCTGGAAAAAATTGAAAGAAACCTCTTTGCTGGCAAACCTTGGAGACAGCTTGGTAAGTAATGTATTTAGGAATTGATTTAGGGACCTCAAGTATAAAAGTAGTTTTGATGAATGAAAAAGGGGCAGTTGTAGCATCGACTACAACTGCGCTTTCTATCTCAAGACCACACCCACTTTGGTCTGAACAAGATCCAATGGAGTGGTGGAATGCTGCATGCAAGTGTTTGGCTACGCTAAAAAATATGAGGTCTAAAGAAATGAGTAAAGTTCGAGGAATCGGACTTTCAGGACAGCAGCATGGTGCAACGCTTCTTGATGCAAAAGGAGATCCGCTTCGCCCAGCAATATTGTGGAATGATGGGCGTTCATTTCGAGAGTGTACACATATTGAAGAGAAGGTACCTAGAAGCTGGGAGATTACGGGGAACAGAATCTATCCAGGATTTACTGCACCGAAGCTTTTGTGGGTGAAGTCGAATGAATCTGATGTCTTTTCCAGAGTACGCAAAGTGCTCCTGCCGAAAGATTTCTTACGTTTTAAGATGACAGGTGAATTTATTTCAGATGTCAGTGATTCATCTGGAACTTCATGGCTCGATGTTAAAAAACGCATATGGTCTGATGAAATGTTGGATGTTTGTTATCTCGATGAACGACAAATGCCCACTCTGTGTGAGGGTACAGATGTTTCGGCAACGGTTACCAATGAAATTGCAGAAGCATGGGGGATTCCAGAGAAAACACCTGTAGTTGGTGGTGGGGGTGATAATCCTTGTGGGGCAATCAGTGTCAACTGCATACAATCTTCTCAGGCATTTATCTCGCTAGGGACTTCTGGTGTCTATTTTGTTGCCTCTGATAAACCAACTGCAAATCCGAAGGGATGCGTACATACAATGTGCCACGCAGTTCCAAATATGTGGCATCAAATGACAGTACATTTGAGTGCAGCGAGTTGTCTTGATTTTGTAAATAATGTCACGCATGCCTCCTCTATTCAAGACTTGCTGAAGGGAGTTGAGGAACACTTTGCGCCTAAGCTGGGTGTCTATTTTTTACCATTTCTTTCAGGTGAACGTACTCCTTATAATAATCCCTACGCCAGAGGAGTTTTCTTTGGGCTTGAGCATAAGACTCGAAATGTTTCTCTTATGCAAGCGGTTATGGAAGGCGTCGCATTCAATTTTGCCAATGGTCAAGATGAAATGCTTAAAGTCGGTATCGATATTGGTGATGTTTCTGTTGTTGGTGGTGGATCCCAAAGTATATTTTGGGGAAAAATTCTCGCTTCAGCGCTGATGCGACCACTATATTATAGAAAGGATAGAGAAATGGGTGCTTCATTAGGTGCGGCGAGACTAGCCCTAGTCGGAGTTGAGAAAAAAGATCCTGCGACTTCATTTGAGGATTCGCCTATCGAAACAGTGGTAATGCCGAACGACGAGCTAGCTGAGCACTATGAAAAAAAACGAAAGGTGTTCACTTCACTGTACTATGAATTAGAACCAAGTTTTAAAAAAGCATACGAGTTATCATGAGCTATTTTTCTAACATCCCAAATATTGAATTTAAAGGTTCAACATCAACAGATCCGTTTTCCTTTAAGTACTATGACCCAAAGAAAAAACTGCTGGGCAAAACGATGGAAGAACACCTGAGGATAGCGGTGTGTTTTTGGCATAACTTTTGCTGGCAAGGATCCGATGTGTTTGGTGAAAACACGATGCAAAGACCTTGGCTTCAGGGAACCGATCAAATGGAGATCGCTAAGAAGCGGGTTGATGCAGGTTTTGAATTTATGGAAAAGCTTGGGACGCCTTTCTTCTGTTTCCACGACAGAGATATCTCCCCGTATGGAAAGACGCTACAAGAGAGTAATGATAATCTCTCAAAAGTAGCTGAATGGATACAGTTTGCTATGGAAAAAACAGGGAAAGAGCTTCTTTGGGGTACAGCACAACTCTTCCATCATCCTCGATTTATGAGCGGCGCAGCTACGAATCCCGATCCGGAAGTATTTGCGTATGCTGCAGGGCAACTTAAGCATGCACTTGATGTGACTCATCAACTGGGCGGTCATAACTACGTGCTTTGGGGTGGTCGCGAAGGCTATGAAACGCTATTGAATACTGATCTAAAAAAAGAGCTCGATCAGTATGGGCGGTTTCTTGCAATGCTTGCCGAGTACAAACACAAAATTGGATTCAAAGGGCACCTTCTTATTGAACCAAAGCCGTGTGAGCCTACTATTCATCAATACGATTTTGACTGTGGGCACGTCTTTGCATTCCTTCAGAAATATGGATTGGAGAAGGAGTATAAGGTGAATATTGAAGTAAATCATGCCATTTTAGCAGGGCATACTTTCGCTCATGAAGTGGCTTATGCCTTTGCAGCTGATATTTTTGGAAGTATCGATGCGAACGAGGGCGATTATTTACGCGGGTGGGATACAGATCAGTTCCCCCTACATATCCCTGAATATACGCACGTTCTCTATCTAATGCTTCAAAATGGTGGATTTACGTCTGGAGGTTTCAATTTTGATACAAAACTCCGCCGACAAAGTATCGATCTAGAGGACCTTTTTCATGCGCATATATTAGGTATGGATACCTTGGCTCGAGCATTGGAAAATGCTGTGCAGCTCATAGAGAATAAGCAGCTTTCATCTCCGCTCGAAGAGCGGTACACCGGATGGAGCTCCTCATTTGGACAGAAAGTTGGGTCTGCCTCCTCCTTTGAGGAGTTGGCCTCTCTAGGGATGAATGTAGATCCACGCCCAAAATCGGGGAAACAAGAGTATCTTGAAGGAATGCTCAATAACAATCTCAGGTCCTGATCTTTTAATATAAAACGTAATTACTGCTTTTTTAATAATTTAAATCAAAGCGCTGTTTTATATTTATAATTTGATTGTGTTTATTAAAATTAAATTATAGACTCAAGTTTAAGAGGATATAGTAAGGCTTGAGGCTTATGGAGCAGGAGAATAAAAAAGGTCTGTGTGGCTGTTGCCCATTCTGGACCATGTGGATCAGACCACGAGAAACCATTCGAAAAATTGTTGATGAAAAACCGAAATCAGGGTTTTGGTGGCTGTCCCTTCTCTATGGGATAAACTTCATGTTCTTCCTTTCTCAGGTGTTTTATCTAGGAAGAGATCTGCCTTTATGGGGGATAATTGTAGGTTCGCTCGTTCTAGCAACACCTGTCGGTGCTATACTCATTACTTTGTACTCAGTACTCGTCTTGTGGCTTGGAAAGCTTATTAAAGGTGGTGGAAACTATCTTCAAGTGCGGGCAGCTGTGACTTGGTCCGTTGTCACGAACATTGTCAATGTGATCGTCTGGATAGTCTATATTATCATGTATGGAAGCTTGGTATTTCTTCCTTCCTTCCACGTTATGCAGTTTACTGGTGTAGCGGCCATAATAATTACCATTTGCGGATGGGCAACACTTGTTGCCAGTATCTGGAGCATAGTCATCCTTGTTCAAGCGTTAGGGGAAGTTCAAGGCTTCTCTGCATGGATGGGATTGTTGAATGTCGTTTTAGCCTCTGTAGCTGTGACGGTCATTTATTACCTTATAGGATTAATAATACAATATGCTGTCTACTAGGCATAAGAGGGGGAATCAATGAAAGGGTTATTTTCAGCAGCTGCGTGCTTAATGCTGCTCTCAGCACCTGCAATGATGGATGCAAATCCAGCGCACGCTAAAGTAGTAAATGGGGGTGATGTCCTTTCACAGTGGAAAGATTTTCACTCAGTTGGTGGAAAGTGTTCAATATCTTTACCAGATAATCCAGAGCACGTAAGACAACTACTACCGATGCCAGAAGAAGGGTATAACCTTCAATATGATGTATATGTTTCGGCATTCGAGAAAAAAGCTGTCTACATGATGCTTATCGCTCAGTATCCGCCGCATGTTGATGAACGTTATGCTGATCAAGGGCTTGAAAGTTTTTTAAATGGTATTCTTTCACAGAATCCAAAAAACAAACTGATTTTTGCAGACATTACTGAAGTACAAGGTCACAAAGCACTCGATTTCTTTATCGAAACATCTGGTGTGTTCTTTAAAGGAAGAGCTGTGATGGCTGATAACAACTTGTACCTACTTGCAATGGAATGTGAGAGCAATAACTATATTGAGATCCATTACAACTATTTTATTAACTCGTTTAAATTGTTGAAGTAATCATGACCGTCTTTATCGTGCTCGTGTTTGTGCAGCTTCTTTTCACTTGGTCGATGCTTGGGGTAACTGCCTTTTCTCAGATTGTGCACTACCCACTCTATCAACAGATCAAAGAGGGATTTGTTCAGTATGAAAAATCTCACTTGCGAAGAGCTGGATCGCTCGTTGGTCCAATCATGCTGCTTGAAGCAATCACCGCGATATTTCTTGTGGGCTTTGCATCACAAGGGCCGGTTGCTCGACTGACTGTTATCAACTTGATACTTCTCATTTTTATTTGGTTAACGACGTTTCTGCTGAGTGTATACCAGCATCAACGATTGAGTGTGCGTTTTTCAAAACAAGTACTTCACGAGTTGATATCGTCGAATTGGATTAATGCAATTTTGTGGTTAGCCAAGGGCGTGGTGCTGACAAGCATTCTTTGGCTGATGCTCAAAGCGTAAATTTTTTTACTCCTCCGTACCCGCGACCGACGCTCCTTGGAGCGTCGGTTTTTCATTCACGTCAATAGTGATACAGATTCTTTTCCTCCGACCATTCTGAGAAGCTCTGCTTTTTTCATGGAGTCGGGAAGAAGAGTGATAGAGGCTGTCGCGTTGGTTTTTTTCACAACAATGTGGTGATCAGCTTTCGCTGCTACTTGAGGAAAATGGGTAATGGTTAGGAGTTGCTGCGCTTCAGCAGCTTGCCGTAAAAGGTCGGCAACCACATTTGCAGTCTCTCCGCCAATATTTGAGTCAATCTCATCAAAAATCAGCGTTGGAGTTGATTGCTTTGTCGCAATATGGGCTTTAATAGCGAGCAAAATACGAGAGAGCTCACCACCAGATGCGACTTGACGGATCGAAGAGCGGTTTTTCCCTCGAACAAGATCGAATGAAACAACATCTTGTCCTGTTTTCTTCCATTCCTCTTTCGAGAGGGCTATCTCAAAACAGGCATCTTCCATTCTCAACATTTGAAGCGTTTTAGAAGTGAGTGTACTCAGCGTCTTACTTGCATTTTCCCTTGCTGCAGTGAGCTCATTCGCAGCTTTTTCCAGTACCCTTTCTGCTTCTTTAATGAGCGATTTTTGCGTGTCTATTAACTTTTCCCGGTCTTGAACGAGTGCGATACGCTCTACAATATTTTGGTATGACTCATTGATATCCTCGTAGGAAATGCCGTGTTTACGCTTAAAAGTTGAGAGAAAGTGGGTCAGCTCTTCCAATCGGGAAAATTCTTCGGCATCGAAATTAAGTGAATCAAGGTACTGCTCTCCAAGTGTGGCAGCTTCATCGATTTCAAGCATAGCCGTTTGAAGGTGAGAAGTTAATGGAGCAAGAGAAGCGTCTTTTTCGGAACATTTTTCAACGAGGCGGGACATTGAGTGGAGTTCATTCGTGATACGCTCTTTCAGGGTTACGACAACTTGGGAAAGCGACTCGGCTATTTCCTCCGCATGGGAGTATTTTTCATGCAGCAAAAGTTGTTCTTCTATATTGAGGGTATGGACATTGTGCTTTTCTAACTCTTCTTGCTGCCACACTAGGTTTTCGAGAGATTCTGGTTCATTGTGTTCAAGTTGGTGAAGTTTCGCTATATGGGCAAGATAGGTTGTATATGCGTTTGTATATCTCTCCAAGATTTTCTTATGTTGTCCAAAGGTATCGAGAAGACGGCGCTGGTATTCAGAAGAGAGGAGTTGTTTTCCTGCATGTTGATCCACTATTTCAACGAGCTGAGCACCAAGTCGCTCAAGGATCAATATATTTGCATTTTGTGAATTGATGAAGAGGCGGGATCGTCCATCCTTAGGAATTATTCGTTTAATGAGGAGCCATTCTTCCTTATCAAAAAGGATGCCTGCATCATCAAGTATTTCGTGAATTTGACGTTGATTTTCGATATTAAATGCGGCTTCGATGGTTGCGCAATCTGCATCATCATGTACCGAGTTTTGGGGCGGTTTTTCTCCAAGAAGTAGTTTGAGGGCTTTTAAGATAACTGTCTTTCCGGCGCCTGATTCACCTGTGATACAGTGCAGGCCCTCGCCGAAGGATACATCTGCTTGGAGCACGTGAAGGAAGTTTTCAATTCGCAAAAACTGAAGCATACACTAGACCACTTCATTGTATGTTTTAAAATGTGTTTTGCACACAGTAGGCAAAAGAGCCGGATCTTTCGATCCGATTCGCCTTGCCACTTGTTTGACTATCGAAGATGCACCCTTAGGAAGTGGAAATCCGAAAGGAGCGCTTAATTTTTCGAGGCCGTCAAGGAAGGCTGCTCGGGAAAGGATAGAGGCCGCAGCGATAACGATATCGGCTTCACCCTTGTGTTGCTGTTGGAGTTCAATCGCTTCATTTTTACGAGCGAGTGCTGATGCTACCAGCCGTTCATCCCCAAATTGGTCAATGGTTGCAAACATACAGCCCGTTTTTTGAGAAAGGGCATCGATTACAGTTGCGTGAGCCCAGGCGAGCATCCTGTTAAGGTTACCGAACTTCGAGTAGAGCTCATTATATTTTTCTGGTCGAAGAACAAGTGTTTCATACACAGTACACGCTTTGATTTTTTTTGCGAGTATGTGGGCTTTACCATCCGAAAGGGTTTTACTGTCTTTAATCCCATCTTCTAAAAGAAGTCGAATTGATCCCTCATCGGCATAGACAGCTGAGACGCACAAAGGGCCGAAAAAATCTCCCTTTCCTGCTTCATCCACCCCAATACGAGGGGTGAAATCGACCGTCGCTTCCGGGTGGGTGTATTCGATAGATCCTAGGATTTGGGGTTCGAGATAAAATTCGATGAATTCATCTTTTGCCTTTCCCTGGACAGTGAGTTTTCCCGATTCATACAAAGTTACAGTGATTCCTTCCCGTTTTGCTTGAAAGACAGTGTACGGAGGGATTGAGAGGGAAAATCCTTGATCGAGGACGAGATCTTTCAATGGTAAAAATTTGTCCTCAGAAATTTTTGTAGAAAAACATGCTGGCTTACTCATAGGGGTAAGCGTATCACGGGGCAGAGTTTCTAAAAAAGCAATAATTTTCCTTTCATGAAACACCCTTGATGAGGTGTAATGGGGAAATAAATGTTTGTTTGGGAAGTGGTATGAACACAGAGATGAAAAAAATTGGGGAGCTCTTCGAACTTAAAAGAAAAGAAAAGAGCCTTACCCTAAAAGATGTTGAGAATGCAACCTCAATACGTTCTTCGTATTTAGAGGCAATTGAAAAAGGGGAAGTTGAGAAGTTTCTTTCTACAGTGTATTTCCTTGGATTTATCAGACAATATGCGACCTATCTTGAAATAGATGTTGAAACGCTTATGAGCCAACACCCTGAACTTTTCCAACGAAAAGAAGAAAAACATGATTTTGCATATGGCATTGGAACACTTGAAGTTCGCGGTAGTATGGGTGGAGGAGTGAAGTGGCTTCCAAACCTAATTTACGGTGGAGCGTTTGTTGCAATTTTAGTTGCTGCCTATTACTTTGCAAAATTTGTTGGTGTCTTGTAAGGTGGCGAAGTAAACATTTAACCTGATAGCGGAGCTATGGATAAACGAATACTTGGTGATTATACTCTTCTTAATAAACTTGGAAAAGGAACGCTTGGTGAGACTTACCTTGCGGAGCACCGGTTTATTAAGAAGCGATTTGTCGTAAAAATCCTCCCAAATGAGTTGTCTCAAGATGAGGAATTTGTCTCCCGTTTTGAGTCGCACATTTCATCTCTCTCCTCATTAGATCACCCAAATATTGTTAAAGTACATAACGTTTCGTTCAGCGATGGGTGTTACTACGTGGTTTCAGACTACATTGAAAATGAGCGGGGGGAAGGAGAGAACTTATCTGAGTATTTGCAAAATTCACGGAAATCACTCCGGGAAGATGAAGTACTTGATTTTCTCGAACAAATCGCGTCTGCGATGCAATATGCTCACCAGCAAAAAGTACATGGTTATCAACTCACACACCGCAACTTGAAGCTTAATAACATTATTGTGAAAGAGGTAGATGGGCGTCCTCGCCCCTATATTACCGATTTTGGCATTGCGATGCTGATTGGTGAAGCGCATATTCTAACTTCTATGTATAAGCATTTAGCTGAGCTTGTTGGTGTGGATAGAAATGTCAATGATTCGATTGCGACAAATACACATCAGTTCTTTAGCGGCTCATTTGATCATGGGAAGCTGTCTAGGCTCCATTTTTCATTTTACCAGTCGTATGCCTTTATGGCGCCTGAACAAAGAATCTTTAGGGGTGTACAACACACTTCTTCAGCAGATGTCTATGCATTTGGAGTACTCGCATATTTTCTTATTATGCGTAGCTTTCCTGAAGGGTATTTCCCACTTCCATCCGAGATACGAAGTGACTTTACCCTAGATTGGGATGCGCTTTTTAAGACTGCATTGCAGCCAAGTCCTGCTAAGAGACCTCATTCCCCACTAGAATCACTAGAAGGGCTTAAGCGTAGCAAAAGAGTACTTCAACAAAGCACTCATGTTACCCAAGAAGAGCAAAAAAGAAGCTACCAGTCTACATTCGACGCGGCTGCGCAGAATCATCCTCCTGTATACCCGTATACACCACCTCAGAAAGTACCATCGCAGCAAGCTGATATGTTTCAAGCTCCACCTCCTGCACCGCGTGAGCCGGAGCGTCCACCGTTACCTACAGGTGTAAAATATATGTCACAGCCTGAGAAAGTAGCGCCCATGCAACAACAGCCACAATCGCATATGCAGCCTCAGACACAGATGATGCATACACAGACCGCTACGATGCAAGAGGTAAAAGCAAATCCTGAAATGCTCTCACAAGTTTCAAGAATGGTGCAAGAAGAGCATAAGCCACATCCAGTGCTCAATCCACCAGAAATAGAGCGTCCTGTATACGATCCAGATCCGGGCAAAGTATTCCAAATGGAAACAACGGTTGCTCCGTATAAACCTGAAGAAAAGCAAATCAAGAATGTTGAACCAATCCTAACCGAAATGGTAGTTGTGAAAGGTGGTGAGTTTTCTCGGGGATCAAATGGGGGAGTACGAGATGAGCGTCCCCGGCACAAGATTTGGTTAGCTGACTACGCTCTGGATATTCACCCTGTAACGAACGAGCAGTTTGTTCGATTCCTAGAGGCGATGGGCGGAGAGAAAGACTCAAATAACAACGACATTCTAAAACTGCGAGAATCTCGTATTAAGCGAATGAGTGGAGAGTACACAATTGAGGCTGGATACTCAAAGCATCCAGTTATCGGGATCACATGGTATGGAGCGACAGCCTATGCTAAATGGGTGGGAAAAAGACTGCCTACAGAAGCAGAATTTGAGATTGCTTCAAGAGGTGGGCTTGTCGATGCCACATTCCCAACTGGGGATGATATTGATCGGTCACAAGCGAACTTTTTCAGCTCTGATACAGCGCCTGTTTTAAGTTATCCATCAAACGGATATGGACTCTATGACATGGTTGGAAATGTCTACGAATGGTGTGAAGATTGGTACGGATACGATTACTACGAAGATTCACAACAAGAGCCAGAAAATCCAAAAGGTCCTGCGCAAGGTGTCTATCGAGTTCTTCGAGGTGGATGCTGGAAAAGTCTAAAAGAAGATTTGCGTTGTGCTCATAGACATAGAAACAATCCGGCAACAGTTAATTCGACCTATGGATTTCGCTGCTGCGCTGACGTTGTTCGCTCATGAAGTCAATCCTCTTTGTCTGCAGGGGAAATATCTGTCGGTCTCCGGCTATGCACGCACTCCTTGAAGATAAGCTCAAGAAGGAATCCATCACCGGTTGGTATGTTGATAGCTGTGGGACGGAAGAATCATTTGCAGGAGCTTTCGTTGATCAAAAGGTGTCACGTGAACTCAAAAAAAGAGGGATAGACTTTTCACATACAGCCCGCCCTTTTGAGCCTTCTGACTATTCAACTTTTGATTATATTTTTGTGATTTCCTGGCAAATGGCAAACGAATTACGAGATCGAGCACCAGATGGAATGAAAGAAAAGATTCTACCAGCAAGTCACTTCGTAAAAAATGGGAAAGATCAGCCTATCCCAGACCCCTATTCTAGAACAGAAAATGGCGTGCAAGAGGTTATTACCTTTATTGATACCTGTGTAGAAGGGATTTTTGAGACACTTATCAAGCCCCACGTCTCCCGATAGTAAGTCAACACCCATAATTAAAGAAAAGACATGACGCTCTTTCAGTTTTCATAAAAAGTCTATGACGGTATAGTATCCTTCAATAGAATGAGGTCTTTGTTATGAAACTATATCTTTCTCAGCCAAGAGGCTTTTGCGCTGGAGTAGTCCGAGCTATAGAAACAGTAGAAAAGGCATTAGAGCTTTGGGGAGCCCCAATCTACGTTAAACACCACATCGTACATAATATGCATGTTGTGAGACGTCTAGAAAAGATGGGTGCTGTTTTCATTGAAGACTTAGACGATGTTCCAGAGGGTTCTCGGATCATTTATTCTGCGCATGGAATCCCTCCATCTGTGAGAGAGCATGCAAAACGACGTAACCTTATCGAAATTGATGCTTCATGCGGGCTTGTCATACGGGTTCATTCAGCTGCCAAACGGTATGCTGAAAAGGGGTACCACATTCTTTTAATCGGACACAAAAACCACGTTGAAGTGATTGGAACTGCAGGTCACGTGCCAAATAACTGCACAATCGTTGAGGCTCCAAAAGATGTGGAAGCGCTTTCGTTTCCAGAAGGACAAAAGCTGTTTTACGTAACACAGACAACGCTTAGCCTTGATGATGTAAAGGAAATTACTGAAGCACTTCATAAAAAATTCCCACAAGTGGAAACGCTCCCTAGTTCTTCAATATGCTATGCGACGACGAATCGGCAGATGGCATTACGTGAAATTACTGATGAAGTTGATTTGGTTCTCGTTGTGGGTGATACGTCGAGTTCAAACTCAAATCGACTCTGTGAAGTGGCAAAAAAACGGGGAATCCCGGCATATCTTATCAACAACCCATCTGAAATCGAAACCTCATGGCTAGACGGAGTGACCAACATTGGCCTTACTGCTGGTGCATCTACTCCTGAAGATGTTGTACAAGGGTGTATCGAACACTTAAAAGAACTTGGTGTTAAAGAGACCGAGGAAGTTGAATACAAGAAAGAAGATGTCTTTTTCCAGCTTCCAAAGCAGGTGCAAGCAGCTTCTGTTTAACGATCTTACAGACGCCTGATATTTTCTGAGTTTTCAAAAAGAGGCTAAAATAGTTCACTCTTTTGTTATACATTAATTTTTCTTGCCTATCACGTAGAAAATTTGGTATTAAATTTTTTTAATCCAAAAGTAGTTGTATGGCAAAAATTGCACAGATTGATAGAGGTTCACTGAAACGTACGCTTGGTGTTGCAGACCTCTTCGCACTGGGATATGGAGATCTCGGATCCTCAATATATTATGCTCTTGGAATTACAGCTTTTTACGCGCTTGGAGCAACGCCCCTCGCACTCGCATGTGCAGGTGCCGTCTTTTCTTGTACGGCATTAACGTATGCTGAAATGACATCAATTTCGAGAGATCCGGGAGGATCGGCTTTCTTCACAAGAATGGCTTTTAACGACCTCATTTCGTTTATTGCTGGTTGGGGGCTTCTTCTCGATTATATTGTGACCATCGCTATTTCCTCTTATGCCGTTGCACCTTATCTTAGCTATTTTTTTGGACCCCTTAAAGAAACAGAAGCTAAAATCGTTTTTACACTCTGTGTGATACTTGTGCTGTTCATCATTAACCTCTTTGGAACGAAGCACTCAACACGGATTAGTTGGATATTAACGCTGCTTACCGTTGCCACCCAAATAGTCATTATTGCAATCGGTGCATATTTCCTCCTAAATCTTCCTGAGGTTGCAGAACACTTGAAGATTAACATTAAGGGATCTCTTTGGTCGCCAACATGGCCAGATTTTTGGAAGGGAGTAGCGATGGCAATGGTTGCGTATACCGGTATTGAATCGATGACTCAGTTAACGAGGGAGGCTAAAACTCCTTCAAAGACAGTCCCTCGCGCTATTCTCCTTGCAATGAGTATTCTTTTACTGATGTACTTTGGGGTTTCTACCGTTGCTCTCTCAGCAATGACACCGCAAGAACTCAGCACAACGTACCTCGATGATCCTATCTCAGGTATCGTTGCTGCCCTCCCATTTGGAGGATCTTTTCTAGGTGGATGGGTAGGAATACTTGCCGCGATCATCCTCTTTGTTGCTGCAAATGCTGGGCTGATCGGAGCATCTCGTCTCTGCTTTAATATGAGTGAATATTACCAAATTCCTCGGGTTATGTATAGACTCCATCCACGGTACAAAACACCCTATGTCTCCTTAGCTACGTTTGGTGGTCTTGCTGCGATAATTGTGATATGGAGTGGGGGAAAGCTGGCATTTCTAGCTGACCTCTATAACTTCGGCGCAATGCTAGCCTTTACCTCAGCGCACCTTTCGCTACTTATGCTACGGATAAAAAAGCCAAATATCAAAAGACCATTCAAGGTGCCGCTGAATATTCGATTTGGTCAGTATCAGATTCCTATTCCTACGGTCTTAGGAGGACTCGCGACATTTTCAACGTGGATACTAGTTATCATTACCAAGCCAGACGGAAGGTATCTGGGATTTGCATGGCTCGCGCTCGGACTGGCAATGTACTATTTCTATCGAAAAAAACACAAAATTGGCCCTACATCACAAGTTGAGATTAAAAAAGTCCGTATTCCAGAATTTAAAAAAGAAGCGTATTCCCATATTTTGGTGCCAACTCGTGGGGGATCAAAAACAGACACCATCCAACTCGCTTGTGAAATTGCGCGGATCCATAAGGCTGATGTGACTGCACTCCATATCATTGATGTTCCATTTTCTCTCCCTCTTGGAGATCCCGATGAACAGCGTACCGTTGAAGGAGATATCATTCTTCAACAAGCTGAAGCAGTTGGTCGCGAATTTAACATTCCAATGAACCTCAAAATAGTCTATGCCCGTGGCGTCGACAGGGCAATTTTAGAACTGGTAGAAACAGGTAAATACGACCTGCTTGTTATGGGTGGACATATTGGTATCACGGGACAAACACACGGGCTGGGCACTGTTACTGAAGAGATCCTTCGGGAATCAAAAATACCAGTTTGGGTATCCTTTGGCAGAGGTGCTTCAATTCAGACAGTTTCAAGGACGTGATGTGTAGTAGCCCTTTTGGGAAGGGTTGGAATTGAACTAATCAATTGTTTTGTATACTCATGTTGCGGATTTTCAAAAAGCGCAGACGAGCTATTTTCTTCAACAATCGCCCCATTATACATAACAGCAATCTTATGAGAGATATACTTTACGACAGCAAGGTTATGAGAGATGAAAATATATGACAGTCCAAGTTCCTCTTGTAGTTGTAGGAGAAGTTGAAGTATTTGTGCTTGGATTGAGACATCAAGTGCTGTTGTTGGTTCATCACAAATAATGCATTCCGGGTTAGAAACGAGCGCACGCGCAATACTGATCCGCTGCCTTTGTCCTCCCGAAAACTCGGAGGGATATCTATTTTTCCTGAGGGGATTCAAGCCGACTTTTAGTAATGCTTCATCAATACGGTCTTTTCGTTCATTTTTTTGGAATTTTCCAATATCAAGGGGTTCCGCAATAATATCTGAAACCGTCATACGAGGATTTAACGAAGCAAATGGATCTTGAAAGATATACTGAATCTTCATCCGGTCAGCTTGTGTGATAGGCGCATCATTATAGAGAATCTCACCACTAGTTGCAGGAAATAATCCCATGATTACTTTACCGAATGTCGTTTTGCCCGATCCTGATTCTCCAACAATTCCGAGCGTTTCTTTCTTACGTAATGAGAGTGAGACATTGTCGAGAGCAACCTGTTTTCTCCCAAATTTGCTAAACGTTTTCGAAAGGTTTTTTGTTTCTAAGAGATTGGAGGTCATTGAAGCATCTCCTGTACTTTCGGCTGGTGTAGATGGCATGAAACCTTATGTGCACCTTCAGTAGCAGCTAATTCTGGTGGGATTTCCTTACAAAGGTCAATCGATTTGTGGCATCTTGGATAAAAAGGGCAGCCCTTTTCGTGTTTTGTGAGCTGTGGCGGTTTTCCCTCAATCGGATTAAGCGGCTGTGTTTGGTCGAGTGTTGGTATAGAATCGAGTAGACGCTGGGTGTAGGGGTGTTTTGGGTCTGCGAACAGTTCTTCAACCGGTGCGTCCTCAACGATGCAACCACCGTACATCACAATAACTCGAGTGCAAATCTGAGAGACCACACCCAAATCATGCGTAATGAGGAGTATGCTCGTTTGGAGGGAAAGTAACAAATCGAGGATCTGTTTTTGAATGGTAACATCAAGTGCGGTCGTTGGTTCATCGGCAATCAATAACTGAGGGTGACACATCATTGCGATGGCGATCATTACTCGCTGTCGCATTCCACCACTTAACTCATGGGGGTACATCATAAATCGATGCTCTGGGTTATCTATCCCTACTTTGGAAAGGAGGTCAAGCGCCCTTTCGATTGCTGTCGACCGTTGAATATATTTATCGTGATGAAGAACCCCTTCGATGAGCTGTTCTCCCACTCTCATGGTTGGGTTTAATGATGACATTGGGTCTTGAAAGATCATACTGATTTCATTACCCCGAATAGCGTTTATTTCCTTTTCAGAAAGAGAAAGTAAGTCAATACCGTTAAAAAACACATCACCAGTCGGAGTCGAGGAATACCTCTGGTCATTGAGTCGCAGGATAGATTTTGCGAGGGCCGTTTTTCCCGAGCCGGACTCACCGACAATACCTACAATTTCTCCCTTTTCCTGTGAAAAGGTCACACCTCGAACAGCATGGACCGAACCGTCACGTCCAGCAAAAAACGTGTGGAGTTTTCGAACTGCTAAAAGTGGATCCGTCATCGTAACCTCGGGTCAAAAGCATCCCTAATTCCATCTCCTAGAAGATTGAAAGCAAGCATCGTAACGCAGATAAAGCTCGATGGAAAGAAGAGGCGCCAAGGGAAATAATGCGCTGAATAGAGCCCGTCACTTGCCATGGTTCCCCAGCTAGCAACTGGAGCTTGTACGCCTAGTCCTAAAAAGCTTAAAAACGTTTCAGAAAAAATTGCAGCAGGTATCGTAAAGGTAAGTGTGGTAATAATCGATCCAATAATATTTGGAATAAGGTGCTTTCTCATTATCCAAAAAGATGATGCGCCGAACATTTGCGCAGCGAGTACATACTCTCTATTCTTCACCTTGAGGACTTGTCCTCGAGTGATACGGGCCATATTTATCCATCCCGTAATCCCAAGTGCAAGGATAATGGTAAAGATACCATTCCCAAAAATCATCATGAGTAGAATGATGATAATCAAATTTGGAAGCGAGTGGAAAATATCAACGAGTCTCATCATGACTTCGTCAACCTTTCCGCCACAGTATCCTGCGATCGTTCCATAAATCATACCAATAACAACATCAAGGAGCGCTGCAGTGATTCCTACGAAAAGGGATATCCGAGCTCCCCACCACACACGTACAAAAATGTCCCGGCCAAGCTCATCTGTTCCGAACAAATGGGCAGCACACGGTGCCATATTCTTACTTTTCAGTACCGTTTCATAGTAGGTATAGGATGAAAGAAATGGAACGACAATCGCACCGATAATCAAAGCAACGAGTGTGACAAGAGAAAACATCGCAGCTTTATTTCGAAATAACTTTCGAAACCCCTCTTTCCAAAAAGCAGGGAGCCTATTTTCGATATCGGAAAGGCGAGTAAAGTAGGGCGCCATTGCCTTAGATGGTGATTTCATCGCTCCTCCTTCATCAAGCTAATACGAGGATCAAGGAGAGGATATATCAAATCAACGAGGAGCACTGAGAGGAGAAGAAAAAAACTATAAAATATCGTTACACCCATTATGACCGTATAGTCTCGGTTTGTAATGCTAATCACGAACCAATTACCAAGACCGGGTATACCAAAGATTTTTTCGATAATAAAGCTTCCTGTCAATATTGAACTTGCAAGCGGTCCAATATATGTTACGACCGGAAGAATACTATTCTTCAAGAGATGTCTCAAAATGATACCCATCGTCGAAATACCCTTTGCCTTTGCACAAATGACAAAATCTTCCTCAAGCACATCGAGGACGTTCGCCCTTGTTAAACGAGCAATATATGCCATCGGAAGTGCTGCAAGAGAGATTGCAGGTAAAACAGAGTGCATAAATGTTCCCCAACGAGCAACGGGAAAGAGGTTCAATTTCAAAGCGAGAAAATACTGAAGTCCCGATGCCAAGATAAAATTTGGGGTGGAAATGAGAGCAACGGCCCCGATCATTGCGAGTGTATCAATC
>Ga0209692_10001524_pt1 | contig 30802 bp, 39 predicted proteins | sample tdDd472_FD_187129 | JGI IMG/M metagenome (GOLD analysis project Ga0209692, IMG submission 187129) | Marine sediment microbial communities from the Atlantic coast under amendment with organic carbon and nitrate - tdDd47.2 (SPAdes)... | ecosystem: Environmental > Aquatic > Marine > Coastal >...
CTCAAGAACAACAACAGGTGGGCCAGAATACCTCACCTCCTCGCACGTCACCCGCTTAGCGTCCAACCACAGCCCCTTCCCTTTCGGGTGTAGATTACGCTCTGCAATCTGCCGTGCCTCATCTTCATTCGCGGCACGGATGACCGCCCCGTCATGTTCGTCGTAATCCCAGTCGACATCTCGGCTCAGTTTGTAGAGCTTCATCACCTCACCCTGTATGGATTGTCTGCCTCAGAATACTTCCCCACGGTAAAGCCGTAGGTGTCACGCACTCTCAGCTTCGCATCGGGATGCCCGAACGGAATCGGCCTGTACTCTCGGCCAGCCACCTCAAACCGTGCTGGCACCCTGAATTTCATCCCCTGCTTTTCCGCCTCGCGTCGTGCGATGTGCCACGCCGCACCGAAGGTCAGCCCTCGCTTGCCCGCAACATAAATCGCCATCGTCATCAGTTCGGCACACGTCTTCTTCGCCTTCGGTTTTTTGTCATCACGGGTTATCTCCCTCAACTCACCGCCGACGAATTCCAGCCCCTGCGACTTCCGCTCTCTCGCCGTTGGCTCATACCCACACTGCCGACACTTGCCGCCACGGTACACAGCCCCGCAACTCGGACACTCAACCGTCGCGCGGGCTTCGTGCGTTGACGATGGACGCTCGCCCCATTCCAACGTCCACGCGATGTCATCCTCAAAGAACCCGTGTTTCCGAATCCCGTCCGCATGGTCGAGGATAAGGCAATCTGTCTTCGCTGGGTGCATCCGGGAACCCCGCCCTATCATCTGCTTCCACCGCACCACATTTCCAACCGCAGTGCACATCTGGACGCAAGAGACTCTTGGGATATCCGTGCCCCGCTCAATCACCCCGACGTTGCAGATGTAATCAATAGCACCATCGTTCAACCGCGCGAACAATTCTTCGCGCTCATCATCTGGCGTCCCCCCATCCACGTAGTGTGCGTCGATGCCGTTCCGTCTCAGAAGTTCCATCGCCTCTTGCGCATGTGCCCGCCGTGGAAAGAACCCGACCGTCGCTCGTCCTTCGGCGTGTTTCTTCCAGTCCCTCACGAGGTCGCCGGCAAGCCCCTCCATCGCTTCGGCAACGCTCTTGTCGGTGTAGTCGTCGCCACTCTTCACGAGGCGGTCTAGCTTCCCCTGCGTTGCCTGAAAGTAACGGAACGGACTGAGGTACTTGTGGTCAATCAACCACTGCGGTGATGGCCCGTTGACGATGTGCCGAAATACCTTGTTCAGCTCCTTGTGCTGTGGCGTAGCCGAGAGCCCCAGGACGTAGGCTGGACGTTGCCCGAGCTGTTCCCGCTTCGCGTCATGGGCTTTCAGAAACGTCCTGAGCTTACTTATGTGCGAATGCGTCTCGTCGAACACGACAAGGTCATAGGTGTAAGTTCCGTCATACTCACCGCCCTCACAATACCACGAGTTCTTTGTGTCGATGCTGGCCACTTGAATTGGCTCATACAGGTCCGCCTTCGCCCCCGCCATAATCACGCCGTGAGGCAGTTCTGGCTCCTCTAAGAACGAACTGGACGCGTTGTGGACAAGCCCCCTTCTGTGAACGGCAAACATCGCACGCCCTGACTCGCCTTCCCGTTTCTCCCGCCTCGCATAGCTTCCGAGTATCCACTTCGCCAACCGCGTCTTCCCGGTGCCCGGTGGTGCACAGAGGATGACTCGCCCGTGCCGCATCAACGCCGCGCGGGTGTCGTTCCGCATTTGCTCTTGGTGCGGGTAAAGGGCTGGGAGGTCAGTCATCATTCAGATACCTGCTGGGTATGTAAACCTCGCTCAGGTCACTTGGATTGTGAGTCAGCCCTAAGAAGTTGTCTGCCACGTCACAAACCGAAAACTCCCCATCCGTCAGCGTCAGCCCCAACACTGAACGGTAAGGCTCCTCCACCTCCTCAATAGACGTCCTGTCTGCACCACTTCGCAAGACGTATCGCGTCGTGGTGACTGCCACCAACGCGATAAACAACACTGGCTCAGTCGTGTACAGGTATCTGCCACTGTTGTTTTGCTGTGCGTACACTGCATGCAAATTGTTCGCTGGATACACATTGAGGATGTCGTAACTGTCACGCGACCACCTTTTGTCTAATTGCTCTACCACAACTGCCCCCCTATATGCTGCAACGCTTTGACAATCCTGTCACGCTCCCCACGGTTCGGCTCGAACTCATGCAGGTCACACACCGCCCTGATGGCCTTGTCGATGTACGCCTGAGCCAGTTTCCGCGTCTGGTTCGCCTGGTCGGATGCACTGGCTGATTTCGCTGGCTTCTCAATCACCACCTCCTCACGCGTCGCCCGCACGTGCTTCGCCGTCACCTTCGGTTTTCCCGCCTTGTCCTTCGGGGCTGTTTCAACGGATTTCACGAGCACTTCCGCCGCTTGCTCTTCCGGCAGATCCTCCACCTCGCGGGTGTGCGAAACTTTCAAAGTGGTGTCAATTGACGACACTTCGCTGTTCTCTTGTTCACCTTCTGGAACATTGTCTGAGAGGTCGGAACCATCAATGATTCGCAGGATGCTGCGGTGTTTCATCAACCGTGCTGCGTGTTGACGACTCATCCCCCATTTGCTGCGGCAGTAGTCCTCAAACGATCCGTATTCCAGTTTGTACAACTGCTCGCGATGAATGGCTTCCATGCCTTCGTTGATGTCTTGGATGCCCTTGCGAATCTGAGACTCAAGGTATCTCAGCCGCGTTGCCTTGCGTGACAAATCGTTCATTCCGCTGGTCCAAAAAAGAACCCGCCACGCAACTGGTGCAGACAGTCACGGACGGGCTATATATCAGGGTTGCCCCCGATTGGTTCAGATTGTGCTGCCCCGTCTGCACCGGGTCAACAGCCGCATTGTCGTTTAGAAAAGCGATGTCTGCAACGCTGATTCCCTCTTAGTAACAGCGGATGCCAGATTCTTCCGTGCCTGCTCGTAGTATTCAGGTTTCAACTCGCAACCGTAGAAACGCCGAGGGTCGTCAATCCGCTTCTTCGTCTTAGGTGACACGCCGCCAATCGACATAAAACCCTCGCTGCCGATTCCAGTGAACGGACTGAACACCAATTCGCCAGGGTTGCTGAACAACAACACGCAACGCCGAATCACCTCCAATTGAAGCGGGCAAATGTGCTTGGTGTCATCTTCACTCTTCGCCGCTGCTGTGTTCAGTGTGTCCGTTTCAATAATGTCATCCCAGCAACCCTCCGCCCACTTAATCCAGTCGTTTCGACTGACTTGATTCTTCGTATTTATCGGGACGGCGTTTTCCCCGGGCTTGCGGAACTTAATCAAGTAGTCCTGAAGCGTGCCCCGCTGACGGCTTCGGTCTGACTCCAGACCAGCGAACTGCAACTCTCTGGAACGCGTCCTGATGGCTTGTGCCTGCGGGTTCTTTCTTACGGACCAGTCATACTCGTAAATCAGCCCGCACCGTTCACCGATCCGAATCAGAGTTCCGCGGAAATCATGAAGACCCTCGCCTCCAGACCGTTTCATCCTTGGAATCTGGCAGCAGTGAACGACCGCAACCCTGCCAGGCTTCAGCACTCGTGCCAGCCCACGCAGGACAAATCCCATGTGAACCTTCGCCTCACCATCCCACCGGTCAACATTCCCCACGTCAGCTTCGCTGTCTGTGTAAGCGTACAACGAAGGGAACGGCGGACTGAACACCGACATATCCACGCTTGCAGGAGGCATATCTTCCAGCATGTGCGGGATGCAGTCTCCGTGGAACACATCCCAATCATCAACGTCCATCACGCAACCTCCATACAAGGATGACCAATCTGGCGAAACAATTCCTCTTGCTCACGGGTATCCGATTCAACCCGGTCTGCTTTCCGCAACACGTTCTCAACGAACGGCACCTCCAGTTCTGTCACTGGAATATGGACATTCAGAGGACGTGTTGAGCCGATACGATTGCTGCGTTTCACGGCCTGATAGAATTCCTCGTATGAATCCTTCAAGCCTGAAAATACCTGCCTCGTGCATACTTGGAGGTTCAAACCGAACCCTAGAATCTTCGGCTTTGTAATCAGAACCTTCGCTTCGCCCGATTTGAATGAGTCGATGGCATCCTGTCGTTGTTCTTCCTTTGTGTCACCAGACACAGATACAGCATCCGGGAACACATCCTCCATCATCTTTTGCTCATCGTTGTAATGACACCAGATGATTGTGGATTCATCAGGCCACCCATCGACCATGCTGCGAATCGCTGATGGCTTCGCTGTAGGAATGCCGCCTTTACCTTTGGCAATCTGAGACAACTTACCACGCTGACCAATCCCGCCAACCTGATTTGTAATCAGTGAACCTGTCAGCATCTGAGCCGCTTTGCGTTGCTCTGGAGTTAGCTCGATGTGCTCCACGTGAATATGGATCGGCGGAGTCGTTTCGACATTATCCTTCCACCCATATACTGCGGGATTCGCCAGGAATATCGACCACTCTGCCAAGCTCTTGTAGAAAGGTTTCAACGCATGCGGTTTCAGTTCCCACCGGTTCTGCGTCTGCCCGCGATTGATGAAATACGTTGCGAGAAACTCGTTGACTGTTCGGCACCTGTCCAGAAACACAGCATGATTAGCAAACTCAATTCTGTCATTCGGTGCCGGCGTGCCAGTCGCGCACAATTTCCACCTGACACCTCGCCCCATCTCAATCAGCCGCGTCCCCCACGCTCCGTAATGGCTCTTGAGCATTGACGACTCGTCGAGAATCAATCCAGCCAGTTCACATCGCGGGAGTTCGTCACGGATGGATTCATAGTTTGTGATTCCGATGCCGCTGCCTGACTCCAGCCACTCTGGCAATTCCGCTGCTGTCACTCGACTGACTGGAAGAGAATCGCCATACCATCTCCTCGCCTCGTCAATCGTCTGCCGCACAACCATCAACGGGCTGACAATCAACACCTTCCCATCAGCCACAGCATGCTTTGCGAACTCCAGCAGAATCAAAGTCTTACCAAGTCCGCAATCAGCAAACACCGCATACTTGCGTTTCTGAATCGCAATGCGGGCAATGTCTCGCTGGTAGTCGAATAAATCGGGATGCAGGTCGACCGCTGCTGTTCCTCGTCGCTCCACTGCAATGCCAAGTTCGTCAGCAAACTCATCAGGGACGAATGCCCGCGAACCCCTGAAATGATAGAGGGGAAGATTCCGCACCTTCAGGAAGCGGCGATAGCAGTCCGCAGACGATGTATCGAAGTCAATGCTAATCATCTCAATACACCTTCCCGCCATGCCTCGCAGGCCGCCTCTGATTCGCTTCCATCTTTGCCATCAACGCACCACCGAGATTCAGCCCGAGGAACTGACAGGCATCCATGATGCGAATCACACAATCCGCAAACTCAATCTCCGCGTTGCCGAACTCCGGGCAGTGCTTGTCAGGCGGGTTCCCGTTGCGAAACGCTTCCAACGCCTCGCTCAGTTCCGAGTGCATCAATGCAATCAACTCCGCAGGATTCCGTTCCGTGCTGCCGTCGTACCATCCTTTGTCGATGGCCGTTTGATGGATGTCCATCTGCAACCGGTGCAGACAATCTCGCATGACTTCGCTCATTGAACTCCTCCAATCAAATACGCGTTGAACCTCACACCCACAACCTTTTCGAACACGTCCGGCTCCACGTACTCGCGGAACCCCTGAATGATGTCCATGTAATAGACCGCGTTTTTCGTTCCCTGAAACGATCGGTGCTGGTTTGTTGCCATCACTTCCACATACCATTCTGCCCGCAGTGGATGATGCTTTGAAAGCCACATCATCCATCCGAGTGCGTTCTGGTGTGGTGATATCTGTGAGTCGCGAGTGTGGTGGTAATGGCACAACGCAATCCCGTTTCGCAAGTCGAACCGCAACGCATAATGCTGCCGCGGTACCAAGTGATGCGCATGGCACGGATGCTTCCCGCACACCGCACAACAGTTGTTCCAGTCATCACGCACTGCGAGTGACCACAACTGGTCTGCCATCCGCTTGAGTGTGTACTTTGCTGGCACGTCCTTATTGGTCCGCTTCCTACGCTTCACCATCAGTGTCCTCCATGACTCGTCGGAACGCATCCGGGTTGTTCACGCAATACTCCTGCATCAATCCCCACGCCACAGTTCGCAACGCTCTCAGTCGCTCAACTTCCGTCAGTCCGACCGTGTCACCATAAACCGTCGATACAAACCGAACCGCCCACTCTTTCAGAACACCTACTGTCGGTGTCACCGGGTAATCACTCCGCCGGCAGTAGCCAATCAGGTCTGGCCCCGTTCGCTTGCCGTGCATGTACGAATTGTGAGGAACGGGGCAAAGGAACCCACGGCCCGCGAATGCGAACATATCGCACTCACGCAGGATGTGTCCTTCGGGAAGTTTCACGATGTCGTCATCACGTGCGTTCATTTCGTCACCTCCGTTAGTGTAGCTTTCAGCTCTTCCTTACGTTTCATGTAATCCTGCCGCACCGCCTGCTGAACAGCCTGCGACTCGTTCTGCAAACCCTCGCCAACCTCCTGCAAGTCTTCCAGCGTCTCCGCTTTTCGGATGCGTTCACGAGCCGCAACCACGTCCTTCGGTGGCTTACGTCGGCTCACAGATGCCGCGTCGTCATCCTCATCGGACACAGTCTGCGAGATAGCCGCCAGTGCGTAGCGTCGGAAGTAAGTGATGGCGCTGCCCATCTTTTGCGGGTCGCTGATGTCCACTTCTGCCGCGAGTGTTCCGCAGTCCAAATGCTGGCCGCTTTCATGCAGCAAGATTGTGAGCAACCGCAATTGGCCGTTCTCGACCGTTGGTGTCTGGATGACACTCAGCCCGTTCGCCGCGAACGCCTCCTGCATCGCCGTGCGAATGCTCTGAAGTGTCGCGTACCTCGACTTGAAGAACGGGTTCTTCGCGTCTCTCGGTGCTGGCTCAATCATCCCCTGAGCCTTTGCCAGTGCTGCTGCTAGTTCGTTGATATCGCTCACCACTTCACCTCCATAGCTTTCTCAATGCGTTCAATCTCGTCCAACAGTTTCGCCATGCACGCCTCAAGCTTCTCGTGATACTTCGGGTCAGCCTCCACGCGATACAAAAACGGCGTGAGTCCTTCATGCCACCCGTAGAAGTCACACCACGGAAGCCCCGATATCCACAGCAGGCCCTGCACCTGCGGTTTGTACTCATCAGGCATCGTCCCCTCAGCGTGATACTGGATGACCTTCTCAGGCTTCGGGCACTTAATCTCAATCAACCCGCCATCCACCAACCCATCAGGTGAGCCGCCATAGGCTTCCGTGTGGTCAGGGACAAGGAAACCCACGTCCACAATCTCACGCCCCGTTTCTGCCGTGTAGCTGGCTTTCGCGTGCGGCTCCATCTCTGTGCCACGCTCCATCCAATATGACGGCGGGGACTCGGTGTAGACGCCCAAACGCTTCGCCACGATTTCCGCTGCGTAAACTGTCGCCTGACTGGCGTATGCGCCTTTGGCCGGCGTGCAGAACCTGTAGAACTGTGACGCCGTTGGCCTTGCTCTGAGTCGGTCCCATTGCTCAGACCGCTGAGCTACGTCAATCACTCTCATTCGTTACTCCCTGTTTCTCGCATCGGCAACGCACATCTCCCGAAAGTCTTCCCACTGGTTATCAATCACGCACGCCGCTATCTCATCCAGTATCGGCCACACGTCCGACTCATCGCGCTTCCGCTCCTCCGCCCCAACGAACCACCGTGACACGTACACGCTCAACCTGTCGCACGTGTCAGGACTGCCGGGATAGCCCGGAAACGGTCGCTCACCTGTCGCGTACCAATAGTCGATATCGACAAGCAATGTGCCGTAGCCGATTTCTTCCAGTTCGGTGGTGATTGAGCCGCGTTTAGTCGTCATCGTCACTGCCCTTCAGGTCAGCCCATCCCATGTCGTTGTCAATCCACTCAAGGATATCGGCATCCCCAATAAGTTGTCCGAGCGATTCCCACGGGTCATCGTCAAACAAATCCACGTCATGAGCCCCGAATGTGTGCGCCTCCCACAACTCAAAGGTTGCGCAGTACACACAGCACCCAAAACGCCAGCGACCAATTCCGTTCAACTTCCAGCGAAACCGCTGTGGAGGTGTGTTTGCATCTGGTTTAGTCGTCATCGGAAAAACACCCCTCGCATATCATCACGCTGGCCACGATTCCGACCGCGATGACACATGCAATTGCTAAGGCTTCATTCATCGCAGGGAATCTCCACTTCGCGTGTGTTGCCTGTCAAGTGCACGACAGACCAAACGTCTCGATACTCTGCAACGACTGTCGTGTAACCGATGTACAAGTCGCCCGCACTGTCGCCGTATACAACCTCGTGAAACACCACCGTCCGCGTCTTCGTCTTGACGGGCTCCACGACAAGGTGTTGTCCCTCTGATGGCGTATCGCCTGGCCACTGCACCGCAGTCCCGTCAGCCTGAACCAGCCACTGGTCTTTGCCAACCACACCCCACCTCAGAGCCCGATACCCTTCAGGCACTCCCGGTAATTCAACGCTCATAGCACTCTCACCCCGTCTTTAATGTCCTGAACAACTTGCCGCATCTGCCCGTAACACTCGCCGCAGATGTCTCCCGAATCCACACCCGCCAACGTGCAGAACTGCAACGTCCGGTGTGCCGTCTTCCCGCACTGTGTCAGCCCTGCCGGTGTCGCGATACACAGCTTCCGTTCTGCAACACTGGCATCGTCTTTGTCTATCGCACGTGCCTGATGTGCTGCGAAGGTTTCCACCATCCGAAGGTGCCCAAACATCGCCACAAGTTCCTCGTGTTTCGTTCTGCGTCCTTTGACTGGCATCGCTCCACCTCCCGAAAACAGGTGACGACCGCAGCCGTGCAGCCGCCACCCACAATCACAGACCCGGTTCAGCGTCTTGCTGTTCCTGCGAACCGCTTTCGGTGCCTTCCGGTAGCCTGTGACTGGCTCAAAAAACACCGCCCACCCGCTTCCTTCTCTGAGACACCCCTTTCTAAAAATAGTTTTCAGGCGGGCGGTGCGTGCTCAGAACTCAGTTGTTTCCATCGCGCCCGTTGTGCACGTGCTTCAAACTCTTTCTGACGCTTCAACGCCATCCGCCGTCTGGCGTCAATCTCGCTGAAGTCAGGCTCAGTGTCGCAGTATCCGATGAACCGCTCAGCACGCGTGTAATGTTGCAGTTTCTTGACAGCCACCAGCTCTATCTGCCTCACACGCTCCCGCGTTATCTTCCAGACGCACCCCGCTTCCTCCAGTGTCAACGGTTTGACCCCAGCAATCATCCCGTACCTCATTGCGACAATCCCGCCCGTTCGTGCATCCATGCTCAACAGTTCCTGCCTCACCGCTTTCTTCAACTCTGCACGGGAAGCAATTTCATCCATCGGAACTTCGTAGGTCAGCGTGTCTGATATCGGTTCTGTCGGCACCGACTTTTTGTCAAACAGGCGTGACAAGCTCCATCGGCACTGATTGACCGTTGCTGTTGTCAGCGAACAGCGGACTGGTTTTTCGCTTATGTTGCGTGCCATCGCCATCCACACCTCGTGAGCGAACTCAGTGACGCTACCCACTGCCGCTATAACCTTACGCTTCATGAACTGGGCACGCGTGATGCGCCATTTCGCAATGGCAATGATTTCATCGGCTCGCTCGTAGACATCTGCTGGGTGCACCCATTCACCTTTGAATGGTGTTCGCTTCTCCGTGTTGTCTGGAACACCTGCGAGCACTGAATTCTGTCGGTGCTCCTCTTTCCGCTTGTCAAGTTCTTTCTGGCGACGTTGTTTGATGCGTTCTTCATTGCAGGCATCACAGAAATTCCGTGTCCGCCCCTTCCTGTGAACTGACCGCATCTCAATCAGAACGCCGCATGACTTGCATATGACTCGTTTCATCGTTTCGCCCGTGTTTCCATCGCGCACGAAAAAACCGCCAGCAAGTGATGCAGCCACTCGCTGACGGTCCTATTGATTCGGGATTTCGCCCCGTCTCAGTTCCATTGTTGCCGAGCTGCATTCGACGTGCAAGACTCTACACAGTTCCTCGCAGCCGTTGCAACCCCTTGTGGGTAGTTTTTCGGAAATTGTTCAGCGGTTCGGAATCACTGACTCACACGCGTCACTGTCACGGATGTCGGTATCGCAGGGTCTGGAAACGCGGGCAGCAACGCATTTGCCGCTGTGTTGCTGTACAGCCCTCGCAGCGTCTGAAACGCAAGCGGCGTCCCCACTGTCGCCGACCACGGTATCAGGTCAAACGTCGTTGTGCCGTCCTGCGTAAACGTGCCAGCAGGCCCCACATTGATGGTCCCGTAGTCCGTCTGAGCAACTGACTCACGATAGTCGGACGAGTCTGACGGGCTGTACTGCACGCCGAGGAAATGAGCCCCGTCGTCAATCGCCATCGCCTCAAGCATCGACGTGCCGGCAGTGATGGTCAGTGTCGGAATCTCCTGGTCCCACTTCAACACAATCTGCCGGACCCACTGATACGTTGGGTGCGTGTTGTCGACAGTCCACGTGATTTGACCGCCGCCGATTGCCGCCGTCACACCAGTGCCCGTCTTCAGGATTGCGGTGTTGCTTCCGAGGTGCAACGTCCATCCAGTGTGACCATTGATAGTGATTTGATACGTCTGCTCCTGATAGCTGAACTCAGGCGAGTAGTCGAGGTTTCGCAGTCGCACAAACGGTATCCATGACCGCCCCTTGCCTCTGTTCGCAGACGTGTACTGATACACAAATCGTCGTGTTCCACTGCTGGCTTTTGTTGTTGGGAGGTATGGACACGTCCGTCCCGGCGTCGCTGGCAAGTTCGGTCGCGGCGTGTATTGGATTCGCCACCAGACATCGAAGTAATATCCGTCATTCAACGCGACAGAATCAACGTGCTGCCATGCCGTTGACGTGCTGTGCAACGCCCCAGATGCAGACGCGTTCACGTAGTGCTGGACGCGGTACGGTGTCACAGATACGTAACTGTTTCCGAGTCGCTGATATGTCGGCTGAATCGCCTCTAGCGTTGATTCCAGCCACGTGGAAGCAGCGTGCGTTGCGCCGTAGGGATGAATCGGCAGTAGTGATAAAAACTGCGGGTCGCTGTGAGTCATCCTGTCCGACTGAAAGACGGCGTGCGAATTTGTTTGCAGCAACTTGTCATGAATGCCCATCACCTGCGTTGAATACTGAGCGTATTGATCGTAACTGCTGCTGAATGAGTCGATGCCGATCCGGCCTGTGAACCGACTGAACCCGTACCGCCCATCGTGCGACGCGGGCAAATACACCTGACCGAATCCCGTTTTGTTCAGCCAGTCAAACGTCCCGCCATTGCTCGCCGGTGCGTCAATCTCGTACCGGATCGGATTCATGATTTCATCTATGCCGTTCGTCTGACAGTTCGGCGTTGTCAGGTGCGCATAGATGCAGTTCCAACTATCAGTGCCGCCCGTCGTCCCTGTTGACCACGTCGCCGTTGCGATGGACTCATAGTCAGCAACGCTCGACGCCTTGAAGTATCGGTAGAACTCACCGTAAAAGGGAACTGGGTCAACCCCTCCGCCGAGAGTCAGTTGCCGGTATGGACGTTTTCCAGACTGCCGGCCACGCACGAACTGATCAAACGTGGGCGTCCCTGTCATCGCTGTCAGCGGTCGGAACGGGCGTCTCACGTTTGCTGCACTCCACGATCCACAATCAGCACGGTAAACGGTCCTGAGTCGTCGAACTCCCAACGCCGTTCTACGATTTGAACGTACCGTGGTGCGGACGCTGTATCACTGGCAGCGTCCAGACTCACTTCACGGCCTTCGATCTTCGTGATGAGGTCGCCAATCTTGTACTCGATGTGCAGTCCCGGCAGCCGAAATTCGCAACTCATATCCGCCATGTCGTTCTTGTCGCGGATGGCTTCCGCATAGCTCTGAATGTCGTCGGTGTCGTCCCGCTCGTCAGCTCCGTTGTCGTTCGATGATTGCAAATGAAACGTGCTGACAAACTCACCAGCGTCCTGACGTTTCCGAAACAGAAACTTGTGCGGCATGTCCAGCAGCAACTCATTCGTCCGACCATTAACCGCTGAGTCCTGTTTCAGAGCTTCCCCCTCAATACGTTCGTCGACTGTGATGGTCCCGGTAATCCGCATCCGCAGATTATCACCGGCGTCGAACAAGTCCTGCGGTGGCGTGTCACCGTCGAAGTAAATTCCGATCTGGTCTGGAAGCAACCGCACCGACCAGTCCTCAGGAACCACCTGCCAGACAGGGTCGTTCGACTCGTCCAGTTCAACAGCATACTCAACCCAAAACGGGCGACGTTCTTTTTTGTCGGGATCGGAATGCTGGCCCATGTACGTCAGCGGTTCTTCGAGCACCCTGCGTCGCGCTACCCACGGATCACTAATATCTGACAGGTCTGGTATCAACGGGTCATTACCGAGTCGGGTTTCTGTCGGGTCAAGCGTTCCGTCTTCGTTCGCGATGAACAACCGCCAGACGTTTTCATTGCCCTGCCCGTACTGACCGCCCTCGCTCAACTTGGCAAGTTCTGACGGTGTCGTTTCGTCTTCTGACTCAGGCCATCCGGGGTAAAGCGGCAGTGTCACCTCATATTGCTTGTAAGCCCCCAGCACTCGCACCTGATTGAACGCGTCGCCGATGTCACGCTCTACCGCATACTGATTCAGGTTCGACCATGCCAGGTTCAGCACCTCACCCGGTGCCTGATAATACAATTCCTTCTCGTCACCCTCGCCGATTTCGAACAACGTAATTTTCGGCTTCTCGTTTCCCTCACCATAGTCAACGTACCAGTTGTAGCCGTGAGGAATTAGTAACGCGTCGAGACACTGAGGCAGATACCACCCGAGAGGGATTGTGATATCCCGTATTTCCGGTGCACCGCTCAGCACAGTGAAGTCAGTGGGGTTGTCGATGAACTCCTGATCCTCATTGAGCAACGCGCACATTGCCTCAATAGTCTCAGTCAACACCCACTCTCCTGCCTCGTTGGTGTCATGGTACGTTCGGCTCTGTTCCGTCCATCCAGACTCACCGTGCAGCCAGTACCAACCTTCACCGCTGTCTGTGCTTTTGTCCGAACGGTTGAATCTGACCTGTCCGTCAATGGTCGGGTTGAACGTGACCGGATAGGGAATGGTGGCGTCCGCTTCGTTGATGGGATCGTAGACCAGCATCCCCTTGACCGGCGTTCCGAAATGATACGGACGCATTTGTGATTGAGCTGTGAGAGACTCGCTGCCCTGCTCGACGCGTTCCGATTCTGTCACGTAGTCGCCACGATGCAGCCGCGTATCACCGCCGTCAGGCAACGTCACTTCAACCACGCGAGTGAAGTCTGACGGCTGCACGCGATTGATGAGATTCGTTGTCAACCCGTAGCGAATGTCAGCAAAATCCAACCGGCTGCCGCTGGCAGACTGCACGACACGGATTGCGTGAGCACCCTCAAACTCATCTGTTGAACCGGGAGGGTCACCGCTGTCGGGACCAAGCAGCGTGTTCCACCGCGGGTAGACGAAGAACGACTCGTCACCAGTGTTTAGAGCGTCGGTGCCCATTACTCATCCGCTTCAATGTCATCCGACACGACAGTCAACGCGGGTGGTTCTGTTGCGTTCCATTCTTCGCGGAACAAATGCTGGCTGACGTAGTCCGGGTACACCAACGCGAACGCTTCGTCCGGCGTTGTTGCTCCCGTGCATTTTGCGTGCTCAGCGTCAGTGAGTTCCTGTCGCTGATACCGCCCACGAAACGACCCGGGTGATTCCTGCGAACCGTGCAGGATTTCGTAAGCCGCATCACAGTCGCAGCCGTTCGGGAGTTGTGTCTTGTCAATCATGATGCCACCTGCCTGAATCGAAGTTTGCCGCGTTGCTGCCACCCATTCTGACCGCTGCCGTCTTTCCACGGCGGTTCGTCTGGTTCATACCCGGTGAATATGCAGTTTGTGTAGGATGACGAATCACCGCCACCGAGGTCTACCGTCAAAGTTCCCGTCAGTGTTTCCTGCTTCGTGCCAATTGTAGCGATGTCCGCCAGAAGCAAAGCCATTGTCGCGTAGTTGTAGAAATGAACGTCAATCGTGATTTCGTGTGCGTGCCTCACCCCTGTGAGTTGATATTGACCAACCACGCCGAAGAATCGCTGGATAGTTTTCCCGACTTCCCATTGTGGCACGATCGGCGTACCGTGGATGCCGGGATCTTCAAACGTGTAACTGTCGAGGGTGATTGTCATGAGAATTCATGTCAACGTGTGGGAAGTGCTGTGCCGATTGCTGTCGGTGTACGTGTTTCTGTGTTGTGTCGCTGCTGGCGTTATGGGTATCGGATGGCCGCTGCACCTTGCCGCCTGTGGTGTGTTTGTGCTGGAAATGTCACGGCAACGTAGCTGCCGGTAGTGGTGCCTCTTTCGGTCGCTGCTGTGGTCCCTGAACCACCACTTTCTTTTCGTTCTGCTGCTGCTGTATCTGGTTTGCTGCACGCTGCAATTCAATCAGCTCCGCCAATGCTGCGTTGAGTTCCTCACGCCCTTGAGCACTGATCTCCTGTTCGAACAGTCCCTTTGCCGTTGTTGCTGACTGCAAGGCAGTAAACACCGCCCTGAACTCATCGCCACCCGATGCAATCTGCCCCTGCATCTTTCGACGTTCAAGAGGGATACGTGCTGCGTCGAGACCAGGCAAGTCAATGCGGTTTACTGTGCGGTCGAATATCTCTAACGCCTGACCACGCAACCCGCGGTCGCCTTCTGTCTCGATGAACTGCCGCTGTGCCGCTCCTCTGTTTGATGCACGAAGCCCCGATGTTGCTGCATCGACACCAGACGCTAGCCCCTCATACTCGCCAGCCGCCTCATCAATGCCAGTGATTTTGTTCTCGGCTTTTGCCAACCACCCCATCGCCCGCTCGGACCCGCTGACCAGCTCCACCTTCCCGATTTTTGTTTCTGACTCTCTCAGGGTGTCGATGAATTGATTCCGCAGTCCTTCGTTCTGCCGCATCATCTGTTCACGCTCTTCGAGCGACCGTGTCGAGGTAAACTGACTGATCAATGCTTTTGAGACAGTTGCCTCAGACCCGTCTTTCAGCGTTGCCCTTTCTTGCGGAATAAACTTGTCCACATCCGACACGTATTGTCGCAGACCGGTCGCTGTTACTGAGCCTGTCTGGTCTTTTGCCGCTTGCGAGAACACTGCCGCATGTTCGAGAGCCTGCTCAGTCGTCATCGCGTCGACGTTCTGCCGTTCCGCGGTCGCCGCTGCCAATGCTCCACCAATTGCCTGAGCAAACTGAGCCGGGTCGTCTGCCCGCACTTCTGATAACACCTGGCTCATTTGCCCTAAGGCACCCTCGAAGTTGTCTGAGCCTGCTAGTGAGGTGATATCAAGTGCGGCACCCGCGTAAGCGTTAGCGGCCTCAGCATCACCAGCGGACAGCCTTAGCGCCGCTCCAGCAACTTTACCAGCTTCTTCGAGGTCTTTCGCACCCGCGCTGATGGCGTTGGCAATCAGATTCCCATAACCCTCCTGAGTCGTACCCGTCTCCACCGCACCAGCACGGATCATGTCCCGCGCTTTTCCGATGTTGGCGGCGCCGATGTTGGGAGCAATATCTGCAATGACTTGCTCCAGAGAACGGTTAGTCTGAGCCGCGGCAATCTTCAACCGGTCCGCCTTTTCCAACTCCGCGACAACCATCGACACGGTCTGATGCAGTCCCATCATTCCGGCTGCCATCTTCGCCACCGAAGTGACGCCACCTGCCGCCGCCGAACGTAGACCCGCCGTCTGCTGATTCACTCCGCCAAGTTCACCCTTCGCACCTTTGAGCGAACTCCGCAACCGGTCAACCTTCGCACGCTGCTTCTCGAATTCCTTCGTGCCCATCGCCATCCGCTTCAACGCGGATTCGTTGTCCTTCAACTCCTTCTCAAGGGCAGCAAACGAACCTTCAGCCAACTTCGCCGATTTCTTGCTGGTCGTTCCGGTCTTCTCCAGTTTCTTTTCGGTCTCATCCAGTCGCTTGTTCAGCTTCTCAAACGCTTTCAGAACCTGCTGCTGCGTGGCGATGTACTCGACCTCAATCTTTTCATTGGCCATCGTCTTCGCCCTTTCGATGCAGCTTCAACGTAGCAAGAACAGTGTCGATGATATGCCGCTTCCGTGTCCACAGATTCAGCATCACAGCAACCTCAGGCGTCAGGCGATAATTGACCCGCAGCAACTTCAGCAGCCACGTGACCTGCTCAACTGGGTCAACTTCAAACACCATCGACTTCACGCCGAAAGACTCTCCTAGATAGCGGTCCTGCATCAGCTTCGCTTCGTCACACATCCACGAGAACTGACGGATAGGCTCCCACCGCATCGACCCGTCGTCGTTGTAAACCGCCCGCGCATCAACCGTATCAGGCGTCGGCAGTATCCACTTCTGCCCACCGAATTCGACCAGTGCACCCTCCTGCGTGTAATGCCGACGCAGTTCCGATTCCTTCGGCGGCTTGTCGTTCCAGATGCCGACGTAGTACAGCGGGTTGCCATCTTCGTCTTTCAGGACCGATGGCTCCCACGTCTGTTCGTCAGGTCGGTAGACAATGCGAGCGTTCTGCGGGGAGGTCCAGTTGCACAACAGGCCGTCGAGGTCACGCGGCCCCTGTGCCCGGAGCGTTTCCATACCTTCGAACAAGTCACTCAAGTCAGCCCGCTTGGTGATTTGCTGCAACTGGTCCGGGTTCTCTGACGCCTTTTTCGCATCGACGCCAGGTAGAAATATCTGGAAATGCACCGGCCATCCTTTTCACACACCGTACACGCAGACAAGCACCTGACAAGATGCCGTGTTGGCTTTCAGGTACAGCGTTGTCGCACCGCCGTCCAGTTCGAGCAGGTTCGGGAAACTCGATGGCTTGAGCCGCCCGATGTAGCTTCCCGTCGCGTTGCCGTACTGGACGTAATTCGTCGAGTCGAGGTTGTACAGGTAGCACAGCCCCGGTGTCGTCACGTCGGTGAACGTCAGCGACTCTTCGCTCGTTCCAACCGCAACAACACGCTTGAACAATTCAACCGCTGACTGGTCGACCTGGATGCGTCCTGGGTTGAAGTCGTCAGGCAGGGAAGAGTTCGCCAACTGCACCCGCAAGTTCACCGTGATTTCATCAGCCATCGTTCAAACCTTATGTGATTGCAGACGCTGCCGAAGCTGTCAGTGTCTTGCCCTTGAGTGTGATCGTTGTGGTTCCGTTGCTGTTGTCAGACGCTTCCATTGACTCGACGGTTTTCAGCCCGGCTGCAAAGGTGATTTTGATGTGCTCGGCAGTACCGTCCGACACATACAACCCTGAGTCGTCACGTTTTCGAAAGTAGACATTCGCTGCGGTCATTGCCGTCCAGCCACCTGCCGGCGTCGCTTCTGCAAAGTCATCAACCACGATTTCAATCATCGGTGCGACTTCCTGAATCGACACAAGAACCGGGTACGGTTGCCCCTTCTCGCGAGACTTCACGACGGTGATTCCCGGAACCACTCGCACCGACTGAACGCCCTCCACGTCCGTCCCGTTGAAGTCCACAATCCCGAGGCTGAATTCAGCATTGAACGACTGAGCTGCGAGAGCCTGACCCGTTGACAGTGTCGCCGCTTTTGTCTCACCGTCGCTGCTGATCCAATGAATGTCACACGTGCAGGACGCCCCCTGTTCCTCATCCTGCGACGCCTCAATGGATGTCGGCACAATCAGGCAGTTCGAACCGCTGAGAGCGTTGTGGTTCGACCCTGAGGCGAAGAACGCAGCCTGAGACCGTTCCTTGTACGGCACCGTGACAGTCCCGGATGCTACGCCCAGTCCTGCGGAGATGAATGTGTTGGTATTTAATGCAATCAACGCGGCAAGGTCGGCACTGCTGATTGTCGTGACCTCTTCCGCAGTGATACCAGAAACCTGCGATACGGTGGCACCGCCGCTGGTCGTTGCCTGCCGTGTCGTCTGGTTCACACGGTGGCTGCTGTTCGTCACCTGTCGAATGTTCGTGCCGTCGAATACGGCGTCAGCTACAACCACAGTCATTTCATTTCACCTTGCGTTTGCGTTTTGCTTTGTACTGTGGCGACTTCGCCAACTTCCTGTAATTCCGTGCGGTCAACTTGGCTTCCTGCCGTCGCTCTTTCAGCGACACCGCTGCGATTTCCTTCAGTTGCCACGCTGCCAGACGATGCTCACGAGTCCCCCGCGTGACCATGTTGGACTTGTGCTGAGTCGCTGTGATTTTCACCTTCGCCAGAACCGAGTCCCGCAGTTCACCCGTTGCGACGTTTGGCTTCGTGTGCCCGTATTTCCGTTGCTTCTGTTTCGTGTACTGTGCACTCCGTTTGCGGTATCCGTATCCGCCGCCACCCGGTGAAGTTTCCGGCACGTTTTCGAAGTGTCTCGGAAGCCTGTTATCGCGATGACGCTCCATCCATTCGCGGTTCAGTTGACGCAGGATTTTCGCGTGCCCCGCTTTGGTCACACCTTCCCGAGTCAGCGTTGAGCCAATGACAACAACCATCACCGCAACCAGACTTCAATCCCAAGAATACACATCCACTCAACTCGGCCTTCGTTCGTCTCCGGGTCAATCCTCCCGGGCTTCAACGGCATCGACAGGTTCTGAAACATCAACTCACCGCTGCCCCTGACGTTGCTGTTGATACCCGCCAGAATCGACGCAAGCTGTTGCCAATACCATCGACCTTCCGTGCTGTACGTCAGCCGGTTCGCGTCAGGAATCTCCAGCTCTAACCGAGCCTCAATCATCAACGAACCGGCAATCCTGCCCGCTCGCCATTCCCCAGGGAATTCCGCGATGTCCAGAATGAAACACGGCGACTCTGACCCTGCGGAATCATCAACGCCGTACTCAAAGATACGCTTCGCAGCTTCCGCCGCTGAACTGGTGCCGGTAATCGTCTGCCACGCTGACAACTCGCTCAGCATGGTTTTCACGTTCTGCACCGCTCCGTCAATGTCGAGAGCCGCCATCAGATATCACCCGCCGTCCGAACCCCTCTCGCCTCGCTGGCATATCGCACGCACGAAACCTCACGTGCCCCATGTTCAACAGGCTTCACGGCCAGAACTTCATACCGCTCATTTCGAATCAGGAACGCGTCACCAGTCGCGACGGTCACGGCATCATCGACCATGACCATCGCTTTGGTTTGGTATCCTCGCCCACGTTCCTTTTCGAACGTCGGCTGTTCAATCTCCACGATGGCTGACACCGCCTGACGGTTGCCGCTATCGCCCCCGACGTACCGAATGACCTGCTCAGCAAATTCATCGGTATTCAGGAAGACAGAAGCAACGTCAGACGCAATCAGCTCACGCAGTGTCATCGCTTGCCCCAGACCTTGACGTAATCCAGAGTGAAGCCGTCCGTGTTCGCGTCGGACGTCTTCTGAATCTGAGCAAACACCTGAAGCGACCCGGTGTAGTTGCTCATGTCGAACGTCGTTCCCGACGCAACGCGAACAAGAGCACCGTTCCCGTCGTCCATGAAGAACCGCACGTCACTGGTGCCGTTGCTGAAGTCAATCTTCAGCCGCTTGTAAGCGTTGATGAGAGTCTGGCCAGTCGCAACGTCGTTGTTGTCGTTTGTCCCGTCATCAGTCTCAACAACCACTGCCGTTGTGCTGTCAGCACCGACAACGCGGAACAACGCAGCCTGAGCAATCGAATCAATCGCGTCGTTACGGTCGCCAGTCAGCCCGATGGCAAAACTGGTTGTCGCATCGGCGGCAGCCTGGTTCATCTTGACCCGGCATTCGAAGCCCTGAATCTTGTCGATGTCGAATTGCAGCTTGTCACTCTGAAACAGGCAGACGTTCTGAGCTTCTGCCTGCGAATCAAAGTCGAGAGCAACCTCACCGCTCGATGAACCGTCCACGTAAACGTATGTTGGCGTTCCGGCGGATGAGGTGTCGGCGATGTCCCAATAGTCAACACCCGCCGGGGATGCTGTCAGGGAACCTGCACCGAAGAAGTCGTCACAGAATTCCCAGTAGTCTTGAATTCCAGCCATTTCAAATTCTCCTTAGCTTGTCTTTCTCAAGGTGCAAGCGACCTGAAAAGGTGCGGCTGACCACAACGGCCAGCCGCTATCAACTCCGCGTTGCCGCGGCCTACGTGTTGCCCTGATACAGACCGCGGAAGTCGATCGCCTTGGCAGCGAACGTCTGGCGAATCTTGTACTTCAGCGTATCCGTGCTGAAACCTTCCTCACGGCTCAGAACTGGTGACTCCTCGCCCTGTAGGAATGTGATTTCAACCGTGTCGACAATGCCAGTGTCAGCAGCCAGATACCATGCTGTCGTGCTGTTGCTGGTCAACTGAGCTTCAACCACAACCCGCAGCGGACGCGGTCCGCCTGGGCCGTACAACGCGACGTTGCCGACAGCTTCTGGAATGACGTTTCCGCCAGTCAGCCGGTACGCTGTGGCGGCAAGGTCCGGCGGAACAATCAGATAAGTCGGCATGATGTTCAGCGGGGTTCCGCTGCCACTCAGACCCGTCTGATTCATCATCACAGTGTAGCCCGTGTCCAGCGCTGACTCTGCCAACGCGTTCGTGTCGAGGTTCGCACCGTGGCTCGACGCGTGGAACAGAGCGATGCTGTCGCTCAGCGTGTCATTTGCGGTCAGGACGTTGTAGCACGTCTTATTGACCTTGCGTCGCATCGCGGAACCCTGCATCTGCGGAATTCGCGTGATGGCGTTCAGGTCGTCATTCACCACAGCCTCAAAACTGATGGAGAAAATCGACCCGTGCTTTTCAACGCCGTAGCTTTCTTTCGAATCGCTGGTCGCCTTCTCCGGGTATTCCATGTTTTCAGGAACAACTTCCGGGTCAGCCAGTTCACCGAAGCGAATCCGGTTCAGGTCCTTGAAGTCCGACGCCGAAGGAGCCATCCGCACCCACTGGGTGTAGGTTGCCGGAGCCTCGTCGTAACCTGCCAGCAGCGTCTTATTCGCAGCATCAAGCAGGAGGTTGCTGAACGTGCCGGTAGTGTTGCTCGCCTGGTCGGAACGCTCAACGAATTCACGCTGAGCCATCGCACGTCGAACAATCTCAGTCTTCGGCAGGCCGCTCACACGCTGGCCAGAACGCTCAAGGAACATGCGGGCAAGGTCCGGCAGCGGAACAAACCGCAGTTCGTCAGCACCGGAATCCGACCGCTTGATTTCCTGCTTGAGTTCCGCGTTGCGTTCGACGGCTTCCCGTTCCAGTTTGTCAGCCTGAACCCTGTCAGGGTTGATCTGCTTTGTGTCAGCCAGTCGCCGAGTCAGTCCCGACACGGCAGCGGCATAGAACTTCTCCCGCTCACTGACGCCCGAGTCGATCCGTGGAGGTGCGTTGCCTGTCGGCTTGTCCGCCACCTTGCCAGACTGTTGCCGCTTGAGAATCTCAAGTGCAGTCCGTTCGGGTGTCCAGTTGTCATCAATCGCCGTGCGGCAGATGTCATCCGCGTCGTGCTGACGGCAGATGTCCGTCACTTCGGTCACTCGCTTGCGTTCAGCCGCAACTGCCGCGGCTGTTTCTTCAGTTGCAGCCATTTCTGCTTCATCCTTTTCTTCGGCATCTTCCGTCGAGGTCTGCTCAACTTCCGGTGCCTCAACTTCGTCTGAGGTGACAACCGTTGTCGCCTCTTCCTGTGCTTCCGTCGTGGATGTCGTCGCCAGTTCCGTTTCGGCAAAGTCGATCATCTCGGCATCCGTCGCGTTCTCGTCCATCCCGCGAGCGACCATCAATTCACGCAGCTTGGCAGCTATCATTTCTTCCCTCATCTCTTCGGGATTTGTGTAAGCCCGCAACGCGTCACTGATGACCTTCGCCCCGGGATCCTGGCCAGCGACCACCGCCGACCCCTCACGCAACACGCTTGAAACGACGTGCTTCTGTCCGCCTCTGTATTCACTGGCACGAATCGACGCACCGACCGAAAAGTCAGTCAAGTGACCGTCCTTGTAGTTCTGATATGCCCGTTGACTCTCAGGGTCTGAGGAAAAGTAGGCTCGCCCGACAAGCTGCCCGTTTCGAACTTCGAGATTGCGAATTGAACCCAGCACAGACCGCACAGAACCCCTGTCGTGAGAGTCCACCATCGGCACCTGAGACGGCATCTGCATCCCGTCGAAATGCAGCACTTCATCCAGCACTTCACCGCGCATCAGGTCGTATGTCGGAATCGGGTCTTCCGTGGCGAGAATCATCGGAATCGACCGATCCTCATCACGAGCATCCGCCCGGTTCAGTTCCGCCGATCGGTACAGATACGGAGCCCCGCTTTTGTCTGCCGGCAGTTTTCCCTTACGTGCCATCGTTCATCACCTCTTCCGGTTGTTCCATTGGCTGAGAAGGTGTCAGGCCAAGAGAGTCCTCAAGGTCCCGCTCCCGCTTCCGCTGTTCCAGCACTTCCCGCACGTCTTTTCCACGCTTGCCAAGCTCGTCAGTCAGCGTCGACAGGTTCGACTGAATCGCTTCGGCAGACGCCTTCTGCTCCTTGACCGGGTCAACCCATTCCCAACCCGGTGGCTGCCAGATGTGATGCTGCCACTCGTGGTAGTTCGTGAGGTACTCGTTCGGCGTCGGAAATCCGGAAAGCTGCTCAGTGACCGCGGCATCGAAGAACCGTGACCACACCGGTTCGCACAACTGGTGAATCAGCCAGTCTTGCAACGGGCGGAACTCTCTGCGGTCTTCCAAGTCGCTCGCGCGGTTGCTGCTGTAATTCGTCTTCGAGTAGTCCCGTGACAACCGCTCGTAACTGAGACCAGTCCCAACAGCCAGGGAACGCAACATCAACTCAATCCACGCCTGCGAATCGGTGTGACTTCGCCCCGGGTTGATTGTGCTCACGTCTTCACCTGGCATCAGTCGTGCAACCATGCCGGGTTCGATGTGCTCGAAGGTGTTTCCGTCTGAGTCCACGCTGTCGGAATTCGTGTCGCCGAGTAGTCCACCATCCGCCGCACCGCCCATCGACTTGATGACCGCTGTGAAACAGGACGCAATCGCTGAACTCTGCAACTCGTTCTCGACGTACAGACCAAGAGTCCGCAACCATTGCAGCACGCTGGCAAAATCACTGATGCCTCGCGTCTGCCCGATGCGATGCTGCTTGAACACGTGCAGAAACTGGTCAGCAGGGTATTCCTTCGCCTCGAACCGCCATGAGTTCACAGCGTTCGGGTGATGGTCATAGAGCCAGTATGAAACAGGCTCGCCGGCAGCGTTCAACTCGACGCCTCGACGTACTTCATTCCCTGTCGCGGGGTTGATGCCACGGATGAAATGATCGGTGGCGAATCGGTCCGCCTCAATCATCTCAAGAGCCAACGGGAGAACACGGCTGCGATTGTCCGACCTCACAAACCGAATCAGCACCTCACCCGCCTCGACACATTCGCCGTAGGCTAGTTGCTGCAATTCGTAGAACGACAGACGCCCAGTGATGTCTGCCCGCATTTGCCAACGGTGCCACCAGTGCTCAATCCGCCGATCCGCTTCCGCCCCGCCCGGTGTCCGTGCCTGTGGCTTGATACCGCAACCGACGACGTTCCGTTTCAGAGCTTTCAAAATGCCCTGAGCGTAAGCGTTATCACGAACCAACGCCCGAGCACGTCCGCGAATCGTGTCGGCAGACTGCAACAACTCAAGGTCGGCTGACGTGTTCGGTGTCCGCCAGTGTGCGTTCAGTCGATCGGTGCGGCCCGATGCGTAGCTGCGGGTCATCGCCTGTTGATAGACAGACCGTGCGTGTGCCCGCTTCGCTGCTGCGGCAGGCGAAAAGACGCTCACGATTCTGTCGATGGCTTCGCCGATCATTCCGCGTTCTTCCTCTTGGCGACGCGGAACAATCCCCCGGCGGATCGACGTGCGGCAATGCCCTCAAGTAATAGGGCAGCCTGAACCTGCTCCAACGGTTTGCCACGCTTCACGCGACGTCGACCGGGAGCGACTTCGTACTCTTCCACAAGCCCGCCGTCAGTCGACTCGTTTAGCGACGAGGCAGCGTTTGCTGATGCTGTGCTGTAATCCGCCATGCGAGCATCATCCGTCAGGATGTGCTGCTGCGGAATGTTAGTTGTTTACGTGTCCGACATGAATAGTTCCATCACGTGTTCTCGCGCTGTCGCAGCCGCTTCTTCTTCATCCTTCGCCCAGACTTTGAGCATGAAATACTCTGTGTCTTTTTCAAACCAGTGAGTCTCAAGGCGGCATTGTGTGAACACGTATTCCTCTGGCGGCTCAGGATCTGACGTGAATCTGTGTCGCACTCGCCCATCGTTCTGCATCACGATCGTGTAATGCTTCTGGCCGTCAGGGTACGGAACCGCCAAGTTGATCGCCACCTCCTGGATATCATGACTCTGATAAAACGCCGCCAGTTTTTCAGCACACTCACGTTTCGTGAATGCCCCTACTATCACTGGTGAGTCGTAGTCGTCATATGACAGGACAGCATACACGTTCTCCATCGCACCAACTCCTGCAATTGGACGCCTGAGAAATGACGCGTGCCACACGGCTCAGGATCACCGCTGTTCGGGAGCTACCCTAGACACGCCACGCAAGTCTCGCACTACTGATTCCGTGGTTCAACCGTCCACGCAAAGTTCGAACCACAACAACGACACTTCACCCGCTGACGTGTGCCGACGCTACTTTCCATCGTCCCGGTGCTCACCGTATCCGGGCAAGGTCGCTTCTCGCCGAGGTTGCTGCTGCCACACTCACGACACTTATTCACCAAGTGAGAGTTCTCGGCATGGCAGTCCTGGCATTCACGAGTTTGACACGAACGGCAGGGAGGTGCCCAGTTGATAGGTGCCGCCGGCCTGTCACTCACCGGTGTCCGCAATTCCCCGTTCTCGTTCGTCACGGGCTTCTGCCGTTTCCGTCGTCGTGGTTTCGCTGGCTGTGTCATTGTTTGAGACCCCTGAGCCATCCGCCTGGCCTTTCAATAAAGTTTGGCCGCTTCCGTGATTGCTTGCGACCCGGGTTGTGTGTCGGTGTTGGGTTTGAGTGTCCCAAAAGTAAACGCCCGACGAATGCGTATCGCTTACAGTCTCGGAAGTCGTTCGGGACCATTGTATCAATTCGCTGCCACTCTTCCCGCGGGTTGTTGTGGCTGTCCAGCGATGCGACCAACGCATCGTTCAACACCTGCTCCAGATAGTCCTGATGCTCAATCAATGACCCACGAAACAGCGTTGCCTGTCCGCTCGACAACTGCGAGTCAATCCAGTCCTGAGTTGAGTGAGTATCCACCCATGTGACCCACTGCCCAGGGTTGCTGCTGCGGCTCGTGTTCTGCTTATTGGCGTAGTACCCCGGAAGCCTCTGACCGTAGGAGCCACGGCAGGCACGCACCGGATATCCACGCTTCGTGCATTCGTTGACAATCTTGTGCACATCCGCAGGGCGGAACCCGCTGTCAATCAGTGCCGCTGAGCACTTCAACTGCCCACCGCCTTCTTGGTCCCACTTACTCTCAATCAGCTTCTGTACATCCGCTGCTGTCTCACAAATCCCATAGTCAATCGTGTGAGGTCCATGCCCTGTGCCCCACGCTTCCGCCACGTAAACGTAGAATGATTCCTGCTTGTCAATTCCCAACGTCACAATCGACCTGTCAGCGGGAACAACCAGCCGAGGAACCTTGATGATTGACCGTTCGCCAAGAGACTGCCAGTCGTCTTTCCGCTTGACAACCTCCCACGTTTCCGCCTTGTCTTCGTTCGTCCACTGCCTCAAGTCCTGCGGGCTCTTGCACTTCCCCAAAAAGTCGTAAGCGATATCGCCCCAGCCGTGAAACAGTGCATAGAACACGCTGATTTGTGACCCGTACTCACTGCCCCAGTGCGAAGGCTCGCCACGCAACCAGCTTCGGTCGTCCGGTGGAAGTTCTCGCGCCATCATCGCCCGCTCATGGTCGACCTCGCAGCCTGCCGGAACCCAGACCCCCGCGTTCATCATCGCCGGTCGGTGAATGTCATCGATCCGCCCCTCGCATTCTGAGCAGATGTAGTGAGCCGTCTTCCGTGCAAGGTTCCTGTCAGTGTCTCCGTTCGGCTTCCGCTCCCAGTGAATTCCGCCCGGGCTCTTGCCGTCCCCGAACTGGATGACCTGAAACTTCCCGCAGTGCGGACACGGCACGTGATAGCGATGGTCTGTGGACTGCAACCGCCCACTTTCAATCCGACTTCGCCCCTTCTGCCCTGGCGTCGATTCCAGCACGAACTTCCTGTCAGGATACTCAGCACCACGCTTCAGGAATCGCGGAAGCGGGTCACCTTCAGTTGACGTTGCCTGATGTTCCCATTTGTCAATCTCGTTCGCGTGACCCACGGGAATCGACTTGTCAGCCAGTCGTGACTTTCCACGTGGCCACGCACCATGACAGACAGACCGCTGCAACTTGATGATGTGCTTTGCCTGACGATGCGGAATCGGGGCCTGGTCCCTCAAAACCGGGCAGTGCTCAATCATCTTCCACAGTCGCCCGAAGACGCTCTTGCAGTTCGTCTCATCGGGTGTCGCAAACATCGATTCCCCGGGCCGCTGGTGCATCCGACGCATCAACATTCCAAGACCGAAGTTCGTCTTGAACATCCTCGCCGCCCATTGCAGCCAGAGCGTTCTGAACTGAATCGAGTCATACGCCCACGCCGGCCCCTGTGGAGCTGTGACCCACGGAACTGACTGCTCTGAGAATGCCCGTCCATCGTGAGTGTAGAAATACTGCCGCAACCAGTCCGCCGCCGTGTCTTCCTCAACAGGCGTCAACGCTTCGCGGATGATGGATTGCAGGACTGTCACGACTTCCCCTCCGCCAATTCCTTGAGGCAGATTCTGGCCTGTTCATCAATCAACGCCTTCACCGGCGCCTTCAACTCAGCCGGGACCACATTCGCGCATTGCAGTCCGAATCCCTGCATCTTGTTCCGCAGCCTGCCTAGCAACAACGACCATTCCCGCTCAACGTCGCCACGGGACAAAAGCAAACCCTCTTTGATGTCGTTGGCTATCTGCTTTTCGCGAGCCTGTTCCAACGTCTTCGCCAGCTCAGCACGCTGACGCTCAAGCATCACTTCAGACTTGTCAGCCGATTCCGCTACGGCCTTGATATTCTCTTTCCGCCATTTGATGACGGCATCCACAGAGGTTCGAGGACAACCCCGCTTGATGTACTTCTCAATCGTCGTGGTCCCGACGCCAACCCCGTCAGCCATCTGCTGAATCGTCAGGTTCCGCGTGCCACGCTTGCCAGTCTTCCGCGTTGTCTTGTTCTTCGTTGCAACTGCCATTCAGCCCCGCTTGTGGTCACTCCCACCCACCTTTTTTCAAATCCTTATTCGCAAAAAAAATCAACCGTCGCAAAGCCGGAGGTCTCCATTCCGGCCCAGAGGGAGCCGTGGCCCCGCCGTCTCATCCATTCCATTGGGCCACCTTTTTGCAGACCGCGATGAACTCCTGCTGCGTCATTGTGCCCTTCATCTTGTTCATTGCTTTTGAGACGATTTGCACGTTGCTCATCACGTGCTGGCCGCCCTTGCTTAGCGGTGTAATGTGATCCAGCGATGCTGCTTTCGGTGTCAACTTCTCGCCACTCAATGCACAGCGATACTCTTGCTCCTGAAGCATCCGCATCAGCCCTTTGCCTGACACCTTCTCCTCCTTGCTTTTCTGTCCATGCGTTTCCTCTGGTTTGAGCACATATTGTTCACTTTGGCCTGCCACTGACAAATCCCCTTTTTCACGATAACCATCTTCGCTGCAACTTCACCCCATGTTGGCCCGCCCGAATTCGTTACTTTTGAATCCGGCTTGCCTTGCAATCGCCTGTGAGCGTTCGAGTAAGCCATCGAATGCACACGCTCCCACCATTGCTCCTGTTCGCTCTGAGCTTTCGGGGGCTTTGCCAATCGCAACATGACGCCCCACCAACCACGGTGCCTCTTGCGTTTCTTCTGCTGCCTTTTCATCCACCGCCGAATCCTGCCGCAATCACGCTTGGATTCGTTTCGGCATTCACTGCCGCAGAACTCTTTCCTTCGGCATGTCCTGTTGTTGATGCTGCTTTCAAACTCTGTTCCACATCGCCTGCACTGCATCAATGGCATTGCTCGTGCTGCGTTCATGCACACGTGTGAGCAATAGCGTTGCGTGCTGCGCCACGGGATAAACAAGGACTCACATCGTGCACATTGGGATGCTCTGCACTGTCTTCGGCAGGCCGTGGAACAGAACGACCCGTCTTTCGGATTTGGTGAGCCTCGGTGCACGTAATGCACAACCCCGCAGTTGTCACATCCCCTTGGCTCAGTCTTGCCGCCAGTTGGAACTAGCGGGTGTGCCTTGCTCATTCCATCACCCTCAATCGTGCCGTTCTGACCAGTGATTCACCCGCCGATGTCGTGGCTGTCACCTTGATGCGAACCGGTTCTGCCGTGCTTGCTATGGCTGTGCCCGCGCTGAGCTGGAACTTGATGCCCTCATCCGCTGTGATGACTCTTGTGCCTGACCGCGTTGGCACTGTCGTGTTTGTGCTCAACACGGAAACAGTCCCGATGACCAACGCTGAATCATCCGCACATGTGGCCGTTGCTGAACTGATAGTCTCTGACGGTGCGAGCATCGGCCCGAAGTCAACGTACCGTGTCAGGGTGTCGTCTACATGCTTGCAGATTGTGCCATCCAAATCAGTGCACTGATCAGCCATTGTCTGAATCCTTGCTCACCTTGCAGACCCATACCCTCGACGTCTCAGGTGCTGCCCATACTCTGGACACCTCAGGAGCTACCCATCCGTCACGAGGGTCGACAGCAACCACCAGGCCGCCACCCTCGATCCCCATGTACGCATGCCAAAATCCCATTGCATCACACCTTGCTTGTGAATCCAGCCACTGCAATCGTCAATGTCGTTGTTGCCGCTGAAGCATCATACGCAACCGCCGTATTTGCCGTCAGTGGAATCGGTGGCTCAAACGTGTGAGTCACCCCGCCCTCAGCAGGCACTGGCAGCGTCCACAACACCGCACCCGCTGCACCGTCTCGGATGTCCACCGTACGAAACGACGATGATGAGTTGCTGATTGTCGCCTTAGTCAAGTAAATCCTGATACCCGCTCCCGGTGCCGCAAGCCCCGAAGCAAATGCCGTTGACGCCCCGTCTGTGTTTGTGTCCACCTCGGAAACCACGTCAGCCAGGTGACAGTGTGGCCGAGTGATGAGAACACCGTCCTCACCGGCGTAGAGGTCCGTCCGGTCGTCATCGTCCACCAGTGTCTGGTCGGTGATGCTGGTGACAGCTTTCGCGCCCATCTTGTGCGGATTGCCACTGTCAGCCGAACCGTGAGCAACGCCACTGCCCGTCAGCGTGTTGCACGTAAATACGGTGTTGATGCTGCCGATTGTCGCGGAACCGCTCGGCAGACTACCGACAACGTCAACCTGCATTTCCGAGCCGGAAACAGCCCCGGCAATCGTCGTAATGTCCGCGTTGTCAATCGTCAGGCTACCGCTGTTGTCATCCACCGACACAACGCCGCTCGGCTTTGTCCACAATGCCCCGTTGGCATCAACCCGCAACCCGACCGCATCACCCTCAACTGGTGTCAGGCTGCTCAGTGCGTCATCGCGGATACCGACTGCGAGCGTCCCCGTTGGTGTGCTGCCAAGTGCCGCATCAACCGCGTATTGAGTCCCGCCACCGAATGACGTGATTTGTGTGTCTGACGCGTCGAAGATTGCCACCCGCATAACGTCGGTGGAACTGATTGTCGTGACCGGGTCGTCAATCGTCTGCAATGCCGTCAACGCTGACCCGTCAACCTGCACGGCGAATGTGCCGGCATTGGTGACAGCGTGTGAACCAACCGTGAGAGTGCCATTGATTGTCGTGTCAATACTGTCGAGCACTGCGTTGTCGGTGGCTGAGAGGTTAGCTGTTACCGTGCCACTGACAGGCTGTGTGACGCCGGAACCGTCTACGGTCACCGTATTGGTGATGCTTGTGACCGCTGTGAGCGTGCCCGTGACTGGCAATGGATTTGCCGACGAAACGTCACCGTCGTTTGTGCCATCAGCACCGATGACGATTTTCGACCGCGGATACTTCACCCCGCTGATGTCATCAGTTGCGAGCGTGTCACCTGACCCCACCGCCGCCGATAGTTGCGTATTGTCTGCCATTTATCCAACTCCGAGGAGCATTAAGTTTCCGGTTTGTGTCACACCGCCAGACGACGCAATCGCACCGCTCATGTCTGAATTTGTGTCTGCCGCTGAATCGTTCCCGCCGTCATTACTTGCAGCCACGCGGCACCGAATGAACTTACCGACATCTGCCGCCTGAAGCGTGTAAGTGCTTGACGTCGCACCTGCGATGTCCGCCTCACCAGTTCCGCCCGAATCGTTGCTGCGGGTCCACTGGTACGTATAGGTGACTGTGCCGTTACTGCCACCCGACCAGACACCACCCAAACCCCACGTGCCGTTGGTTGTGCTGAGCGTCTGGCCTTCGGTCTCTGTGCCGCTGATCGCTGGAGCCACAGTGTTGATAGGCTCAGGGCCGCCGCGAATCTCTGCCAGGTCGTCATCGTTGGCCACGACAAGGATTTCGGAAATCTCGCCGTTCCAGCGAAAATTGCCGTCCTGCCTCTGCCCGCCGTACAAATTCGTCGACGACGAGTCC
>Ga0209692_10001527_pt1 | contig 30767 bp, 19 predicted proteins | sample tdDd472_FD_187129 | JGI IMG/M metagenome (GOLD analysis project Ga0209692, IMG submission 187129) | Marine sediment microbial communities from the Atlantic coast under amendment with organic carbon and nitrate - tdDd47.2 (SPAdes)... | ecosystem: Environmental > Aquatic > Marine > Coastal >...
TTCTTTCACTTTTAAATTATTATCCGTTTGGTATGTCGATGCCGGGTATGGGGTATGAGGCTGGTGGTTCGAGGTATGGGTTTAATGGACATGAGCAGGATGACGAAGTTTCTGGTGTTGGGAATCATGTTAGTTTTGGGGATTTTGGTTATAATCCGAGGATTGGGAGAAGGTGGAATGTGGAGCCGAAGATTGAGGAGTTTCCAAGTTGGTCTTCTTATTTAACTTATGGAAATAATCCAATTGTTTATAAAGATCCAGATGGTAAAAGACTATTCTATTTTTCAGGTGCTGGGCATGATAAAGATAATACAGGTTATATCGATATGAATATTAAAATTTTTAAAGACGAAAAAATAGATAACCCTGTTGATGTAAATGCTCATGGTTCAATGATATCAGATGTTTTATTTACTACTGGTTCAAATAAGGATTTACCATATGATACGCCTGTGAAAGGACAAACTGATTCGAAAAACAAACCTGTGTCAGGAAAACTAAATTGGAGAATAAAAGAAGCAGAGAAAAAGATAAATAATAATTTAGAAGATCAACCCTTGGAAGAAAATGAACAAGTAAATCTAATGGGATATAGTACTGGCAGTGTTGTGGCTTCTCAGACAGCTTTGAAAATGGCGAATGAAGGTCAAGTTATTGATAATTTAATCCTAGTAGGCAGTCCAATTAAAGAAGATTCAAAACTATTTAAGGAATTAAAAAATAATAAAAATATAAAAAATATAATTACTGTTGAAATTAAAGGTGATAATGTTAAAGATTTAAATATGAATACAATTTATGATTTCATTAGCAAGGGTGATTCACATCCACACTTTAAATATGCTTTTGGTAAAGAAGCTAAAAAAAATGTTAAGGAACTTACAAAGGAATTAAAAGATGCAGGTGTTAAGTAAAAAAATAATATTAATATTATTATTATGTTTAAACGTGATTGAAATTATACTTATAAACTATCTACCTGTTGGTGATTGGGTTTCTGGTCCATTAATCATAATTATTATTTTAATACCTATGATAGTAATAAATATAGTTCTATATTATCTATATTCTAAAAAATTAAAAAATGAGGTTTTTGTTGCGAGTATCATTTTAAATGTATTTCCTCTATTTTTAACTATATATTATATTTTGATTCATGATTTTTACTTTAAATAATACCTGACATATAATATTATTAACAAACAATTTTAAAATATCTTATATTTATTTAGTTTACCAGGTTTAAAAAGAACAAGTATATTTTTATGAAAATCAGGTATTTTGAAACAAGTCATAAATAACGAAAATTGTATGAACTAATATAAACATTTTTAAACCCTTTACTGAATAAAATTGAAAAAAGTCTTTTAATATTATTAATTATTTAGTAAGTTTACAAGAGTACTCGGACAAAAACAATATGAGATACAGGACCATTTGGGGAATGTAAAAGTTGTTTTTAATGATTATAAGGAGCCGGTTTCTAGTGGTTCGGGTTCTGAGAAGTATGATTTGAACGTTCTTTCACTTTTAAATTATTATCCGTTTGGTATGTCGATGCCGGGTATGGGGTATGAGGCTGGTGGTAGTCGGTATGGGTTTAATGGGATGGAGAAGGATGATGCTATAGCTGGAGTAGGAAATATTTATACAACACCGTTTAGACCTTTGGATGTACGACTGGGTAGGTGGTGGATGCAAGATCCAATTTTTAAGCCGTATGAAAGTAGTTTTGTTGGTTTTGGAAATAATCCAATAATGTTTGTCGATCCCAGTGGTCTCGCTGAAGTAGGTGCAACAAGTAAACCAATTGAGGGATCAAAGCAAAAAAAAATGCGAGGAAAAACTTTAGGTGGTGTTGAAATATGGGCAGAAACTGGAAAAATATACCATAAAGGTAAAGCTATATCAAAAGATGAATTTGATAAAAAAGTTGATAAATTAGTAAACAACTACTATAATGATGATTACGATCCATCAAGAGATGGGTTCAATGAAAACGAAGAGTATGGTGAATATTTTAATAAAACTTTTAAAGATAAGTTTACATCTAAATATGGTACAAGTAGAGAAGCTGTCGACAAAGAGGGAAAATTACTAGGTTTAAACCCTTATCATACAGGTGATGCACTTGAAGATAATTCACTTGATTTAGCTTTAACGTTCTGGGGTGGTGGTGGTCTTATAAGTAAAGCAGGTAGTAAAGCAGTAGTGAAAACTACTGGTAAAGAAATGGCTGAAGAAATTGGAGAAAGTATAGTATATTTGGCATATAAAAATGGTAAGCCAGTTTATGTTGGAATTACAGATAACTTTAAGCGACGAGCATATGAACAGTTTAAGGGTAAAGGAATTGAAATAGAAGAATTTATTGTAAAATTATCAAGAGAAGACGCAAGAGCAGTAGAACAAGTGTTAATAGAGAGATATGGACTACAAAAACATGGAGGCTCTTTAATGAATAGGATAAATAGTATTTCAAATAAAAATCCAATATATGCAAGATCTTTGTTAAAAAGAAAAAGAATATTAGATAAAAATGGTTATTAATATATGAGTAAAAGAAAAAAAGTTAATGTAGGAGACTTATTCTCACTAAAATCAGACAGTGGTTTTATAATATTACAATTTTATAACATTGGAGTATCAGATATTGAAATGGTAAAAATCTTTGAAAATATTTACAAAAAAATACCGGATAATTTAGATGTATTGTTAAAAGAAGATTTTTTTTTAGTTCAGTTTTTACTAAAATATGCTTTTAAATTAAAAGAAATAAAAAAAATAGGTCATTTGGGTTTAAAGAAGAACCCAGTTCCTAAATATATGAGGACTTATAGTATTCATGATGATTATAAATGGTCAATAGTCGAAGTTGAAACTTTAAAGAGAAAAAATACAAATAAACTAACAAGTAAAGAAAAGAAATTATCACCTTACGGAGTATGGAATTTAGAATATATTCGACAAAAGATGGAAAATGGATTTAAATTATCTGAGTGGGTTTAATATCCAATTGAAATAATTTGGATAATTCGGGAACAATTAGTAAGTTCACTAGGGTACTCGGACAAAAACAATATGAAATACAGGACCATTTGGGGAATGTCAAGGTTGTTTTTAATGATTATAAGGAGCCGGTTTCAGGTGGATCGGGTTCTGAGAAGTATGATTTGAATGTTCTTTCACTTTTAAATTATTATCCGTTTGGTATGTCGATGCCGGGTATGGGGTATGAGGCTGGTGGTTCGAGGTATGGGTTTAATGGGATGGAGAAAGATGATGTTATTAAAGGAGTTGGGAACTCTTATGATTTTGGTGGTAGGAATTTATATTCATCTAGATTGGGTAGATTTAATTCAAATGATCCATTTGAAAGAAAATTTGCGTTTAAAAGTCCTTTGGTTTTTGCAGGGAATAATCCAATTTTAAATATAGATGCTGAAGGCAAATTTTCAAGACAAGCTCATGATGATATAACTAGAAATGCATTAGAAAAAGCAGATATAATTAATTCGGATGATATTGAAGATATTATCGATGGAAATATAGATGCAGATGGTGGAGAATCGTATTTGCGAGTATTTAATTATTTTGATGCAGATTTGCATTTTGATAATGTTAGTAATACAAAAGCTGTAAATGCAAAGTGGGGTTCAATAAACAAAGCTCTATTAAAATCTGATTTAACAACAAAAGAAGGAAGAGATGATTTTGGAATGGTAACTCACACAGTTCAGGATTTTTATTCTCACTCAAATTATATTGAAAAATATATAGAGTATCACAAAGAAAAATTTGGCGTGGCACCTAATATTGATGACATTCCTACTTATGATAATCGTCCCGATGATTTTAACAAAGAAATACATACAGGAAGTTTTTCAATATTTGAATATATTACACCGAGTTCATGGTGGTCTGATGATACTCATGTCAACATGAATAAGGATGATGACGAAACAAATATGGGTAAAAAAATTGAAATAGGAGCAAATGGTAAACCATATAATTTACACACAGCTGCAAGAGGTGTAGCTGAAAGACATACAACAAAAATTACTATAAAAGCAAAGTCTTCTTCTAATGATTCTAAATCTTACAAAGTACCAGAAAAAAAACATTCGACAGATAAATGAGTAAAGTTATATATATATTTATAATTCTAATATTTTTTGAGTCTTGTACACCAAAAATATATATAGAAGACGTTGAATGGTGTTTAAATATTTCTGAAAGTGATTTACGTCCTATTTATGTGAAAAATGATACGATATTTGCTTGTACTTATCATAGAATCAATACTGGAACAAGAGAAGAAAAAGTTTATAATTATTGGGATGCTTATGCTATATCTAAGACAGGTAAACTTATTAATAAACTTATTAAAGTTCCAAGAGATACAAGCCTTGGTAATAATAGTTATTACCATGGGAATGATGAGATAGTAGGCTTAGAAGGATATAAAATTGGACAAAATTTTGTCAAGTCTAAATTTATTGTTGAAGAATTATATGTTACTTCTAAACAGAGCTTTATGCCAATTAGATTTGGGGGATATTCGATTTATTATGTTATAATCAAATATAATGATAAGTATTGTGTTTTTGAATTAGACAACACTAATTTTACATTTATTGAAAATGTAACTTTATTTGGTAACAAGTATTTAATACTTAATTTTTATGATGCTTCAACTCCTATTTTTGAACATAATAAAATTTGCATGTTAGACTTAGAAAAAATAATTAAAAAATATATAGATTAAACCTGTGTAATATTTTACAACTTAATATTAAACTAAACTAATACTTTGCACAATTAAACTAAATTAAGTAAGTTTACCAGAGTACTCGGACAAAAACAATATGAGATACAGGACCATTTGGGGAATGTAAAGGTTGTTTTTAATGATTATAAGGAGCCGGTTTCTGGTGGTTCGGGTTCTGAGAAATATGACTTGAACGTTCTTTCACTTTTAAATTATTATCCGTTTGGTATGTCGATGCCGGGTATATTTATAAAGTGGTTGATGTTTTGGTGTTGAGAAGTTTATTTGTTTCGTAAGGGGCGTATTTATAATAAGATTGGGTTTTATGCGTTTAGGTGTTCTTAGATTATGGGTAATGTTGTAACTTAAACGCGACTTATTTGTAATATCTGAAATGCTTTTGTAATTTTTAAAAATTATATGGCATTTAAAATTAAAAAAATCAATAATAATAGTAATATTTTATAGGGGCAAGAATGAGGCAACTCTTTTTAGGCTTGGTTATAATTATTTTTTCTTTCAGCACGAGTGTTCGAGCTGAGGATTCAAATAGTCAAGCGAAAAATCTGAACAATAATAATACAGTAAATGAACCAAATTTTTATAAGATTTCAAAAGAAATGAATGAGTTTTATGATAAGTTTGAAAGCAAGAAATCTTCTGGCTATAAGCCTTTTAAACGTTGGGAATGGTTTTGGGGATCGAGGGTAAATGCTGATGGTAGTTTCCCAAATTTGTATAAGGCTTATAAGGAATTGGACAAGGAGAAGAACGTTAGGAAATCTGAATTTTTAGCTGGGAAAGAGTGGCAGTTGGTTGGTCCGAAGGTTAAGCCATCTGGGAGAACTGGTGTTGGTCGAATTAATTGTATAGGGACACATCCAACGAGTAGAAATACATTTTATGTAGGTGCAGCTGGTGGAGGGATATGGAAAACTACTAATAAGGGTTCTACTTGGGAGACGTTTTTTATAGAGAATTGGAATTCAATTTCGATATCGGATATAAAGGTTGCGACATCAAATCCTGAGGTGGTATATGCTGCTACGGGCGATGCTCATACTTATGGGGTTGCATCTGGCGGAGCTTATGGTTTGTTTTCGATAGGTCTTGTTAAAACTACAAATGGTGGAGACAGTTGGGAGAAGTTAGACCCATGGGCAAATGGTAATGCTACTCAACAGTCGAATAAGTTTATAATAAAATCGATTGCAATTAATCCAAATAATGAAAATGAGGTAGTATTTTCGAGTAATACTGGGCTTTATAAGACTGTAAATGGGGGGAAAGACTGGACCGTTATAACTTTTGGTGCTTTTGGAGATATGGTAATGCATCCGACTAATCCAGATATTATTTATGCAGTTGAGGGTTATAATGCTTATGCCTCTTCTACGAAAATAACCACTTATAATATAAAGACTGAAGAGAAAATAAATACGAAGACTTATACTGATTGTAGCAGAATAGAGTTGGCAGTGAGCAAGGATAATCCGGACATGGTCTTAGCTTTGTTGACTGAGCAGGCGACTCAACAAGGTTGGGGTTTTCGTGCGATAGAGCGCTCTGGGGACAGGGGAGAAAATTGGACAACTGTTAAATCAAAAGGTACTGGAGCTCCTAATTATTTGGGGATTACAGAGAGTTGGAATTCTGGAAGTAGAGGTCAGGGATTTTATGATTTGGCTTTGGCTTTAGACCCTAAGAATCAGGATAGATTTTATATTGGCGGAATTAATACATACCGTTCTGAAGATGGTGGTGATAATATGGAAATGATAACAGATGGATATACTAATAAAGCACAGTATGTACATCCGGATATACAGGTATTAGAAACAAATTTTTTTGGTGATGTAATTGGTGGGAATGATGGCGGTGTATATTTGTCAGTAGATAGAGGCGTGACATGGACGGATATCAGTAGTGGAATAACAGCTACGCAATATTATAAGATTGGTCAATCATCTACGACGAGGAATTTGATAATTGCTGGTGCTCAGGACAATGGCACCCATTTATTTGAGAAGAATTCTTGGAAGCAACCTTCGGGAGCAGGCGGAGATGGAATGCAATGTCTGATAAAGGAAGGAGATGATGATATAATGATAGCGGCAAGTCAGAATGGGACTTTTAGGCGTTCTACGAATGGTGGGTTGTCATTTTCGACTATATTAAATCAACAGGCTGCGGGAGAGTATGCTGCGTGGTCGGCACCTGTTGCACATGACCCAAATAATCCTCAGAATTATTATTTTGGTTATCAGAATGTAATTAGAAGTACAAATTCGGCGGCACCAAATTCATTTCAGAAGATTTCAAATTTGAATTTAAGTGGGAATAATACATTGAGATGTATTACGGTTTCAAAGGTTAGTTCAAATATAATTTATGCTTCTTCGGGTGGTACTTTGTTCCACACAACGAATGGTGGAGGGAGTTGGAATACATTATTTACAACTGCATCGAGTATATCGGATATAGAGACACATCCGACGGATAAGGATAGGATTTGGATTACTTTGAGTGGTTATTCTAATAGTAATAAAGTATTGGAGTTGAACAATGGCGAAGTAATCAATATGTCAGATGGATTACCGAATTTTAATGTAAATACGATAGTATATCAAGATGGATCACCTGATAGAATGTATGTTGGGACAGATGCTGGGGTTTATACTCGTGATAAGAATTCGAGTAATTGGTCATTGTTTAACGAAGGTATGCCGAGAGTTGTAGTATCTGATTTGATGATACAGGATAAGTATAAATTATTGAGAGCTGGGACTTACGGCGTAGGTATATGGGAAATTGAATTGTTAGATTGTAATTTGGCTAAACCGACAATAAGTACGAGTATAAAGGTTGGTGAAGATGGTAAAATACATTTATGTAGTAATCAATCTGTTGATTTGACAGCGAAAGGAATTTTTGAGATTGCAGAGTGGTCTGATGGTCAAAAAGGACAGAAAATAACAGTTAATAAATCGGGCGTATATTATGTTACGGTTACTGATGTAAAAGGATGTATAGAGTCGTCTGTATCGATTGAAGTAGAAGTAGAAGAGATGGATGAATACCAAGTGAAGAGTTCGAGTTTTGATGTATTGTGCGAAGGCGATAGTTTGAGATTGAGAACATTTGGAACAAAATTAGACTTTTTATGGAACACTGGCGAGACTGGTAATTCTATTTATGTAAAAGAAAGTGGAGAGTATTATTATAAGATAACAAATCCTAATAATACAGATTGTTTTACATATTCGGATACGCTTAATATTGAGTTTGAGGAATCTGTGGGAGTACCAGAAATAACTGTTAAAGATGAAGTTCTTTATGCACCTTTGGCAGAGGAAGGGAGTTATAATTATCAGTGGTATTATTTCGATGAGGAAATAGAAGGTGCTACAAAGAGCAGTTATGAGCCAATAATCGGCGGAATGCACACTGTATGGGTTGAAAATGCTGCTGGATGTTCTGGGGTATCGGAGAATTTCAATGTAAATTGGTTAAGCCTTGAGGAATTAGATGGGGACATAGTTGTGTCGCCAAATCCGAATGATGGTAAGTTTTTAGTTTCAATGAATTTGAATAGTATTTCAAATGTCGAGTTAACTGTAGTTAATGTACATGGTAAGAGAATATATAGAAATGAATTTGAAAATAGAATTAATAGTTTTAGTGAGAATATTAATTTGAAGAATTTATCGAAGGGTGTTTATTTCCTAAAGATTAGTATAAACTCTGATATGATGATTAAAAAAATAGTAGTACAATAAAGAATATATTTATTGATATATTGAGTTAAATTAAGACTGGTCATTTTTTTAATAAGAGAATGACCAGTTTTTTTATTTAGGTATCGTTGATACTTAATTCTTTTATATTTAAGTATTTGTATATATATTTATATGATGATAAAGAGGACAGAGATTAAAAGTTTATATATAATATTATTGATAGTAATTAGTTCAAATTGTTTTTCAAATTATGATAAGCAATATGAGAGGAGTAGGGCTTTTTGGGAAGTGAGAAAATCAGAGTATAAGCCAAGTAATAATACTTTTGAGAAGATTAATAATTATTTATATAGTGCAAATAAGAGTACGAATTGGGAGGAGTTGGGACCAAAGAAGTTTGATAGCGATAAAGTAATATCTCATTTGGCGGCTGGGAGAATAAATTGTATTGAGTTTCATCCGGTAGATGTAAATACTTTTTATGTGGGCTCTGCTTCGGGTAGTTTGTGGAGGACATTGGATAATGCTAAGACTTGGGAAATGGTTGATTTGGGGAAATATGTATTGGGGATTAGTGATATAATTATAGATTGGAAGGAAAATAAGCGTGTATATGTTTCGAGTGGAGATTCGGAATCAAATTTTTATGGAGCGTATTCAACTGGCATTTTTTATTCTGAAGATGATGGTTTGACTTGGGAGGTTTCGGAGTTTTCATTTGATTTTGCTGATAGTTTGAAGATTAGGAAGTTTATTCAATCGAAAATGAATGATTCGATTTTTTATATTGCAACTAATATAGGGGTTTATAGGAGTTTGGATAAATGTAGGAACTTTGAGAAAGTTTCAGAGCTTAGTAAATATAGTGATATTGTTGAAGATGGGGATGGAAATATTTTTTCAGCTTATCAAAATGATGACGGTGTTATAATTTCTAAGAGTGCTGATGGTGGGATTATTTGGGAGGATATATATAATTTTGATGATGGTGGTAGGGTTTCGTTTTCGTATTCGGAGGCGCTGGACAATGAGTTAATTATCCTTGTTGGTAATAGGGTTGATAATAGTTTTTTGGGGTTATATAAACTAAACATAGATGATTATGGTATTGAAGAGATTGATATACATTCTCCAATTGAAACTCAATCACATTATAATAATTCTGTTGTTATTAGTCCATTTGATAGAGATATAATATATTTTGGAGGACAAGATTTATTTGGTACAATTGATGGTGGTGCAAGTTGGGAAGATTGGCGGCAAAGTATCCACGTGGACCATCATCATTTAGAGTTTCATGAGCTTACAAATCAAATTTATTCGTGCAATGACGGCGGAGTATATAGGAAGTCAATTTTGGATAAGTATTGGGAGAATATTACTGATGGTTTGGACATAACACAATTTTATTCCATTAGTTTGGCGAGTGAGAAGCAGGGTTATGTTTTTGCAGGTAGTCAAGATAATAATGGGTATATATATAATAATAGAGAATGGAATCAATTCAGAAAAGGGGATTTGACTGATGTGGAATTAATAAAGGGAGATAGGAATAAATATATAGCTGCATTCCCTCATAATCGTTTTTCAAACAATGTGCTATTTGGATTGAATTTGGGAGAGCAGTTAAGAGAAGAAGTAGATGCAAAGTCTTTTTTTAATACCCGTTTTGAATTGAGTTATGATAATGATGAACTAGAGAAATTATTTTTATATTCAGATAATTTATATTCTTATTCGTTTACGGAGCAAAAGTGGGAGGAAGAAATAAGTTTTAATGGTGATGATAGTCAGATTACTGGGTTATTGATTCGGGATTTTGGTTATTATATTTCTAAAGGTGGCAATTTATATAAAAATGATAGTTTGATTAAAAAATTTGATGTGGCAATTAGTGATTTGGTTGCTTATAAGGGGAACGGAATGTTAATTTCTTTTTCTTCTTATGATATGGATAATAAGGTATTAATATATGATGGTGAGAAGTATGTAAATATTAGTTATGATTTGCCGAATGTACCAGTTAATAAAATATTTTTTATTGATAAAATGGACAGGATGTTTGTTGGGACTGATATAGGAGTTTTTGAATTAGATGGGAGTGAAAAAGCTTGGAGGTATATGAAAAATGATGAATATGGGGCAGGGATAATCACGGATATTAAGTATAATGAGTATGACAAGTATTTGTATGTTTCAACTTTTGGGAAGGGAATTTGGCGAGTTGAATTACTTAATTGTGGGATAGCAAAGCCGTTGCTTAATTATGATGGATTAGTAGAAATTTGTGAAGGAGATTCTGTTACGGTGTTTGTTGAGAATTTGGACAAAATAGATGAAAATAATTTGATTTGGAATGATGGAATAACTTGGGGAAATAGGATTATAGGGAGTGAAGGGGAATATTATTTACGTAATAATGGAGCTGTGTGTAATGAAGAATCTGAAACAATTGTAGTTAAATTCAAAGAAAATGATATTGAGTTAGATTTGTCTTATTTTGATGAACCGAAGATTTGCGAAGGAGAAAAATTTGAGATTAGAGGAAATTTATCAAATAATAATTATAGTAAATTGAGATGGAGTAATGGAGATAGTGGAAGAACTATATTCGCAGGGGAAGGAGGCTATTATTATGCTTATTATGAAGATTTGAATGGTTGTGTTTTAAAATCTGATAGTTTATATTTGAAGATTGATAGCATTCCTGAAAGACCAGTAATAAAAAGAGTATCTAATAATTTGATTGTGGAAAATTATGATAAAACGAATTGGTATTATGAAAATGAGTTAATAGATAGCAATAAAAAGACTTTAAAAATTGATAAAGTGGGTAATTATTGGGCAGAGAGCTTGGGCGAGAATGGGTGCAGGAATAAAGAATTAATTAGTATAGAATTATTATTTAACAATACTGTTCCATTTGAGATTAAAATAGATTACATAGATAATAGTCTTAGGTTGAAGTTATTGAATGAAGAAGAGAAATCATTTTGGTTGAAGATTTACGATATGAATGCTCGACTGGTATTAGGTCAAAATTTGGATAGTTATAGCGATAAGTATATCGAATTAGAATATAATTTATCTAATTTTTCAGATGGCGTATATCTGATGAAGTTTCAATTAAATGATAGAGTTTATACAAGAAAATTAAATATATTAAAATAGGTTAGAAATGAAATTTGTACTTAGTCTGATTTTTGTTTTTCTGATAAGTTCATTTGTGGAAGCAAAAGAGCTTTCTATTACTGAAAAACAGGAAATAAATGAGTTATCGAAGAAAGAGAATTTAAGTTTTAAAGAAGCTGATAGATTGCATGAGCTTATATACAATAGAGAAGGTGCGAGAGGCGGAAAATATTACGAAAGAATTAAGTATTACAGACAAAATCGAATGGGTTTGGAAAAGGCAAAACTTACGAATAATAATTTCACCACGAATTTGTGGAAAAATGCAAATAAAGAAAGCAAAGTTCAGGGAAGCTATCTGAGTAGCCAAAATACATGGCAATCTTTGGGACCAAACTCCTTTCCAAATGGTAATAATGGTGTTGGTAGAGCAAATGTAGTTAGAATACATCCAAAAAATTCGAGGATTTTATATACGGCTACTGCAGGTGGTGGTATGTGGAAATCAACTAATCACGGAGAAACATGGACAATACTGCCCAATACAGAATTATTATCAATGACTTATTCTGATATGGTATTATGTCGTTCAAATCCGAATGTGATATATGCAGCGACAGGCGATTCGGATGCAACATTTTGGTCTCCAGATGATTTTTATAGTATTGGAGTGATAAAATCAACTGATGGAGGAAATACTTGGGAAGTTACAAATTTGGCTTATGATCATTCTGATTTGAATACAGTTTCGAGGGTATTAGTTGATTATAATAATCCTGATATAGTTTTAGCGGCAACTAAATATGGGATATATAAAAGTATTGACGGTGGCAATCATTGGGAATTAAAAACAAGTAAATCAAAATTTAAGGATATGGATTTTCATCCGTTTAATTCGGATTATATTGTGGCTTCTACCTATGCACAAGGTGGAGGTTCTAGTATATATTATTCGAGTGATATGGGAGAGACTTGGGAATTAAGTGAAGCTACGAATGCTGCAAGAATTGAGCTTTCGTATTGCCAAAAAGACCCAAATTATTTATATGGATTAGGAAGTGAAGGTGCATCTAATAGTGGGAAATCAGGTGGATTTCATTCATTGTTATTTAGTGAAGATTTTGGAGAGACTTGGACGGTAATAAATACGAGTGAGAATTCACCAAATATATTAGGTTGGAGTTCTAAGGGAAATAGTGAAGGTGGTCAAGGCGGATATGATATGGCTTTAGCAGTAAACCCAGCTAATCCTGAAGAGATACATACAGGTGGGATATACACTTGGAAGCGAAATAATTCCGGTAATTGGACATATACGAGAAAAAATGTATTGCATGCCGACCAACATTTTATGGATTTTAATAAATCTGGTGATACATTATATATTGGTAATGACGGAGGAGTATTCAGATTTTTACCAGCTACTGGGAAGTATGAGCAAATTAGTGATGGGTTGAATATAACTCAATATTATAGAGTATCTACATCGGATATAGATTATACAATATGTGGAGCTCAAGATAATGGTACAATTAGTTATGATAATAATAGTTGGAGTAGAACAGGTGGAGGAGATGGAATGGATAATGCAATAAATCAAAAAAATAATGATTTTATGTATATTTCATCTCAAAATGGGAATTTTTCGGTATCATTCGATCAAGGAAAAGATTTTAGTTTTATGATTGCAGGCTATATTTTAGGTTCAATAATTGGTGATGAGGATTATGAAGGTGCGTGGGTTACACCTATTGCATTGGACCCTCAAAAACCAAACATAGTTTATACTGGTTATAAGCATTTGTGGAGACATAATAATTATGGATTAGGTATAGATGGTTGGGAACAGGTTTCGACTATGGCTACTGGTGAGTTGATTGCTGTTGCAGTTGCACCAACTGATAGTGATGTTATTTATATTGCCTCGACTGGTGTGATTTATAAAACTACTAATGGTGGTACGGATTGGGAATTATTGTCAGCTAGTTTATCTCCGGTTTCTTATTTGGCTGTGGACCCAGAAAATTCCAACAGGGTTTTTGTGGCTTCTGGTAGTTATATTGATTATAAAAAGGTTAATTTGATAGAGGGTAAAGAGATTTATGATATTACTGGAAATTTGCCAAATGTACCGGTTAATACAATAGTATATCAAAAAGGGACAAATGATAGGTTGTATGTAGGGACTGATTTGGGTGTATATTTTACTGAAAATAATTCTGCCTATTGGCAGCGATATGGCAACGATTTGCCTCATGTAAATGTAATGGACTTGGATATACATGAAAAATCAAATTCTTTGTATGCAGCAACTTATGGTAGAGGCTTATGGAAAATAGATTTGTTGGATTGTAATCCTAATTATTTAGCAGTTCGAGTTAAGGGAGAAACTGAATTATGCAAAGGAGATAGTGTTATATTAGAGTCTGTGGCTACATTGCCTAATTATTATTGGAGTACAGGGGCTACAACTAAGAGTATCACTGTAAAGGAAGATGGATTATATAGTTTGATGTCTAATAACGATGAGTGTTCACATAAATCAGAATATGTTAAAGTTGAGTATTATAATACTACAGAGCCAAGAGTAAACACGATTAAAACTACAATTTGTCCGGGTGATTCGACTCGAATGTCAGCTGGAAATAGTTTTTTAAATATTGTGTGGAATGATGGGAATACTGAACAAAAGAGAGTAGTGAAAGAAGAGGGTGATTATTATTATACTGCCTTGAGCGAAGAAGGTTGTGAAGTAGTGTCAGATACTGTTACATTATCATTTTATGAGATAGAGAAACCAAAAATAATATTTACTGATTCGGTATTAGTAGCACCTGATGCTTTAGAATATAAGTGGTTTAAAGATGGATTGGAGTTAGATGGTGAGACAAATAAGGAGTTAGAATATACTGAGCATGGGATTTATTCGGTAGAAATAAAAACTACAGGTAGGTGTTATATAATGTCTTTCGATATGGATACTCAAAATCCTGGTTCGGTGATTGAAGATTATGGCTCGAAGATAATAATCAGTCCTAATCCGAGTTCTGGAATGTTTAATATCAAAAATAATAATGAAGCTCGGATTAATTATATTAAAATATATGATTTGAATTCGAAAATGGTGAAGGAAGTAAAAACTCCGATGAATAAGTTTGGAATTAATTTAGAGGGATATCCGAATTCAACTTATTTTCTTGAAATTCAGATAGGGAATTATATAGTTTATAAAAGTGTGGTTAAGAACTAATGATAACACATTTGAATGGCAGTTTAGTTTATAAAGAAGCTACCAATATAGTCGTAGAGTGCGGCGGAGTTGGTTATTCGATGAGTATTAGTACAATTACTTATGAGCAACTCCCTGTTAAGGACTCTAAGGTTTTTGTTTATACGGTATTAGTACCGAGAGAAGATTCTTGGAATTTATATGGGTTTGTAAATAAGGAAGAACGTGAGTTTTTTTTATTATTGACTTCAGTAAGCGGGATAGGTCCTAGGATAGCATTAGGGATATTATCTGCTTGTACGATTTCTGAACTTCACCAAATAATTTCTGTTGGAGATTTGGTTTCTTTGGTGAAATTGCCTGGGATTGGTAAAAAAACAGCTGAACGATTGACTCTGGAATTGAAGGATAAAGTATTAAAAATAGCAAATGTATCTGATTCGGGACTTCAATCAACATCAACAAATATGATGGAACAGGAAGCTATTTCTGCATTGATGACACTCGGTTATAATAAGAAATCGGCAGAAGTTAATGTTAAGAAGGCATCGAAAGCGTTAGGAGAAGATGCAGGAAGCGAAGAATTAATACGAAATGCTTTGAAATTTGCAATGTCATAGTCCCCTATCCAGACATTTATATTATATTATATTGATTAATATTATTGACTATGTTTAAAAATAAATTATAATTATATTTTAAATATTTGTAGATTTGTGAGAATTATAATCACTTTTTAGGCAAATATGAAAAAAATAATTTTAATATTATTATTATATGCGAATATAATATATACTCAGGATTGTGGGAAATGCACATTAGAAGAATCATTTGGAGTAAGAGATTCTTTAATTAATCTCACTTTAGAAAATAATTTGATATTATATAATATCACTCATGTAGAGAGAACAACTGTTGGAGAAATAATAAATATCGACCAAGCATTGAAGATAACGATGGTTAAGGATACTACTTGTTTGGATACTATTATTCCTTTGGCAGATATAAAAGAATTTTGGTCTTATGGAATTGGAAAACAACCAACTTTTAGTTATAATGTATTGCCGGTTAAAGAATATATTAAAACTTCTGAAACAATAATACCAAAGCCATTTTTAGAATTTAATTTAGCGGGCTTTTACGCAGGAGCTGATGAATCTGAAGAAGGAAGGCAAGTTGGTTTTGACAACTTTATGTATGGGATTGAAGCTAATTACTATTTAGCGAATGACTTTTTGATAAAGAATGCAGCCTTATTAGTTTCTGCATCTGCGATATTAGAGCGTTCCAGACTAAGAATACCATTGGGATTGCAATTTAGATGGGAAATATCTGGTTCGCCCGAGATTAAAGATACTATGAATTATTATCCATCTAATTGTTTATTTCAAAATAATTTGATAGAGCAACATGATGGTGTTGAGTTAGATGATTCTTATATTGAAGATAAAAATACTGGCGAAAAAGATAGTGCATCTGTATTGTTGAGAGAGAAATCAATTATAAAGAGTAAGTGGATACCATATTTGTTTGGAGAACTGGGTTCTATATTGGATACTGGTTTTGAGGGTTACGGAGCTACACCTTCTTTAAATTCTGAGGATTATTTTCCATATTATTTGGGGATAGGTGCAGGACTTCATTATGAAAATTTTAATTTATCTTTGGGTTATAGGCTGATGCAGTTGCATTTAAGAACGCCGTGCGAAAACTGCACAGATAAATACGTATTAAATACAAACTTATCACATTCACTAAGTATAAAATTTGGTTATTATTTTAACCTCTAAATAAGGAATTATGATGAAATATAAATTAAGTATGATAGTTTTAGCAATAATGTTTATTGCAATATATAGTTGTCAGAAATCTACACAACCGACTGAATTAGATGTGCCTATTGATATAAAGGTAGTAGTAAAAGACCAGTCCGGAAACAATATAAAAAATGCTGAAGTAAATATATTTAATAAAACTAATAATGAATATGTGGTTTTTAAGCAGAGAACTAATGAAGCTGGAATAGTAAAAATTTCTGATTACATTATGCCTATTGAAGGGGAAGTTATGGATTTTGATGTTACTCCACCATATTTGGGAACAAATATAGTGGCTGAAAAAATTTCTGTAAAAGACGTTATTATGGGCTGTTCGGACTCTACGTTGGTATTTCAAATAGAAGTAACGAAAAATGTAGTCTGCGGTATGGTTGATTTTCAAGATGAGGAAATACAGATTTGTAATGATTCGAGTGCAGTTATTTATTCTAATATAATAAAAAGTACTTGTCCGGAAGTTTTATCGTTGATTGGAAATGGTAATATGCCAAATGTATCATTTTCGATTGTGGAGTCAAATAGTGATAATCAGATTAATAATTTGGGAATAGGTGGCGGCTTTAGGATTAGGGCTGAGTTTATTCCTAATTTGGTATCGCAAGTTGAATTTGGTTCATATAATGTACTGGGGACTTATTCTGGTGGTACAGGTATTGATTATACTTTGAATTTGAATACTATTTCGGAGGATTGTAGTGATTGCGATTGTCCATCGTCTTATACTTTTACAAATAGTGTCGTACCGGATACTTGTTTAAATATTTTGTATGAGTTCCAGATTGATACTACTAATGTAATAAAGAATGAAAATGAGGCTGATTGTAATTATGAATTTGTATTGGTTGACGGCATTGATGACGATAGATTTACTATGCTTTCTGGTTTAAAAAATGTTTTATTGCCAGATGAGAATCAATCTGAAATGTTTTTTACTTTTATGTCTGATGTATCTGGTACTTTTACAGACGACTTGATATACGATATTTATAAAAGAAATACAAAAACTGGAGTTAGGGAACAATGCGAGCAAGTAAAGGTATCATTGGTAGCTATAGCTCAAGGTCCAGTTTGTAATATTAAAAATGATAATTCATCTCAGAATATATTAATGGATAATACATTGGAACAATGTCCAAATTGGGATGAAAGTAATGAAGCGAAGTATTTATTATTGGAAAATACTGGTGCTTGTGATTTGACTGTTAATATATCTTTAAATGACCCAGATGATATATTTGCATTGAGTGAAGGTTCGAATACTTATGGTGGTTCTCCAAATATTCAATTAATAATAGAACCGAAAGAGACTAAGAAGATACTTATTAAGTTTTTACCCCTAAAGGGTGATTTATATCCGAATGGTTGTCAGGGCAATAAAGTTACTCAGTACAATGCAGATTTGATAATTGACTCTCAAGAAGAAAATGGTTGCGATAGGACAATTCCACTTATAGGAGATATAAATGAGGACTGTACTGAGGCACAAGGCTTTAAGCGAGTTGAATGGGGTCAGAACAATAATTATCAGTATATGACCTTGGATTTCGATAAAACAGCTGCCATAGTAACTGGTAAAGTTGGAACTGTATCGACAAATACAGGGCGGGATATATATGTAACAAATATTAATACTGTAGCTGGAACTGCGGTTTTGAATTCGGACACTGGAAGTTTTAGAGTTTTAGACAACAGGTCAAAAGGTGTACAATCAATTTGTGATTGGGTGCTTGATTATTGTAATGATATAGGGACTACAAATGCAAGTTCTTTGACAGTTAGTCTTAATGATGTGGTTATGTGTTATATCAATGGATATCATGGATTAATATCAATTTCAGCGATACGTAATGGTTCGGGAGATGGAACGGGAAATAATGCTGTAGAATTTGAAATATGTTATCCAATTGACTAATTAAATAAAAGAGAGAAATGAAGATGAAAAAAGTAATTTTGATATTAATGTTTTATAGTTTCACGGCTTTTGGCGGTGAGATATTAAAATTTGAATCTGGTAATAGTGAATATGATGATTATACCCCTGCGTTTAGGGTGTCTTCATCAGGGATGGAGATTTGGCTAACATCTAATAAGAATTCGTCTAATAAAAGAAATAGGAAATTAGAAGTTTTTAAATTAGACAATGGTCAATTTAAAATTAATAAAAGAGCTAGCAATTCATTTGAGCGACCTTCGAATGGGTACTTAGATTTTGATGGTTCACCTTGCTTTGCGAGGGAGGTATGTGAGAATGTTGAAGGAATGTTTGTTTCTAATCGTTTATATGGTGGGAAGGATAGGAAGAATGATATTTATGAAATGGAGTTTAAGTCTGGAAAATGGCAAGTCAGATATTTAGATAAAATAAATTCGGATTATTGGGACGATACTCCATCATTATCTCCACAGGGAAATTTTATGATTTTTGCTTCGGATAGGAATACTCCGGGCAAGGTAAGAGCAGACTTATTTTATTCGAAAAAGGTAGATGGAAATTGGCAACATCCTATACCGTTGAATAATATCAATAGTGATTTGTTTAGTGAGGAGTCTCCATTTATTGACCAATATGGTAATTTATATTTTTCATCGAATAGGAATGGTGATTATGATATATTCCAAGTGAAGTTGGACAAAGAGGGAATGCCTATTGGCGAGGTCTCCCCTATTAGCTTAGATGGTGTAAATTTAAGAGGTAGCAATGAGAGAAACCCTGCTATATCGCCAAGTAATGGTTGGTTTATGTTTGCTTCGGATAGGGACACTACTAATAGTTTTGATGATGTTTATTACACACAAATTGGCTCAGATGAATTGAATGTGAATTTGAAAGTATTGCTTATGACAAGGAATTATGAGGAGTTGGGTTCAAATTTTGAAGATCAATCTCTACCAATTGAAACAACTGTAAAAGTCAGAGATTTGAATACTAATAAAACATTAAATTTTAGTTCGGATGTAGATGGACTATGTCAAATTACAATCCCGAGAAGGATTGATGAAAAATTGGAATTTGATGAAGGGATTAGAAAAATAATAATTGAAGCACAGAATGCAGACATAGACAAATATGGTAACTTGATTCCAGCAATAGATACCCTAATGTTCAACACATGGGACAAAGTAGAAGTAGAACATAATTTGTATTTATGGGATACCAATTCCTATTATAATCCGGAGTGTAGGTATGAGTTTCCTGTGAAAAATGTTAGATTTTTTGTTAATGCTTACTGGTGTCCTACGAGTAAGGATTTCAGTCATTATACTCCTTGTACTTCTATGTTTGTTGATGATAAATGCAAGGTTAGCCCAGATAAACCTTGTGAATCTAATGAAATATATGATTATAAATTGACTTATGAAGTTAAAGATAATAAAACTTGGCAAAATTGTATTGATTATCGTGATTTTAGGGCGAATGGAGAAAAATATTCTGTTGAAGTAGATGCGGCAATTATCAAGTTAAAAGATGAAATGGCTTCTGTTTTTAGGGTTCCATGTGTACAGAGGGCAATAAATCAGGGGAAAGAAATACAGGTGGAAGTAATTGGATTTACTGACCCTAATCCTTTGTTTAAGAAATGTCATTATTTGGGGGCAGATATTAATTTTAGTGATGCTGGTATTAGTATATTAGATGAGCAATATAATGTAATAATGGATGAAACTAATAGGTCATTATATGAGGGAGATAAAATTCCAAATATGATGAGATTTAGGGATACTCCTTTTGGTGGAAATCAATTATTGAGTGATATTAGAGGGATTTATACTTCGATATTAATGGATAAGATTTGGTACAATGAAATACCTAAATATAAGGAATTAAAAGACCAAGGTTTGTTGGTAATCAAAACTTGGGGTGAGGCGATTAATCAAGATGACTTGGAGGATGCTCAACGTCGTTCTGTTCAAATTAGGGTTGCAGTACCGTCAATGGAGCAAGAAAAATTTGATGGAGTACGCCCTGAGGCTGGTTCTGTAGTCAGATTGAATTATATCCCATGTTTATATGATAATTAGTTTTTAGATAAATTTTAGTAATAAAAAAGGGACCTAATTTCTATTGGTCCCTTTTTTTTATAATGATTAAATTTTTTTAAGCTAATACTTTTGTATTTTTTAAGCTGACTTTTATATTAGAAGTCAATGTATCGTTAAGTTTATTTTTAGTTAGGTCTAAGACTTTTAAATTGGTGAGATTATTTATACTATCTGGAACTTCTGAAAGCTGGTTAGCACATAATTCGAGTTCTTCGAGTGAGCTAAGGTTTCCGATTGAATTTGGAAGTGAATTTAGTTCATTTTCGTAGAGCAGTAATTTTTTAAGGTTGGGTAGTTCTGTAATGCTTTGCGGTAATTCGCTAAGTAGGTTTTTATATAATCTAATTTTTTGTAATTGTTTTAGGCTTCCAATATTGTCGGGTAGTTTGTTAATATTATTTTCGTGGATTTCTAATTTTTCTAAATTAGAGAGATTAGATAATGAATCTGGTAAAGTAGAAAAATGATTGCCACTAGCCCTTAATGCCCTTAGGTTTGATAGACTTCCGATTGTATCTGGTAGAGCTGAAAGTTCGTTGTCGCTAATAACTAATTCGACGAGGGAATTAAGATTTCCGATTGATGTAGGTAAGCTTCTTAGTTTGTTATAGTTTAGTCCTATTTTATTAAGTTTTGATAGGTTTCCAATGTTTTCTGGAAGTTTTTCTAATTCGTTCCAGCTGAGTATAAGTGTATGTAGATTTGGTAGGTTACATAGAGTGTCAGGCAATTCTTTTAGCCTGTTACCACTAAGTTCAATTTTTTCGAGAGATTTCATATCTCCGATAAAGTCGGGAATAGTGCGAATAGAGTTATTCCAGAGAATGAGTTCTTTTAAATTAGTAAATTGTTTAATTTGGTCGGGGAATTCTTCTAAGTGTTTGAAATGTAGGTCTAATTTCGTTACTTGCGACGGATTTTTTAGGGCATCCGCCATAGAAGAAAATGAGTGTTCAGAAGCTGAGTCTGACTCGCTCGAGTTCGGTTGGTTCACCATGATAGCCTCCTTGGAAACTGTTAATAAATTTATTTAATTGTGGTGCGATTCTTTTTTCGAACTGCTCAATACAAAAGAACAAAATTTTAATGAGAAAAGCAAGTATTATTTTTTAATTATATAATTAATTTTTATAGTTCATTTTTTTGGTGGCTGTTACATAATGCAATTAACAATTGAAAGGTTGTTTTATTTGAATTATGGGTTGTTTTTAGGTTATAATTTATGGATTTAATCAATAGTTCTATATTTTTGTTGAGCTATAGTAGTGGTAATTTTGATAAGTTATACTTGAATAATTGGAATAATAGCCTTATATTGTTGGGTTTATAAGTTTATTAATTTTTATTTATTTATTAATTTATGTTTAGAATTGTATTATTTTTATTATTGACGACTTTTTATTTGGAGTCTGCTGAGTACAATGGACCTTTGGAAGTGCCTGATAATAATTTTGATGTGTTGGAATATAGGGTACTTTTAAATTTGTATGATTATGATTCGACTGAGGTTGATGGAGTTTGTTGGACTAAGATTAAGTTTGAAAATAATGATGATTTGGAGTATATTTTTCATTTGGAAAATTTAGAGGTTGATAGAATATTACAAGGTGGCAAAGAGCTTAATTTTGAAAAGATTATGGAAGATGACGAAGAGTTATTTCATTATAAAGTATTGATTGAGGATTATGCGGATACAGTTGAGATAGAAATTTATTATAGTGGGTTTATGAACTCGGAGAATGAAACGGTAAATTCTTGGGGTGGTGTTCATTATTCGAATGATATTTTATATGCTTTGGGCGTTGGTTTTAATAATAAATATGTTTCTACTACTCGGCATTGGTTGCCTTGTTTTGACCATCCCTTTGATAAGGCGAAGTTTGAGGCTGAGTTTAGGGTTGGACATGAGGAATTTGCGGTTTCTTGCGGGTTATTGAGTGATGAGTTTATTACAAAAGATTTTAAGTCTATTAGTTGGAAGCAGGACTTACCTTGTGCTACTTATTTATTGACATTTGCTGTAGGTGATTATGAAATGATTGAATTTCATTCTGATAGTTTCCCGGATTTGCCAATGCAAGTTTTTTCTAAGCCAAAAGATACTAATAATGTAAAGAAGAATTTTTCTCGTTTACCTGAAATGGTAGAAGTATTTAGTGGTTTTTTTGTTGATTATCCTTTTGAGAAAGTGGGTTACGTAATTACTCCTAAAGGGGCGATGGAACATCAGACTATGGTTTCGTTTCCTTCGGGCAAGGTAAATAGTGGTGGTATTGGTGTTATTGCTCATGAATTGGCTCATCAATGGTTTGGAGATTTGGTTACATGTTCTGACTTTAGACATGCTTGGCTTAATGAGTCTTTTGCGACATATTGTGAGTCTTTGTGGTTTGGGGCAATGTGGGATAGCAAGAAGGATTATTTGAATGATTTGAAGGGAAAGAAGAGTTCTTATTTGAGTACTGTTAGTGTAAATGATGGGATTTTGCCTTTGTATGATTTTTCGAGGGAGAAGCCTTCATCGAATTATCCACAGACTATATATATCAAGGGTGCTGTAGTATTGGGTATGTTGCGTTATGAAGTTGGTGATGATATGTTTTTCTTATCAATAAATAATTATTTGGAGAAGTATAAATATTCGACGGCTACTACTGAAAAATTATTAGCAGAGTTTAATGCTAATACTTTAGTTCCGATTGATTGGTTTTTTGAACAGTGGATTTATGGCAAAGGTTGGCCAAAATATAAAGTGTTTTCATTTCGGGACGATAATAAGACTTATATTAAGTTTAAAGAAGTACAGAGTAATGAATGGAATAAATTTGAAAACGTGGCTGTTGAGATTTCATATAAGATAGACAATGAGCAGTTTTCGAAGGTGGTAAGAGTTGGTGAGAATAGTATTGAGTTTATTATCGATGGGTTGATAGACGATAATAAGCTGACTTTTAATGGTGGAAATGAAGTTATTTCTCTTTATGAGATTGAGTCGTTTACATCAGCTGGTAGAGATGATGTAGAAGATGTAAAAATTAGGATATTTCCAAATCCTGTGGATAGTAATATTACGATAATTAATGATTATGATGCTGAATTTGATGTCTATATATTAGATTTGATGGGCAATAGAGTAGAAACAGGCACAATAAGGAAAGGAAACAATAGCTTTGATTTATCAAGTTTGGTAAGTGGCACATATAATATTGTGGTTGAAAATGGTAATTTTTATATGAATAAAAAAATAATTAAGAATTGAAAATTAGAAAGGAAATAATATTTTTTCAAATAGTGTTGGCTTTTTTCTTTGCCAATATAGAAGTGGCTCAATCGAACCGTATTGATAGCTTAGAAATGGTATTGATGGAGAATAAATTTGAACTAAAGACATACCAAGAGAAAGTAGAAATATATTTAGAGCTTTCGGAACTTTATAAAGCAACTTCTATAGATAAGAGTTTAGATTATGCCAAAAGGTCATTAGAATTGGCAGAAGAAAATAATAATGAAGAACTTATTTATAAATCAAATTATATGTTAGCAGATGTGTGTTACTTGAAGCATGATTATTTGAATTCGATTCGTAAGTTTGAGGTTGTCTTAGAGAATACTAATGAAGATAATGCTCAAAAAGGGGATATATTATATAAATTAGCTAAGAGTTTAAATAAAGTACATAATTTTAAAGAATCAATAATATTATTATTCAAATTATTGGATTTAGCAGAAAAGCTTAAAGACCCATACTTAAGTATAAGAGCACATTTGGCTTTGGGAGCTATTTATTTAAAACTAAAAGCTTATGATCAAGCTGAATTAGAGTTTAATCAATCAAATGAAATATTGAAGAAAATTAAAAATAAGGATCATATTAGATTAGAAAGTCAAGTGAATAATAATTTGGCATTGGTATTTGAAAAAAAAGGTGATTTGTCAAGGGCTGAAGGATTATTTAAAAAATCAATCGATGATTTAAGGGAGAAGAACTATGAAAGCCATTTAATTCATGCATTAAAAAATTACGCTGAGTTTTTAAATAGTAAGGTTGAATTTGATGAAAGTATAATTTATATTAATGAGGCATTAGAGCTATCGAAAAAAAGTAATAACTCACTGCAACTTTCAGACTTATACGGAAAGAAGGCTTATTTTTATTATTTACAAAAAGATTATGAAAAGAGTTTGGAGTATAATAAAGAGGCTTTGAGTATAAGGAAGCAAAAGGGGTTACAATTTGCTACCCAATCTTCGGTTATAAATTGTGCTTTTGATTACTTAGCTTTGGGTGATACTATCAATGCTAAGAAATTATTATTATCTTCGTTTAATTATTCCTTTGACAAGCATTTTAATGAAATTAGGGAGAGGGCATCGAAAGTATTGTCAGAGATATATGAAGCAGAGAATGACTTCTTTAATTCTTTGAAATTTAGTAAATACTATATTGAATTAATGACAGAAAATTCAAAAAAGCTTCAAAATATTGATATAAAAAATTCTCATTTATTATATAAATTTGAGAAAGTAAAAGCAGATAAATTGGAGTATAGTACAAAATTGCAAAGATTGTTAAATATTGTATTTGTATCAATAGGAATTCTTGCTTTTGTTTTTGTAATATATGTTTATAAAAGTTATAAAAATAAAAAGAAACAGAATGAAGTTTTAACAAAAGAAAAAGAGTTGTTAAAGGTAAATTTATCTGAAATTACAAGAAGTAAACAGGAAATAAGTTCGTACAAAACAGAATTAGAAAAACAGGTAAATAAAAGAACAAAAGAGTTAGAAACTGCTAATAAAAAGTTAAATAAATTATTGGAGAAGGAGAAAGTAATTGGAGAGCTAAAGACTAATTTTTTAAATATGATATCACATGAGTATAGAACTCCCTTAACCATAATATTTTCTTCGATAGAAATAATTGAACGAGTTTTAATTAAAACTCCTAATATTGAAATTGAGTCTTATATCAAAAGAATTAAGGGTTCTTTGAAGTTAATGACTGATTTGTTAGATGATGTATTATTTTCTAAAGCTATAGAAGAGAATGAACATGAATTGGAAATTAGGGAAATAGGTGTTGATAGATTGGTTGAGAAATTGACAAGCAACTTTTCGGAGCAATCAAGTCATCAGATAAATATATATAATTCATTAGAATTTGATTCGTTTAATACAGATAAATTAATGATTTATTATATACTTAATCAATTAATTGAAAATGCTGTTAAATATTCACCTTCGGCACAAAAAGTAGATGTATATTTTAGGAACGACGAAGAAAATATGATAGTAAAAGTAGTTGATTATGGAATTGGCATAAGTGATGAAGATTTGGACAAGATAGAAGAGCCTTTATATAGGGGTGCTAATGTGAGTAATATATCCGGGTTTGGTTTGGGCTTATACAATGTGTTCAAGTGTGTGAAAATGTTAGATGGGAAGCTGAATATAAGCAGCAAATTAAATTATGGTTCTACCTTTGAATTAGTATTACCATTGATAAAAAGTAATGATGCTATCGAGAAATTTTAAGTGTGTCGGTTAAAAAGATTAACAATACAATTTGATAATAAATTAAAATATTTTATTTTGGAATTATGGGAAATATAGTAGAAAATTATAATAAGATTATATATAGAATTAAAAATACTTGTGATAAGTTAGATAGAAATCCTGAGGAAGTTAAACTCATTGCTGTTTCTAAAACAAAGCCGTTAGACAATATCATAGAAGCCTACAAATGTGGTAGTAGATATTTTGGCGAAAATTATGTTCAGGAATTACGGGAGAAGCAGAATTTAAAAAATGAGTTAAGTGATTTGGAATGGCATTTTATTGGTCATTTGCAGAAGAATAAAGTTAAATATATTGCCGAAAAAGTGGCTTTGATACATTCAGTTGATAAGGAGTCATTGGCTAAGGAAATTAACAAACAGGCGGTTAAGTTTGACAGAGTGATTGATATATTGGTGCAAGTTAATACATCTGGTGAGAAGTCAAAATCTGGAGTTAGTCCTGAAGGTTTAATAGAATTAATAAGTAAAATTAGAGGATATGAGAATATAAGGTTGAGGGGATTAATGACGATTGGAGGCTTAGGTAAACAGGATTATGAAACGAGAGATGAATTTTTATTATTAGCAAAATTATTAGAAGATGTAAATAATTCATTGGGCTTAGATTTGAAGGAATTGTCTATGGGTATGTCATCTGATTATGAGATAGCAATAGAATGTGGAGCAACATATATTAGAGTAGGATCTTCTATTTTTGGTGAACGAGAGTATAATTGATTATATTTATTATATAATAATGCAGAGATATTGTTTAAAATTGAATAAATTGTAACTAAAAATCGTTTATCCTGTAATATTATAAATCAAGTTTGTAAAATTTGGAAATTATATTTTATGAAAAAAAGCATAACGTTATTATTATTACCATTATTATTATTTTTTATTAGTTCCTGTCAAAAAGAAGTTAAAGTTCTGACAGAAGGACATAGTGATAATTCTATTTTAATTACTAATAATGAAGAGGGAGCAAAGCTAATTGAGTATGATATTGAAAAATCAGCAATTATTAAGGAAAATTTTTTAGATAATGAAGATGTAAAGGGATTAAAATCTATTGACAAGGTTTATTTGAACGAGGATAATATAACAGATGATAATTATTATATATTATCAAAAGTGAGCTTGAAAATAGTATCGGTAGATAGATTTACTGATTCGACAGTGGCAATTTATGATTTTAATGAGAAGGGGTTGATACCGACTGAGATTGGATTTCCTAATTCGTCTAATATATACGTTGTACATGAAAATAGTGATGTTATGACAGTTGTTGATGTAATTAATCATGATTTTGGACGTGAGATTAAAATTGGACAAGGTGGCGTTAGTATCGTTACTTTTCAAAATGAATTGTATATCGCAAATAAAGTAGATAGGACTATATCTCGAGTAAAAACTAATTTGAAGGAAGAAATAGATATATTTAAGATAAAGCATAAAGAAGAGGGTACTAGTGAGTTATATGCCTTTATGCCCGTAGATTTGATCAAATCTAAAGCACAAGATGAAGATGAACTAATAATATTGACAACTGGAGATACTGAGAGTGAAGAATCTAAGGCGAGATTGATTTTTATGAATAGATATACAGGACAAATTTTAAGAATAATTAAGATAGAAGATGAAGGAATTTCTTCACAAGATATTAATACAAATCAAATATTATTAACGCAGTCAGATTGGTTATTTGTTGCAACAGATTTTAAGTTTTTTCGTTTGAATATGGAGACGATTGGGAAGTTGAATGTGCTGAATAGTATGAATATTAGTAGTATGTTTTACACAGAAGAAGATAATAGATTAGTTGTATTAGAAGAAAAGGGAGATTTTCAAAATATCAGGAAAATCAGTATTGGTGGGGCATCAGTAGTCATATCACGATTAAATTTTGAAGCAGGAAGTATTTTGCCTTTATAATAAATAAATAAAATGATTGTAATAAATGATAAATAAGACAGAGCAACATCTAAACCCGACTATAATAAATTTACAGTCATTATTTGATTTGAGTGATAAATTAAACAAATCAGATGATGAGGAGTTTATACTAAATTCTGTTTTACTTAGTTTAATGGGGAAATTAGGTATAATAAGGGCAGCAGTACTGGTTCCAAAAAATGATGACTTACAAAGTAATGAAATAAATAATTATAAGGTCAAATTGAATAAGGGTTATATTGGATTTGAAGAAGTTGAATATGACAATATATTAGAATTTAGAGAGTTGCAGAATAGAAGTGAATTTGAACTAAAACTAAAAGATTCTGGTTATTATTTTGCAATCCCCTTAATGTATAAGGAAACTATTTTTGGTATTATTTGTCTTGGAAAAAAGATGACAGGACAAATCTTAACTGAAATAGAGGTGCAATATTTACAAATAGTAACAACAATAGCTGGGAATGCACTACAAAACTCACAATACTTTAAATCGCTTACGATTGAAAAATACAAGGTAGAAGCAAGAAATTTATTATTACAAACTTTATTTGAATTAAGCACAAAATTAAACGAAAGATTAGAGATTAAAGAGATATTAAAACTTTTTTCATTGAGTTTAATGGGGCAATTAGCTGTTAATAAATTTGCTTTTGTTGAGGTTGATAATAAGAATAATTACAAGATTTTAGAGACTAGGTTAGAATCCAATGTTATTTCTTTCATTTTAGAAGAGTTGAAGCATATTAACCAAGTGAATAAATTAGTTTTAGATGATAATAATTGCTTGGTATTTCCTATTAGATATAATGATAAAATTAAGGCTTGGTTAATTTTATGCGAAAAGAATAATAAGAAAGAGTATGATGATAATGATAGGTTGTTCATAGAGTCGTTGTCAAACCTTACGATTACGGCATTGGAAAACCAGAGATTGCAACAAGAGGAATTGAACAAGCAAAAGTTGGAAAGCGAGATGGGTCTTGCTTTGGAAATACAGAAAAATTTATTACCGAAATCGCTACCAGAATTGAACAATTTTTTCATAGATGCCAGAAGTATTCCTTCTAAATATGTGGGTGGTGATTATTATGATGCTTTGCAGACAGGCGAGAATAAATATGTATTAACAATAGCAGACGTATCGGGCAAAGGAGTCCCAGCATCACTTTTGATGGCAAATCTTCAGTCTGCCTTGAGGATATTAACTCAATTTGATATTGATTTGGTAGAATTGACTAATAAGTTAAATAAAATAATATATGAGAACACTAGTGCTGATAAGTTTATTACTTTTTTTATATGTGAAATAGATTTGGAAGAAGGTACTTTTCACTATTTGAATGCTGGGCATAATCCTCCTATTATTATTACTAAAGATAAAGATATAATCGAACTTAGAGATGGCGGTATAATATTAGGGGTATTAGATGAGTATATTGAATATAAGCAAGGAGAAATTGCATTAGATGATATTGGTTTATTATTTCTTTATACTGATGGATTAGTCGAGGCTGTTGATGATAGTAAGAAGGAATATGGCTTGGAAAAGATGAAAGAATTTTTAATTATTAACAAGCATAATCCTGAGGATATGATAGAAAGTTTAGTAACAGAAGTTAACGAATACTCTGATGGAAATTTGAATTTTGATGATTTGACAATGATGTTATTATGCACAAAAAAAGGGTTTAACTAAACCCTTTTTTATAATGATATTTCGTATCAAATTTATTCGGCTGGTTTCTCTTCTTTGTTCTCTTGATTTACCGGTGCATTTTCAGATGCAGGGTTTTCAGTTGCTGGAGCTGTTTCTTGGAAAGGAGTAGTAGAAACAGGAGCCGGAGTAAAATTAGTTTTTACGTTTTCGGTAGCAGATTTTTCAACTTGTTTTACGGAAGTATTAGAACCGGAGTACATAAGATTGACTAAAATAGTACCAACAACAAGAAAGGCAGCTAAGCCCCATGTTGATTTTGAGAGAAAGTTAGTAGCATTTTTAGTTCCTAAAGCAGAATTAAATTGAGTAGAAACTCCACCCATACCCGAGAGCATGTCTCCTTTACCGGGTTGAATAAGAACTGCTCCTATTAAAAGTAAAGAAGCGAAAACTAATAAAATTATTAAAATTATTTCCATTTTTTATAAAGTCCTATTTATTTTTGTAGTTGTAAGAAAGCAAAATTAAATAATAGATTATACAGAAACAAGTAAAAAATTATTTTGGCAAAAATAGATAGATATATATTACGATTTCATTTAGGTCCTTTTTTATTTGGAACGGCTACAGTTGTATTCTTATTTTTAATGCAATTTGTATTAACTAAATTAGACCAGTTAGTAGGAAAAGGTATTGATACGTTTTTAATTTTAAAATTAATTGCATTGAATGTTCCTTGGATGATGATATTGGCAATGCCTATGGGAATGTTATTTGGTTCGCTCATGGCGTTTGGCAATATGTCTTCTGCTCACGAGATAACAATTATCAAGGCAAGT
>Ga0209692_10001530_pt1 | contig 30683 bp, 27 predicted proteins | sample tdDd472_FD_187129 | JGI IMG/M metagenome (GOLD analysis project Ga0209692, IMG submission 187129) | Marine sediment microbial communities from the Atlantic coast under amendment with organic carbon and nitrate - tdDd47.2 (SPAdes)... | ecosystem: Environmental > Aquatic > Marine > Coastal >...
ACATTTACAATACAGTTGGTACTTTAGTAAAAACTGTTGAAATGAATGGTAACGAAAAAGAAATTGATATTTCTGAATTACCTACAGGTTTATATATCATTTCAATTGAAGATGAAAAAGAACCATTAGTAAAGCAATTTGTAAAGCAATAATGTCGAACTTATATTAAATTGAAAAGGGTGTCTAAACGACACCCTTTTTTTTAATTCGCATAATTAATTATTCATATCTTAATGCTTCAACCGGATTTGTTCTTGCAGCTTTAATTGTATGGAATGCTATAGTAATAATTGTTAATACAAGAGATGAAATAAAACCAATTATAAAAATAAAAATACTAATATCGATTTTGTAAGCGAAATCCTGAAGAATTTTATTACTAACATACCAAGCAGGTATCCATGCTAAAACATTACCTAATACAGCTAACAACAGGTATTCGCGAGCAATTAATTCAAATATCTCTGAAACGGATGAGCCAAGAACCTTTCGAATTCCAATCTCCTTAGTTTTATGTTTTACCGATAATGCCACCAATCCAAATATTCCCATGGCAGCAATAACAATTGCTATAAAAGTGAAAATTCCGAATGTTTTTTCTATTCCTTTCACTTTATTCAAAGTTCCTTTCTTGAAATCGATGCTTCCATAATCAAAAAAAGAAAAAGGATTATCTGGAATATGCTCCCTAAGCGTTTTTGTTGCTTGTTCTAATATCTTATCTACATTATTTATATCGCACTTCACAACCATCCAGGTATAATAAGAAAATTTATCGGCATCGGCTGTTAAAATAAGTACCTGTGATGGAATTTGCATTTGCACAGAATAATTATGGTAATCTTTATAAACTCCAACAATTTCATATTTCTCTTCCCATATTACTACTCTTTCTCCAATAGGATTTGTAAAATCCAACTCTTTTGCTGCGGTCTGATTTATATAACAATACCTTGTTTCAGTTGAAATGCTACTTTCTGAAATAGCTTTTTTACTCATAATCTCAATCCCATAAGTGTCAAAAAAGGATGGTTCAATCCTATTATAATCAACAGAAAAAAATTCTTCTTTAGGCGCATTTTCTTTTCTCATTGAAGTGCCATTGCTCCCATAAAATGGAATACCCGTAGATAATGCAACATTCTGAACTCCTGCAAAATTAGATACTACATCTTTAAAGCTTTTTAATTTGGGACTGCTTTCGTTACCTTCATTCCCAACATGCAGAGAAATTAAGGCTTCTTTATCAAAACCCAAATCAATGTTTTTTATATGATTAAATTGCCGGTATAACATTATTGTTGATATAATAAGCATCACAGAAACAGCATATTGAATTACAATTAATGCCTTTTTCCCAATACCTATCCGATCTAAATTTGTTCTTTTCCCGGTTAAAGCACTCAATGGTTTAATTTTACTAATTTTTAATGCTGGAAAAATTCCGGATATCACACCTAACAGTAAAGCTGTTATTAACATTCCCAAAATAAATGGTAAACTTAAAATTTCTTTAGACGGTATTTGAGTCCCCAGTATCGCATTAAAGTTTGGAAATAATCTTTCTGCCAGCAAATAAGCAAGATCAAATGAGATAAATGCCAATAAAACAGATTCTCCTATTTGTTGAATTATTAATGATGATTTTTTACTTCCAACAATTCTTCGGATACTTATTTCTTTTACACGATTGGCCGCATTTGCTATAGATAAATTTATGAAGTTTATAGACGCTATAATTAAAATAAAAATTGCTACTAATCCATATATTGCTAAAACTTTATACGTGTTAGTATCAATGTGCGGTTTTAAATGAAATTCTGATAATGGACTTAAGAAAAATTCTGTTTTTTCATCATCTATCTGTTTATTAAAAAATCCTACTATTTTTTCATTTAACTTTTCAATATCACAATTCTTATCTAACATGAATATTGTACGAAATCTATAAACGTCCCAGTCTTGTGAATAATCCCTTTCTGAATCAATAGCTACTTTCGTTTTCATTGAAACAAAGAAATCATAGTTAAAATCAGAATTTACAGGCAAATCCTCAATCACGGCAGTCACTTTCAGATCATGTTTCCCTTCCATTAAAAGGCTTTTACCTATTGGATTTTCGGAGCCAAAGTACTTTTTTGCGGCTGTTTCATTTAAAACTATAGTATATGGTTCACTTAATGGATTTTTTCTATCGCCACTTAAAAATTTAACTGTAAATATTTCAAAAAAAGAATTATCTGTATAGCTACCAGTATTCTCGAAAAAAGAAATATCACCAATCGAAAATTGGCTGTATATTCTATCTAAACGAACTCCACATTCCACCTCAGGAAAATCGGCTATTAGTGCTTCTACTAAAGGATAAGGAAAGCGCGTTCCTTGAATCATTCCACTAGGCCTAAAAGCATTTATTTTCGCAACATAAATTCTATTATAGTTCTCGTTGTCCTTATTAAAGCTAAGTTCGTGTCTAATATAAGAAGCAATTAAAATAAATGACGTTAGTCCAACAACTAAGCCCAGTAGACTTATAATTGTATTAACCTTATATTTTCTAATGTTTCGAAATGCAATCTTAAAAAAATATCTTAACATTATTCTAATGTTTAATTATACAACACTAATTTTAATGAATCTAGTCTGGTTTATTCGTATCTTAAGGCTTCTACAGGATTTGTTCGTGCCGCCTTTATTGTATGAAAAGCAATAGTAATTATGGTTAGTAAAATTGAAGAAATAAATCCTAATATAAATACCCATAAACTAATATCAACTCGATAAGCAAAACCTTGAAGGATTTTATTTATAGTATACCAGGCAGGAAACCACGCTAAAACATTACCAAACACTGCCAAAAGAAGATATTCTTGCGCTATTAATTTATATATATCAAATACAGATGAACCTAGAGCTTTTCTAATTCCAATCTCTTTAGTTTTGTTTCTAACGGTTAATGCTACCAATCCAAAAATACCCATACTGGCAATAACAATTGCAATTAATGAGAATACTCCGAATAATTTTTCAATACCCTTCACTTTATTAAGTGTTTCAGCTTTGAAATTAGTATCACCGTAATTAAAAAACGAATACGAATTATCCGGGAAATATTCTTTAAGCGCAGCCGATGCTAATTCACTTATTTTATTCAAACTGTGCTCTTCACACTTAACAACCATCCAGTTAGATCCTTTGTAATTATCCACCAAGAAAATCACCTGAGCCAGTATCTTACTTTGTAATGAAGAAACATGAAAATCTTTATACACTCCAACAATCTCATATTTATCTCCCAACATAATAATTCTTTCACCAATTGGATTTTCAAAAGCCAGCTTATTCGCTGCCGTTTGATTGATATAACAATATCCATTAACTGTAGAATCTTCGCTTACTGAAATCTCCTTCTCGGTTATAAGTTTGACATTAAAAGTTTCTAAATACGATGATTCAGCTACGTTAAAATTAGTTAATATAACTTCTTCTTCAGCAGCACCATCTTTTCGCATTGTAGCACTACCATAACCGTAAAAAGGCATGGTACGGCAAAGAGTAATATTTTGAACCCCTGCATATCCATATACTTCATCTTTAAAGTTCTTCAATTTCGAATTATTCTTACCACTTTCTTCTCCAATATCAACTGCAATTAGCTGCTCTTTATTAAAACCCAGGTCTATATTTTTTATATAATTGAATTGTTGATATACTATTATAGTTGATATAATTAGAACAACAGAAACCGTATACTGAACAACAATTAGTACTTTCTTTCCTAGTCCGACTCTATCAAAACTTGTTCTTTTCCCGCTTAATGCACTCAAAATTTGGATTCTGCTTATTTTTATTGCTGGAAATATTCCTGATACAAGGCCCAGCAAAAATGCAGTTAAGAACATGCCAAAAATAAATGGAAAATTAAAAATTACTTTAAAAGGTATTTGGGTTCCGAGTATTGCGTTGAAGCTTGGCAATAACCTTTCGGCTAACAAATATGCTAAATCAAAAGAAATAAAGGACAGTAATGCTGATTCACCTAATTGTTGAATAATTAATGATGATATCTTACTCCCAACAATCCTGCGTATACTCGTTTCTTTTATACGATTTGATGCATTTGCTATCGATAAATTAATAAAATTTATAGAAGCTATTATTAAAATAAATATTGCTATTAATCCAAATATTATCAATAATTTAAAAGAGTTAGCCTCTTTCTCATGTTTTAAATGATACATAGATAAAGGACTTAAAAACAAAGCAGTTCTAACACTAAATCCGCGATTCTCAAGAAAGCCGGCAATTTTTTCATTTAACTTCTCATAATCGCTATTCTTATCTAATAAAAATAATGTCATGTAATTCGTATAAGTCCAAAGCACTGAATAATCTCTGTTTGAATTTATTGCTAACATCGTTTTCATAGAAACAAATAAATCAAACCTAAAATCCGAGTTAATAGGCAAGTCATCTATAACTGCTGTTACTTTTAAAACGTATTCTCCATCATATAATAAATTCTTTCCGATTGGATTTTCATCTTCAAAATACTTTTGGGCAGTTTTTTTAGTAAGAACAACCGTGTATGGCTCATTTAATGGATTTTCTTTATCGCCAGCTAAGAAATTAACAGTAAAAATTTTAAAAAATGAATTATCCACGTAACTGGCTTTGCTTTCAAGGAATGATAAATCACCGTTCGAAAACTGACCATTTATATGACGAAAACGAGTTCCATTTTCTACTTCAGGAAAAGCGGAAACCAGGCCTTCTGCCAGAGGGTAAGAAGTATAGTTCGCCTGTTGAATACCATTGGGCATATAATAATTGGTATTAGCTACAAATATCCTTTTGTAGTTTTCGTTGAATGTATTAAAACTTAATTCATGCTTTATATACGAAGCAATTAGTATAAAAGAAGCCAATCCAACAGTTAAACCTAAAAGGCTTATAAGGGTATTAACTTTGTATTTTCGAAAATTCCGAAATGCTAGTTTAAAAAAATATCGTATCATAATTCTAAAGTAATTAAATTTTGTTTTACATTTAGATATTAAACAAGATATTTGCCAAGAATCATATATTGCTTATTCAGTGGGTGTTGTGTTTTTTTTAATAATTAATAATCTACAGTGCGCGTCTAATATTTAGACACTATCCGCACATAATTTAGACGCGTATTTACAACATTATGGTTAAAAACAGTAAAATCTTAGTAGTTGATGATGATAAGCAAGTATTAAAAACACTTGAATTTTTACTTGAAACTGAATTTGAACATGTAACTGCAATTAATAGCCCAAACCTTTTACCATCACTTCTCAGATCTGAAAATTTTGATGTAGTTCTTCTTGATATGAATTTTACCAAAGGTCAAAACACCGGTAATGAAGGATTTTATTGGTTAGACCGTATTTTAAAGTCTGACCCAGATGCAATTATTATTTTAATTACTGCTTATGGAGATGTAGAATTAGCAGTTAAAGCAATACAAGAAGGAGCAACTGATTTTATTCTCAAACCTTTCGATAATGACAAATTACTTGCAACAATAAATACAGCTATTTCATTGCGAAAATCGAAAGTTCAGATTAAGAAACTTACTCAAACACAGAAAGTTTTTGCAGAAGATCAAGAGAAACAACATTCATTATTCAAAGGGACTTCTTCAGTTATGGAGAAAGTATATTCAGCTGTTAAAAAGGTTGCCAGAACAGATGCAAACGTTTTGATCATTGGAGAAAATGGAACTGGAAAAGAAATAATAGCACACGAAATTCATCGTTTATCCAAACGATCACACAAAACATTTATTCATGTTGATTTAGGATCAATAAGTAACAATCTTTTTGAGAGCGAACTTTTCGGTCATAAAAAAGGAGCTTTTACCGATGCAAAAGAAGACAGAACAGGAAGGTTTGAAATTGCCAACGAAGGAACATTATTCCTTGATGAAATTGGAAATATCCCACTTCCACTTCAATCTAAATTGCTTACCACTATCCAAAAAAAAGAAGTAATACCTTTGGGCTCAAATACCGTCATTCAATATAACGCAAGACTTGTTTGCGCTACCAATAAATCACTTGAAAATATGATTCATGAAAATCTATTTCGTGAAGATTTATACTACAGAATAAATACAATAATAATTGAACTACCACCATTACGCGAAAGAGGAAACGATATAATTCTATTTGCTGATTATTTTCTAAACATTTTAGCCAGAAAGTACAATAAACCCAATTTAAAGTTCAACGAGATTGCTTATAATCAACTAATGAACCACTGCTGGCCTGGAAATGTACGAGAATTAAAACACACTATAGAAAAGGCAGTAATTATGTGCGAATCGGGAATTATTTCTCAAAACGACTTAATACTAAAACCTTTTAATCAAATTAAAGATAATAATGAGCTATTAAAGTTAGATGATATTGAAAAGCTAGCTATTCAAAAAGCCTTGCGTAATAACAACGGAGTATTAACTTTTGCTGCAAAAGAATTAGGAATTGCACGCCAAACCATGTACAATAAAATGAAAAAGTATGGCTTATAACAGATTTGCTTTAAATATTATTATTAGAATAGTATTAATTGTAATAAACTGCTTCTTTTTTGCAAAAGAATTCGCTTTAAAAAATTATTATATTACCATAATTAATTTAGCAATTCTGCTTGTTTTTCAGACTTTTCTTTTGATTAGATATATTCGTAAAATGAATCTTCAAATTATTGATTATTTTGATTTGATAAAAAGTAAAGAATCCGGCTTTAGATTAAAAAATATTACAAATAAAGATAGCTTTTCATCTCTTAGAAAGCAGTTTAACGAAACAAATAAAATCATTCAAGACATTCGGATTGAAAAAGAAATCCAAACAAATTATTTAAATCATCTTGTTAATTATGTTAACATTGGTCTGTTCTCTTTTGATGAAAATGGGAAATTTCATTTTATTAATCCTGAAGCAAAAAGAATACTTGGAATTACTAATCTATTTAAGATCGATGATTTAAATATCGTAAAAAGTGACTTCGCAAATTTTCTTAGAAATATTCAGCCTGGCCAGTCAGAAGTAATTGAACTTTCCGTTCCAGCAATTAAACAAAAATTATCTTTTAGCTGTGCTTTATTGAAATTAAAGGACACAAAAATAAAATTAATTTCTTTTCAGGATATTGACAAACACCTATATAAGAACGAAATAGAGTCGTGGAACAAACTTATCAGAATCCTAAATCATGAGATAATGAACTCTATAACCCCAATAACTTCATTGTCTAAAACCATGAAAAAGTATTTTGTCGACGGGGAAACTGTGAAAGACTTTAAAGACATAACACCTTTAAACATTAGCAGGACTGTTGAGGGGCTTGATATAATTGAAGAAAGAGGATCCGGGTTAATTAGTTTTGTTAGCAGCTATAGAAAACTTTCATCCTTACCAGAACCAAAAAGAATAGAAATTAATGTAGGCAAATTACTAAAACAAGTAAAAGATCTTTTCATAGACGAAATTGAAAGTCGAAATATTGATTTGACCATCGAAAAAATTCCTGCTGATCTTAAACTACATGCCGATAAAGATCAAATAACACAAGTTTTGATAAATATTATTAGAAATAGTTTTGATGCTATCCAAGGAAAAGACATAGGAGAAATTAAGATTAATGCTTCAAAAAATGAAAATGATATTACTTTAAGCATTACTGACAATGGAACGGGTATTTCCCCTGAATTACTGAATGATATATTTATTCCTTTTTATACAACTAAGGATTCCGGCTCAGGAATAGGATTAAGTTTATCGAAGCAAATAATGGAATTACATGATGGCACTATTTCGGTTTCTACAATACCAAATAACTCTACAGAATTTAAATTAGTTTTTAATGAAATATAAATGATAAAACAAAAACCCCGAAGCTAATTGCTTCGGGTTTTTAATATGTGTGTTTTGTAGTATTTCTAATCTTTTACACATCGCACTGCGAAGCCAAGATTTTTCTCATAGCTATAATATTCTACTCTTGAATTATTAAAATGTAAATTACATCGCCATGCTTCAGTAGCACTAGTTTCTGACCCCCACCAAAAACCAAACCGACCAACACCAAACAAACTATAATCACGACTTCTACAGCCATTAGGAGTTCCTGAAAAACCATAAATATCAGTTCCTAAATCATCTATATCATCTGGTTCCCTATAACCAGTAATTGTTTTTAATGTTTTTCCCTCGCAGTACTCATAACCATCTGCAGCAATAAAGCTAACTAAAGTATTCCAATCGTCACGACTAGATAAATGCCAACCTTCTGGACAAGCATCTTTCGCCGCAGCGTAAGTATAATAAACATTTCCATCAGAACCATTATTATAAGCCTTGTCAGTATCGTTAGCATTTAGTGCTGACCAGCCAATTTCGTTATCTACAAGAAGTATTGCTGTCCCATCATGTTCTTTTGTTACTCTTAAATCTTCCGCCATCCATATCTGGTTCCCTACCTTAACTAAAGGATATATATTTCCATCTATATCGGTTAATGTAACATAATTTATATCCTGATTAGCACTTACTCCAGAATCATCATGTTTAACAATTACCTCCGTTAATTCTGAAGTAACAATTGTTCCACTTGCTGGTGAACACTCTATACCATTGCTTTCAAATTCTGTAAAAGATATTTCTTCAAGCGAACCATTATTGTTTGTTAGAGTAACAATTAATCCAGATAAATCTAAAACATCACTTTTATAATAATCTAATTTCGTCGGTGGTGTTTTTATTAAAAGTCCTGTTACTTCTAATTTACTTACAGTAATTGACTGATTTACACTTGTTCCGGTTACAGAATGCGTAATATTTACGCTGGTTGATGCTAAAAGTTTTGATCCATTTTCAGGCAAGCACTTTATGCCCATAATTGTAAAGTCCTCAAATTTAACATCTTCAACTTTACCATTATCCCATTTAATGGTTACTACAAGTCCTGACAACTCTAATTCTTCACCTTCATAATAATTTATTTTTGTTGGTGTTGTTTTTACTAACAAACCACTTACTTCAGCTACAGCATCATCCTTTTGACATGCTATAAAAAATAAAGTAATACCAACTAATGATAACAATAATACACTAATTTTTCTCTTCATTTTTTTATGTTTTTTTAAATTCTATCGAAGGTAATACTTTAACTTAAAACTTTAAGAGATTATTTTTAAACTTTATTAACATGATCTTCTTCTAACCAAACCAATATTGTGGAAAACAAAAAGCCCGAAGCAATTTGCTTCGGGCTTTGAATTTATTTTGAATATATTCTTATTTTACATTTTTACCGTCATATCCCCACTTGATATACATGGAGCCCCAAGTAAATCCAGCACCAAATGTTGCAAGAATAACATTGTCACCTTTTTTTAATTGATCTTCCCATTCCCATAAGCAAAGTGGCAATGTAGCTGCAGTAGTATTACCATATTTTTCTATGTTAATCATTACCTGATCTTTTCTTATTCCCATTCTATTTGCAACAGCCTCAATAATTCTCATATTTGCCTGATGAGGAACTAACCAAGTTAAATCATCCGGTTTAATATTATTTCTTTCCATCATTTCAACAGAAACGTCTGCCATTTTAGAAACAGCCCATTTAAAGACTGGTTGACCTTCCTGATAAATAAAATGTTGACGTGCGTCAATTGTTTCATGACTTGAAGGAGCAACAGAACCGCCAGCTTTTTGATGCAAGTGAACTCTTCCGACTCCGTCTGATTGTAATTTTAGGTCTACAATACCAATATCTTCGTTTGTTGGCTCTAACATTACTGCACCAGCTCCATCACCAAAAATTGGGCAAGTTGCTCTATCTTGATAATCTACAATTGAGGACATTTTTTCTGCACCAACAACTATCACTTTCTTGTACATGCCTGACTCAATATACTTTGATCCGGTTGTTAAAGCATATAAAAAGCCTGAACAACCTGCGTTTAGATCAAAACTAAAAGCATTTTTGATTCCTACCTTATCACTAATAATATTAGCTGTAGCAGGAAATTGATGATCTGGAGTAACAGTAGCACAGATTAGCAAATCAATTTCGTCAGGAGATGTGTTTGTTTTTTCAAGCAACTGCTGTACAGCTTTTGATCCAACAAAAGAAGATCCTTCTCCTTCTTCCTTAATTATATGTCGTTCTTTAATACCAATGCGCGTCATAATCCACTCATCAGTAGTATCGACCATTTTACTTAATTCTTCATTTGTTAGGATATAATCTGGAACATATGCTCCAACTCCTGTAATTGTTGCTCTTAATTTTGTCATTTAAATGCCTCCTTGATTTTTTCAGAAAGGTTTGCCTCAGCTACTTCTCTGGTGTGGAGAATCATATTTTTAATAGCCACGTCATTTGAAATTCCATGACCAATAACAATATTTTTATTAACACCTAAGATTGGAGTACCCCCATAGTTTTCGAAATTAAATTTATCGAAAAACTCATCTTTCAATTTTCTCTTTCTATATAATGTATAAAAAGCCTCGGCTTCTTTTAAAATTACATTTCCAACAAATCCATCGCAAACAAGAACATCCGCTTTACCTTCATCAAATATTTCGTTTGCCTCAATGTTGCCTACAAAATTAAAGTCATTTGAATCTTTCATTAATTCATAGGCTGACTTTGTTACCAGATTTCCTTTTCCTGCTTCGGAACCAATATTCATTAACGCTACTTTAGGATTTTCAATGTTATATACATTTTTAGCATATAATGAACCTAAAATAGCATACTGATAAAGTACATCTGGTTTAGTATCAGGATTTAAACCCACATCTAAAAGAATAGAATGTTTCCCATCAAGTCTTGGAATAGGACCCGTAATAACAGGGCGAATAATTCCAGGTATTGATTTGACAGAATACATTGCTCCAACCATCATAGCACCTGTACTTCCAGCACTTGCAAAACCATCAATTTCACCTTTTGCTAAAAGATAAAATCCCTTAGCTATACTTGAATCTGGCTTTTTACTAAATGCTTTTGCAGGATGATCGTACATATCAATAACTTGAGTCGTATGAACAATGTCGAAATTATTTGCATCAACATTCTCACGACTTAAGATATCATTAGCCTTTTCTTGATCACCAATAAGTACAATACGATCTTTGGATGACATTTCCTTATGAGCTAAAATTGCTCCTAAAACAGTCGCTTCAGGAGCAAAATCACCACCCATAATATCTATTCCAATTCTCATATGAGTTTGAATTTCTTAAACTATGCGTTTACTTCTTTATCAACAGCTAACTGTCCTTTGTAATAACCACACTCTGGACAAACTCTGTGATACTCGTGTGTAGCACCGCAATTAGAACAAGCTGCTACAGTTGGTGCAGTTGCTTTGTAATGCGTTCTTCTCTTGTCTCTTCTCTGTTTCGATGTCTTTCTCTTTGGATGTGCCATTTCTCTTATTTATTATTATTATCCATTAAATTCTTTAGTTCGTTCCACCTTGGATCTATTTCATCTTCAGTAGATTCTTCTATATTTAAATTATAAATATTCTTAATCATTTCGGGATCACATGTCGATTTTCCCATTTTGTACGGATGAACTCTTTTTAAAGGAATACTTAATCGGATGCTTTCGTATAAATAATGCGAAATATCTAATTCGTGATCTTTAGATGATAAACAAATTACATCATAATCAAGATCACCTTCAGATTCCGAAAATTTAACATATAAATTTCCTTTAAATTTGATTTTCTGTTTGTACTCTCCAAGACATCTGTCGCAGATCAGTTCAATAAAACCATCAACTTTTACGTCGAGTTCTAAAAACGTTGATTTCTTATTAAGTATAATCTTCGCTTTTAATTCTCCCTTTTTTATTTCTGAATATTCTCTATTCTCAATGAACGAATCATTAATGTCAAAATCGAATTCGTGTTTTCCTTCACTTAAACCCTGATAAACAATCTGATATTTATTTTCCTTTCCCACTTTCAGATTCAAATTTTAACATCGTGCAAAAGTATAAATTTATATTTGAATAAAAAAAGAAAAAACGACTCAATGATTGCCAATGTTATTGAGTATTTTATAAAAACATATAACCGTTTAATTTTCTACTGTTTTTTCAACACAATTCTCATGTTTGTACCCTTGTTAGGCTCAGAGTAATTAACAAAAATTCTACCTGCATGATAAATTTCTATTATTCGTTTTGAAAGAGACAATCCTAAACCCCATCCTCTTTGTCTGGTGGTATAACCCGGTTGAAAAATGGTTTTGTATTTTGATTTTGGAATACCTTTACCTTCATCAATAACATCGATAAATAAATACTGTATTCTATCGTCTATATTTATTGATATACTACCGCTCCCAAGCATTGAGTCAATTGCATTTTTAAGCAAGTTCTCAACAACCCACTCAAATAATGATGGATTAAAGGGAACTAAAATTTTATCATTCTCTGAAAAATTATAGATAAAATTGATTTTTTCCGAAGACCGTGCTTTTATATACTTAATTGTATTTAATAAAACCTCTATTATATCCTTTTTTTCTAACTTAGGAACTGAACCAATCTTTGAAAATCTCTCAGTTATTTTTTCAAGTCGAGACACATCTTTTTCAAATTCGCTTACAATTTTTTCATCAACATTCTTCATTCTCATTAATTCAAGACTCGCCATTAAGGATGAAGTTGGTGTTCCAAGCTGATGTGCTGTTTCTTTTGACATTCCAACCCAAACCTGGTTTTGCTCTGACTTTCGCGATGAACTAAATGCGATATACGAAACAACTAAAAACAATGAAATTACACCAAACTGAATTATTGGGAAATAAAATAAGCGCGTTAACAATATGGACTCTTTGTAATAAATGAAATTCATATTTCCATCGAGCAAAGTAATTTCAATCGGATCATTATCACCTCTCATTTTTTCAAGTTGCTTTGCCAAATATTCTTGATCATTTTCACGATCTGGGTCCAAGTTTCTTGAAGAAATTATCTGTCCTTCTCTATTTGTAAGTATTACTGGAACAGTTTCATTGTTTTTAATAACCTCAAGAATAAAAGTGTAGTCTTTTTCTTCGTTATCAAGTGCCGAAAGTTGTCGCATTCCCAAGGCCCACAACTCTACTTTCTTTCTTTCTTCGACAGCAAGTTTTTGTGCAAGGTTATTTGTAATAAGAAATGTTGAGACTCCTATTATAATTGCCACAACAAGCAATAAGAGCTTCCATTTTTGTTTTCTTGAATATATATTCAAAATTGTTCGGGTTTGGTTAATCGCCTGTAAAAATAAAAATTACTCGCTGATTTAACGGATATTCTTGAAGTAAATTATAGATTATTATTATTTGTTGTGTCTTCTTCCCATTCTATAACAAATTTCTCTTCCGATTCAGTACCTTTCTTCTTTTTCTTCTCTTGTTTAGTTTCCTCAAATTCTATTTCAAAGTTGTTTTGGGAATCTTTCGAGTTAGAATTCTGATTTACAGTTGAATCGCTTTTATACAACCCAAACTCATCGTTTAAAATGTCTTTAAGTTCTCTTTTTTCTTCTTTCAGACTTTCTTTACGAACAGCTCGGGCAGCTTTTCTATCGTACCTTACCTTAGAATCTTCGCTATCACCCTCCAGTCTTAAGTACAAAATTATTCTTCCTTCATCGTCTTCTTGTGAAACCTCACCATTTAATCGTTTCTTTTTTGATTTTTTCCTTTTGCCAGACAATAAATCAGAAAGCAACACTTGCATGTGATATGAATATGTATTGTCAAAATTGTGCTCTCCAGAAGCAGTTATATTCAATGCTGAAGATTCAATATCCATCTGTGGAATATCTATAGTTTCGTCTTTAATTGTTATTTTATTTTTAAGTTCCGAGAACTTAATGTTTTTCAATTCATCAACATCAATAAAACGCGACAATCCCATCATTGGCTCAAAATCATTCAATTCTCCATTTGCAATTGTAATATCACAATCGGAAACTACAGTTTCTTTATACACTTCGATTTTATCAGATAATTCTGATGTGAAGTATACATCACCTGTTAATGATCCGTCGAGATTTCTATTTATAATAAATTCTTGCCCAAAATTATTTAACGAGTAAAATAAGTTATTAATGTTTATACTGCTTAATCGACATTGTGTTTTTACATGAAAATCATTATTCTGCTTTTGTAGAATAACGCCACCGGCTTTAACATTTCCACTCATTGTATTAAACATAATTTGGTGTAAGGAAAACATTCCTGGCTTATAATTCATGTTCCCTTTTACATTCGTAGCATTGAATTTACCTACCTCGAAATTTTTGATGTCTAATCGCAGCTGCATTGCTATCTTATCAGGAAAATGATACGATGCTTCTTCACCTAATTCCCCATCTGCTTCAAACAATGGTGCAAGCTCATTTAGATTCGTTTTCTCTGAGTAAAGTTTTGCATTAATATTAATTATTTGGCTTTCGTTAAAATATTCGTAGAGTTTGGAAATTCTCCCATTTATTAAAAAATCATTTTCTCCGATTTCAAAATAAATACTGTCTGCATGTAAAGTGTTTCGTAGATTTAATTTTCCTGATATCTCTGTTACCAAAACAGGATTATCTTTTAATTTAAATTCGCCGTTATTAATCTGAACACCACCAATAAAATCCTTTGTAAATAAATCACTGAATTTGAAGTTTTTTAAATCTGTATATGTTCCGTTATAAGCAATGTTAGCTGTTGCTGCACCTTCAAAAACTTCTAATGTATCTAATTTAAATATTTCTTTTATTTCACTGAATTTTAATTCTGTATCCATATTTAATTCAATATATGGATTAACTAAATTCTTTAACTTAAAGTCTCCGCTAAAGAAATTACTTTCCATTGCGGCATTAAAACTTTTAAATATGATTTCAGACTGTGACGAGCTGTTATATTCACCGTTATTAAACAATCCATCGATATTAATATTGTCAATTCTAAACTCTGTTCTTTCTTCAAAAAGTTGTGCGTCAGAAATTAAAAATAAGGCCTCAATATGAGGAAGATCTCTTCCTGTATTTTCTCCAGAGATGTTTACTTTCAAGGTTATATTTCCATTCTGAAAAGAAATCATTTCCATTTCTTTCTTAATATCAGATGGTAAATTTTTAACGAAAGTAGGTAGGTGTAAATTATTACCTGCTATTGCAAGATCGGTTTTTAATGATTCCGTATTTTCAATATTTCCGTTAATTTCAAACTTTAAGTTTTGTAAATTTAAATCTCCTTGTTTTATGTTAATTAGATTATTAATTATATCTAATTCAATTTTTGCTTTAAGCTTTTTGTTTTCGACGTACTTTGTGTTTTTTACTTTTAACTCTCGAATATTTAGATTCGATTTGATTTTCATTAAATAATTTTGTCTGGAGAAGTTTCCTTCAAAATCAATTTTATCGGCATACGTGTTTATTAGTAAGTCGGTAACTTCGTTACAATAAACAATGTCAGTATTAACAATATTTACTTCTGTTAACTCAAGACTAAAATTTTCGTTTTGTTCTTCAGGTTTAATTTCCCAGAAAATGTAATTTGGATCACCTAAATGATCAGTAAATAGATTTATTTGCCCTTGATCGAAACTAATTGTATTAATTGTGTAATTTTTAGTAAAGACATTAGATAAATCCATTTGGACAAATATGCTTTTAGCATAGAAAAGCGTGTCGGTGTTCAGTCCTTTAATCTTTTTCCTATATCCAGTTTTTGTAAAAGCAATAACATTTTTAAACTCAAGCGTTGCTTTCGGGAATTTTCTTAGCACCGAAAAACTCACCTCTTCAACCTCAATTTCCGACAATAAAATTTCATTGAGTTCCTCGACAAGATATTGGCTTACCTCTTCTTCAAATACCAGACTCATTGAAATGGTAAATATTAGTAAAATTGCTATTGCAATTGAAACTCCGAGAATTATTGATTTTAAGTTACGCATACTTATATTCGTTCAGATAACAAAGGTAAATAAAGATATTAAAAACAATATCAAATACTTTACCAAAACTATTGTACTTGCTTTAGCTATAAAAAAAGCCAGCATTGCTGCTGGCTATAAAATTAACGGTCTTATATGTTACTTTATTGTTTCTTTTCTATTTGATCAATAAACATCTTTCGAATTAACCTCACTTTTTCATATTCCCCCTCACAAATGTACACGCGTGCTAACTCTACTATTCCGCTTTTTCTGTAAAAGACACCCTGTGCAGCATCAAAATCACTACTGTCAATGTTATTTTTAATTATACTGATATATTCTTTAAATTCCTTCCATGGCAATATAGCCGTAATATCTACATAAAACTTTGAGCTTTCGTCAATATCTCTATAAATTCCTTCCTCAATTTCATCCACATAAAAGTGCTTTTTTATCACGATTAAGCCTACTGAATTAATCGATTTATGCTTTACAAAACTAATTCCCTCATTTTGAAACTTTCTTTGAAGCTCAGGAAGGAAAGAAAAGCTTTTTAAATATTTAATTCTTATACAAGAATATGATGTTGTTTTAAAATAAATATTTCCTTGTGAGGCATTAAAATCAAATTGAAACTCTCCCTTTATCTTTTTAATGATGCGAGCAATTTCTTCAAACGAGTAGTCCTTGCTAACGATTAAAAACAGAGACCTGGGTGTAGATTGCTCCGGTAGGTTTTTCCCATGATAATCAGGATAAGGATGTAAACTTTCAAGAACTAATGTGTTGGGGATAATATTATTTTCGACAGTTGAAAGATTTGCTTCTTTCTTAATATATCCCATAGTTTCAATAAGAACTTTGTCCTGGCACATAATATAAATTTTAGGTTAAGATATTAATTTACGCGCTGAATGTCAATATTAATTATGATTCAATAAATTATTAATAATATAACAAAACAATTAGATTGACTTATTGGTTCACTTTTATGAATTTCTATTTGAATAATATACTTTTGTACCAAATTATACTGACAATTAATTTAAATGAAAAATATTACCCGAGAAGATCTTGAAATAATGGCTCCGGTTGGTTCCTATGAATCACTAATGGCGGCAATTCAGGGAGGTGCCAACTCTGTGTATTTTGGAATTGAAAAAATGAACATGAGAGCGCACTCCTCAAATAATTTTACATTTGATGATCTTAAAAATATTGTAGAAATCTGCGAGAAAAACAATCTCAAATCTTACTTAACGGTTAATACAGTAATTTATAATAATGAGTTGGATTTGATGCGTGAGATTATTGATGCCGCTAAACAAAACAGAATAACAGCCATAATTGCTTCTGACTTGTCGGTTATCAATTATGCTCGAGAAATTGGTGTCGAAGTTCATATTTCTACGCAATTAAATGTGAGTAACATTGAAAGCCTGAAGTTTTTCTCTCAATTTGCCGATGTTGTTGTTCTTGCTCGAGAATTGTCTCTTGAGCAGGTTTCGGAAATACACACACATATTAAAGAAGAAAAAATTACTGGCCCAAAGGGCGAATTGATTAAAATAGAAATGTTTGTTCATGGTGCTCTTTGTATGGCAATTTCAGGGAAATGCTATTTAAGTTTGCATGAAAAAAATTATTCTGCAAACAGAGGTGCTTGTTTGCAAACTTGCCGAAAAGCTTATACGGTAACTGAAAAGGAAAGCGGTAATCAACTTGAAATAGACAATGAATATATAATGTCACCCAAAGACTTATGTACAATAAACTTTTTAAATAAACTTTTAGATGCAGGAGTAAGTGTTTTAAAAATTGAAGGTCGTGCACGCCCTGCAGAATATGTTAAAACGGTATCTGAATGTTACAACGAAGCCATTCATGCATATATTGATGGGAGTTTTAGCGAAGAAAAAATAAGTGCTTGGTTGAAAAGGCTTTCATCTGTATTTAATCGTGGTTTTTGGGATGGATATTATTTAGGGCAGAAAATGGGTGAGTGGAGCCATAAGTATGGTTCCAGAGCTACAAAGAGGAAAATTTATATCGGAAAAACAACCAACTATTTTACCAAAATAAAAGTTGCTGAATTTTTAATTGAGTCACATGATTTAAAAATTGGCGATGAAATTCTAATTACCGGACCAACAACTGGAGTAATTCAAACAAAGGTTGAAGAAATAAGAGTTGATTTAAAAAACACTGAAGTTGCAAAAAAAGGAACACTTTGTTCTGTCCCTATTGATAGTTTAATTAGAAGATCAGATAAATTATACAAAGTTGTTGATGCAGAAAAAGTTAAACAACAATAAGTAATCCTGAAATTAGATTTCCTATATAAAGCTTTTAAACCACTCTACTGCCTCTTCTTCGGTATTGAATATTTTTAAAGGGAGTCCAAATTTATTTGTTACTTTAATAATCATATTCAGGTAATACTTTTAAAAAACATTGCTATAGAATACCACTGCGGCTCGTTTTAAACCTTTACTAATTGCTTTTGGAATCATTTCTTCTTCAAACCACTTTCTGTTTTCAGGAGATACTGCGCTCTGTTCTCTAATATCAGACAAAAAGTTTTGTGCATCGTGCGATTTTGCATATTCTACAAGTGTAATAAATGCATATTAATATTCTTCCAAAGAAGTCTTTCTTTTCCATTGAATCTTACCAAGATTTCTCTCTGGTTCATGTGAAACTTCCGCATAATCAGTATCGAGTATAATTTTTTCATGGGCAGGATTTAAATACAAAGAAAAAGAGCTTTTACCAGATGTATGAAAAAATAGAATATGTAAATACATTTGTTTTATTAGAACTTGCCTTATTAGAGGAGTAAAATGTCAGTGAAAAAATCAAGAAATTTATTTACTTGAAATAAAAAAAATCCTAACTTGCACTTATAAGTGCTAATTAAAATAACATTTTTGCATAATATTAAACTCTTCTTAAACAAAGTAAATAGTAAACTACAGTGCAAATTTATAATCTAAAAACAATTTTATTACTTTAACATTTATTGATAAATGAAATCAAACAAAAAATTTCGTAAATCGAAGAAATCAAATTCTTTTGATGGTAATGAAGAAACAAGAACTAAAAAGGTAAGCTCTCCATCTAAAAAGGAAAAAAACCTAAAGAATACAATTTATAGTGAAATAGATGAGGCCGAAGAAATTGACCTTTTTGGTTACCAAGATGACGATATAATTAATGAAGGTGCATCTGATGAAGGTCTGTAATAGTATACCTAAGGACTGAATATATCAGTCCTTAGTTTCTTATTCTTTTTTATCCCAGGCATTGATTTTACCACCAAGATTTGTTTTAATATTTTCCTTTTCTGGTGTACCAAAATAATTTAAACTTGCTCCTGTATTAACATTAGCCTCAAGGCTTTTATTTACTATTATTTCTGCCTTTCCTCCTGTATTCATTTTAATAAAAACTTCATCGCTGCTAAAATCTGGTCCTGCCAAAACACCACCTGTATTCACAAACGATTCCTGAAGGATTGTTTTTCCAGAAATATCAATATGAGATCCTTGATATGATTTTAGATCAATAGCATTTAGTTCAACTTGCATTTTTATTCTTCCACCACTGGTTGCTGTTGCAAATAATTTATCTCCTTTTATAACATTTTTAACAATCACTTCTGCCGCAGCATTCGCTGTAATTTCTCTAATTTCTTTGTATTTAAGTATAATTTGAACCTTAACATCATCGTCAAACAAATTAGACTTCATTTTAATTTTCAAAAGTTTGTCTTCTATTTCTGTGTTAACTTCTGAAGGATCTACATTCGTAGTAAAAATATCTATTGATTCGGTATCGCTCAAAACCATTTCAACTTCAATGTTTCCATAAACATCTAATTTGTCAAATGATTCTATTACTCTTTTCTCGCTTTTCTGTGCATTTGCGATAAAAACAATTAGTACTAAAATTGCTGTTATTAACTTTTTCATGATTTTTTTTAGTGTTTTTTATTCTTTAAAACGAATTTATTTACAATTTAATATTTATCTTTATAATTATTAACCTAAAATTTTTGAAAATGAAAGGAAAAAAATTTAAAAATGAACTTCTAAAAAAGTTTGAAATTAAAAAAGAACAGTTACACCATGTTAAAGGTGGTCATACTATTTGTAAATTTAAGGCAGGAAGCGATTTAGCTGACGCAGTTGGACCTTAATCTTTTTTAATAAACATAAAAAAAGGTTCTTTCACATTTTGAAAGAACCTTTTTTATTTCTCTTAAATCTTTACAAAATCTTTTTAATATTTTCAGTAACAATATGTCCGTCGAACAACTGAACTATTCTATGTGCATACTCGGCATCTGAAGGCGAGTGTGTAACCATTACTATTGTTGCACCTTCATTATTTAACTCAGAAAGTAGTTTCATTACTTCTTCTCCGTTTGCTGAATCAAGATTACCAGTAGGTTCATCGGCTAATATTAACTTTGGATTTGCAACAACAGCACGAGCAATTGCAACCCTTTGTTGCTGCCCACCAGATAATTGTTGAGGGAAATGTTTGCGCCTATGTGCAATTTTCATTCTATCTAAAACAGCCTCAACCTTTTGCTTTCTTTCTGATGCAGAAACTTTTAGGTATAATAGTGGTAACTCAACATTTTCAAAAACGGTAAGTTCATCAATAAGATTAAAGCTTTGAAACACAAATCCTATATTGGCTTTGCGCAATTCTGTTCTTTGTTTTTCTTTAAATTTAGCAACTTCTGTTCCGTCAAAAATTAAACTGCCATTCGTTGGATTATCAAGAAGTCCAATAATATTAAGTAATGTTGATTTACCACAACCAGAGGGTCCCATTATAGCAACAAACTCTCCTTTCTTTACTTCAAGATCTACCTTATTTAATGCTGTGGTTTCAATTTCATCGGTTTTAAATATTTTAACAAGCTGATTTGTCTTAATCATAATTTTTCTCCTTAATTCTTTAATTTATATCTTAATATTAGACGATTTAAAAAGTAATTTGAAACAAGTTATAAATTTTTAAAAATACAACTTACTAAAACTCTGTTTTTAACACTTTTTTAACGTTTAAAATACAAGTGAAAGACGGAATTTAAAAATACATGCTGCAAAAAAAGCTCCGTTTTTTTAACGGAGCTATATATTAATCAAATAAAAAGTCAAAATCGTCACCAGCACCTAATTCTATAGGTTCTTCATCATATTTAAATATTCGTGCTTTTCTAGGACCAATTAACTCAACTTCGCCCATATCAATTTTTAACATTGTTCCTTCTCTTAATCCTACAACATAAGTATATGGATTAGCAACAAGATACTCTTCAATTCTTTGCTCTCTTGTTTCTCCTGCATGACCATCAGGATTCGCATCCAAATAATGAGGATTAATTTGGAATCTTACAAGGTTCGTAGCATGAAAACTATCAGGTTCAACAATTGGCATATCGTTAGTTGTGCAAACGGTAGGACAAGCAACATTAGATCCAGCACTCCATCCAATATAAGGTTTCCCTTTTAAGCATTCGTAGCGAATAGTTTCAATTAGGTCCTGTTGTTGCATAATCTTTAAAAGATTAAAAGTGTTTCCACCACCAACAATAATTGCTTCAGCGTCCTTTAAAGCCTGCTTTTTCTTGCCATGGTCATATAAATGAATAGAATCTACTTCATATCCAAGCTCCGTAAATCTATCCTGAACTTTTTTCTGATATTCGTCAAATGAAAATGTAACGGCTGCATATGGAATAAAAAGCACTTTTTTTACTTTATTACCTAAAAATTTCTTGATTTCCATTTTTGGATAATCAAGGTATGCCTCTCCTGCATTAGTTGAATTACTTATTAAAAGAAGTCTCATGTTTTTTTTATTTTATTGATTATATATTCTTTTTTGAAAGGATAAATATACTAAACAGTATAATTATATTCTAATTCCCATAACTAAAACATCAACAATTTGTTCAGAATCCCCTTTCCATAGGAAGAATTACTCCTCGAGCTTCGGTTTTTTTTATTCTTCTTTTGAATTATCTATAATTTCTACAAGCATCTCTGTATACGTTAATAATTTAAATATGAAATCGTCATTACTTAAATTTATACAATATCCTGTTTTACTTGTGATTATAAAAAAAGCCGCCTTATTTAAGACAGCTTCTAATTTTAAGTGATTTTTATCTATTCAAAAGACAGGGCAAAACCTATTGATAATGGATATAATTCTGGTCCTTTATTGCTTTCAAACATTGGAGTAAAATAGTATGTTCCATATATCATCCAGTCACCTACTCCAAGTCGTGCATGAACACCATATCTGAATGGAGATAAATTATAATCATCCCTCATTCTATCTTTGTTTTTGTTTCCGTTTTGTTTATATACAATCTTTGTGTTCGATCCGAGTTTAGCACCGCCAATAACACCTGCAGAAAACACTACTCCGTTATGTTGGTATTTTGAACTATGAACTTCAAGCAAAATTGGTAAAGTAGCATAAGTTGTTGAAAGTTTTGATTTCTCGATTGTCCAATCAGGCTGAGAAATTGATAAATCCATAGGTTCAATTATTCCTGAAACAGGATTTTCCTGAATTGTAATATCATTATCAAAACGATAATAGTTCCATTCAAGACCTAATCCTGTTACTAAACCAAACTGCTCGCCAATAAAATTTATGCTATACTGTGCAAAGTTTACGTTCATATTCCATGATTTTCCAGTATTCAAATCCATATAGCCATCTACGGCAGCATCGCGACTAAAAGAAAAGTTTTGATCAACAAGATTACTTAAACCCACTGAAAAACCAGACCATGAGCCAGTAAATCCATTATCATCATCCCACATCCAGTCCCAATCTTTACTGTTTTTGTGCTTTTTCACAAAAATTTGAGTTTCACCTTCATCTTCAATAATCTTTACTGTTTTTCTTTTGAATCTGATATTTGTTGTATCATCTTTTGAATCTTTTAATTCTTGTTTCATTTCCTCAACATTTGGCTCAGTATCCTGACCAAAAACACCTAATGTAATAATTAAGGCAACTAATGTTAGTGCAATTTTTTTCATGACTTTATAATTTATTAAATTTATACTTTTTGATTATTTTTAAGTGAGACGGATGAGCATACGAATTTGTTACAGCTCTATCTAATCTTTTTTTGCAGGTGTTGAAAATGCTATCAGTTTAGAATTAAATTCGGTTTTATTAGCAACACCATTCTCATCATAAATTCTGGTAAGTGTCATTTTACTTCCGGTAATTCTGTTTATTCCATTTAAGCTTGCTTGAGCTACATCAAACATCTCAATTTTTTCTTTTCTATCTCTTTTAAAAACCTCTTTATTAATTACTCCTGCAATAAAGGACTTAACTGAAAAGTGTCTGTTTTTATATTCTGGTTCAGCAAACTGATATATTTCATATTCAGGATAAACTATGCTTTTATTTATTTGCTGATAATTCAATTCTATCGCAAGAGCTGTTAATTTCTCGTATTCATAGTAATTGACTTTTTGTTCAACTTTGCTGATAAAATCAACTAAATTCTCCTTTTCTATGATTTCTTTTGTATAAATCGGTTCTTCTTTTTCTATTATTTCATGTTTAATTACTTCTGCAACATGTTCGTTTGAGGATTGTTCTTCTTTTACTTCTTCGTAAGCTCCTTTTTCATCCTCAGTTTTTTCAAGTTCGGCAATATTTAGTGGTAAATCTTCTGTGTTTTTAGGAATAAGAGTAAAAACTGCCAGTGCAATTACAATTGATGCTGCTGCTGACATTATTGAATAACGATTTTTAGTTAAAAATAAACCAAAAGCGCTTTTCTTAATTCTCTGTTTATTTTCAAAAACAATACTTTCGTCTGCTTGTACTTTTGTTAATTCAAAAAGTTTAAAATCTTTCTTTCTTTTATCGTTTTCCTCTAAAAAAGAATCAAACTCTTTGATTGCTTCTTCGCTTAAATCACCCTCAACTCTTGCAATACATAATTCGTTAAAGTTGTCAGTATTACTTTCAATGTTGCTTGTAGATTTCTTTAAAGTTGATTTCTCTAAAAAGGTTTCTTCGATTCTGATTTCAGGAAGTTCGTTTAATTGTTCAAATTCTTCCTTTAGATCTGGATTGCGGTTCAAAAACGACATTAACAGATCTTCTTTAGAAGAAGAAAGTGTTCCTTCTAAAAAATCAAGAAAATATTCTTCGTAATTATTTCTGTTAATATCAATCATTTATTTTATACTTAATTACACAAGAGCTTCAATGCTTCCTATGTATTTTTTTAATGCTAATCGTCCCCTGTATATATAAACTTTAACTTGTGATTCTGTTAATTCTGTAATTTCAGCAATTTCGTTGTAAGCATATCCTTCATAATCTCTTAATAAAATAACAGATCTTTGAATGTCTGAAAGTTTACTTAATGCTACGTTTAATACTTCATTCAAACCAGTATATGAATCTGTGTGTGTACCAACATAATCTGACATGTTATCAGAAAATGACATTCTTTTGTTTTTTCTGATCTTGTCAATCATTGTATGATAAGCAGTAGAGAACAAATACGACTTCACTTTTTCAAAAGAAACTTCAGAAGAACGAATCCACATTTTTTCATACGTATCCTGTACAATATCTTTTGCTTCGTCTTCATCTTTAATGTTTTTTAAAATGAATCGAAAAATACCGTCAGAATGCAAGTCTACACTTTTATTAAATTCTTCTACTGTCATTCAAATTACTCTATTTCGAAACTATGACGTTTATGTTGGTTAAAAGTTACAGTCAAAATTAATTTTTTTCGTGATTAATATAATTTTATCTTTATCCTCTTATACAAATTTAAATTTTTTGCTATGAAAAAATCTGCGTTGTTAGTTGTCGGAATTATTTTTCTACTAAACTCATGTAAACATACTGATTTTGATGAAAGTAAATCTCAAGATCATCTAATCATGTCTACTTTATGGTATCAAACATCAACAGAAATGAAAGCGCTTTATTACCAGTGCTTTAATATAGCAAAGTTACGCATTGATATGGATTTAAAAAACAATCCATCAGAAACTAAAAAGGCTGTGGTTGTTGATATAGATGAAACAATGCTTGATAATAGCCCATTTGAAGGCCATTGCATTAGTACCGGTATTGGATACACGAAAGAAAGTTGGAAAGAATGGACTTTAAAAATTGATGCAAAAGCATTGCCAGGAGCAGTCGAGTTTTCAGAATATGCTAAATCAGTAGGGGTTGAAGTATTTTATATATCCAATAGAAGTATTGAAGAATTTGATCAAACTTTAAAAAATCTTCAGAATGAAAATTTTGCTTTCGCAGATAGCGCTCACTTACTTCTGAAAACCACAACAAGCGTAAAAACTGAAAGAAGAGATATTGTAAAAGAGAATTACGAAATAATTCTTCTAATAGGGGATAATATGGGTGATTTCTCAGATATTTTTGAGGACAGATCAGTAAACTTTGGATTTGACGAAGTTGAAAAAAATAAATCTGAGTTTGGAAATAAATATATAGTTCTACCTAATCCAATGTATGGTAAGTGGGAAAATGCTGTTTTTGAAAACAAGCGTGATTTAACAAACAAAGAAAAATACGAGCTCAGAAAAAAGAATCTAATTGGGTACTAAGTCAGGTATTTATTTAAAATCTCAAGTAAGACTTCCTTTTTAATGGGTTTTGAGATGTAATCATCACAGCCTTCACTTATACTGTATTCTTTTTCACCAGATAATGCATAAGCAGTTTGTGCAATTATAGGGATATTTAAGTTATGTGCTTTAATTAATTTTGTTGCTTCATAACCATTAATTCCTGGTAATTGAATATCCATTAACACTAAATCAAATTGACTCTCGGATTTAAATAAGTCAAGAGCTTCTTTTCCTGTTTTAACCCAAACTAGATTAATATGAGTTGGTTTCAAGTAGTTTTCAATTAGGTAATAATTTGAAGGAGTATCTTCAACTATTAAAATGTTTTTATCTCCCCAATTTATTGTTTTTTTAACAAAGTCTTCCTTATTATTCGTTTCGATAGGCTTATCTATTAACTGATATGGCAAAGTAAAATAAAACTCAGAACCCATCCCTAATTTTGATTCAACACCAATTGTTCCTCCAAGTATATCAACCAGTTTTTTTGAAATTGATAAACCAAGCCCTGTTCCAATTAAAGACTTTTGTCTACTATCATCAATTCTATTAAAACGATCAAATATGTAGTCAATTTTATCATCTGGAATTCCTTCACCAGTATCCTTTACAAAGAACTTTAGTAGCTTTCGCCCTCCAGATGTAAATTGATTATATCCAATAATAATTTCTCCTGAGTTCGTGAATTTTATTGCGTTATTAATAAAGTTATTCATTATTTGGCGAAATCTAGCTTTATCTGAAAATATTGCTATTCTTTCACTGTTGGATTCTAAATCTAAAATAAACTTTACATTTTCTTTACTATTTAATTCTAAATTTTTAGAATAGAACCTAAATATCTCTGAAAATACACTATTTACATAATTAAGCGATTTACTCACAATTAATTCATCTGCTTCAATTCTTGAAATATCTATAATATCATTTAGAATATTTAACAAATCGCTGCTGCTGGATTGTGCGAGTTCGATTATTTCTTCTTTTTGTTCCTGTGAAATATCTTTATCGCCCAATAAATTAATAAACCCTATAATGGCATTCATAGGAGTTCTAATCTCATGAGACATATTTGCAAGGAAGGCAGATTTTAACTTGTCTGATCTCTCTGCCTTTTCTTTCGCATTTTTTAATTTTTCTTCTGAGATTTTCCTTTCAGTAATATTCCTGCTAAATACAAAATTAAGTTCTTCTCCCTCAAATTCTCTGAAATTGAATGCTACCTCAACAGGTATTTCGTTACCCATTCTGGTTTTATAATATAACTGAATTAAATAAGAACCTTTCTTTTTTAAATGTTCCCAGTATTCATTCCAAATATCACCTGAAAACTCAGGAACGATATCAAAAATAGTCATTTTAAGAAGTTCATCCTTTGAAAAACCAAGCATTGTTATTGCTGAATTATTTACATAGATAAATTCTCCATTTTTATTAATTCTAAAAATAGAATCCACAGCAATTTCTATTGAAAACTGTGAAATCCTCAGCTCCCGTGTTTTTTCACTAACTCTAACGTCAAGTTCTTTGTTTATTTTTTGAATTTTTCTGCTTTTTCTTCTAATAAATTTGTTCTGCAGAATTAGTATAATCAGAAAAATAACAACACCAATCAAAACAATCAGAGTTAATATTATCTGATATCGCTGATTCATTATTTTCTTTTCTTGGCTAAGTAATTCTTTCTCAGCTTTAATGTTTTCATATTTTGTAAGATACTCCTCTATCCTTTGGCTTGTTATTGCCTCATAAACAGAGTCCTTTAAGGAGCTAAACTGCCTAAAGCTCAAAAATGCATTTTCAAATTCTCCTTTTTGTGAGTAGGCTTCAGATAATAACTGGTAATTAACCAGGAGGCGTTGCTTGAAATTATTTTCTTCAGATATCTTATGACCTTTCAATAGATTATAAATTGCTTTATCAAACTCCCCTTTTTTCACATAAACATCACCTAAATAATTATAAACTTCAGTTACACCATGCAAATAGTTTAACTGAGTCCACATTTTAAGAGCTTCATTAAAGTATTCTATTGCCTTTTGGTACTCGTTTGCTCTCACATATGCATCCCCAATATTTCCTAAGGTATTTGCTATACCATATTGGTTATTTTGAGTTCTCTTTATATCCAGAGATTTATTCAAATATTCTAATGCAAGCTCGGTATTTCCTTTGTCCCTAAAAATCATTCCAATATTATTATAGGATCGTGCAATACCATCGCTATCATTTACTTCTCTGTAAAGTAGTAATGCTTTTTGATAATTATCGAGCGCTGAGTTTTCATTTCCAAGATAATAGTAAACAGCACCTATATCCTTTAAAGCTCTTGCTATGTCGGATTTATTATCTGTTTTTTCATAATAAAATAAAGCTTCTTGAAATAAGTTAATGGCTTTATCATAATTACTAAATCTTATATGATTTAATCCAAGGGTATGTTTGACATTCGCTAACTGGTCATCGCTCAAATCCGACTGGAAATTTGTTAATACTTTATTAAATATGTCTTCTGCATTTTCAAAATAAGCATTCTCAAAATACAAATTACCTAAAAGAATTAATGCTTCAATTTGGTTACTTGTTTCTTTAAGACTATCGGCCAAATTGTTTGCAGTTAATAATATAGACTCTGCAGAATCAAAATTATGGATCGTTTTTTCTCTAGAAATATTTAAAAGATATTCAACAGACTGATCATTATATCTTTCAATTATACTATCCGTTTCTGATTTATTTACTCTATCGGCAAATAAATGCTGACTAGCAAGAATAATGTAACAAATGAATAATATAATCCTTTTTTGCATAATTATTTATTTCCCAAATTAAGCATCTGTAAATTAGTTAATTATTTCAAGGATTACTAAATTTTAGAAAAAATATTATATAAAATTTGTTTCTTTTATTAGAATATATTTATCTTTGACCAACCGTTCATTCATAAGGTGTTTGTAAATATCAACCTAGCTCTAATAGAATAAATAGTACAGTTATGTCTCCTAGAACACAAGAACAATTCGAAGAAATAAGGGAAGAAAAAAAGCATTTAATAATGCAGGTAGCCCTTGAGCTTTTTGCAAATGAAGGGTATTATCCCACACCAATCAGTAAAATAGCAAAACAAGCTCGAATATCTAAAGGATTAATGTACAACTACTTCGAAAGTAAAGAAGATTTATTAAAAGCTATTATTCTTCATGGAATTGAAAGTTTAATGGAATTTTTCGATCCTAATCACGATGGAATATTAACTAAAGAAGAATTAATCCATTTCATAAAACAAATGGTAATAACCATAAAGGAACATGTAGTTTATTACAAATTATATTTTTCATTAATGACTCAAGCTCCAGTATTGAAGTTATTTGAAAAAGAAATGTGGGCAATGTTTGAGCTTTTCTTTAAAACATTATTCGAATATTTCGAACGTGAAGGTTATGAAGATCCACAAGCTGAAGTTTACTTTTTCCAATCATTGCTTGACGGAGTAGGAATGACTTATGTTTCAGATCCGGAAAACTACCCCATTGATGCGGTAGAAAAGAAAATAATATCAATGTATTCAAATAAACGTTAAAAATTATGAGAACAAGTGTACTTCTTCTTGGCTTAATTATTTCATCGGTTTTTGTAAACGCACAAAACGCAACAGAAATAATTAAAAAAGCCGACAACAAATGGAATGGTGAAGAATCAAGTCAATCAACAATGACAATGACTATTGTACGACCGACCTGGGAACGGACTATTCAATTTAAAATTTGGACTTTAGATAGAGATTTTTCTATGACACTTATAACTGCACCAGCTAAAGAAAAAGGACAAGCATTTTTAAAACGAGAAACAGAAATGTGGAACTGGATGCCTACCATCAGCAGAATGATTAAACTTCCACCATCGATGATGGCTGACGGTTGGATGGGTTCTGATTATACCAACGATGATATTCTTAAAGAATCATCATTAGTAGTTGATTTCGACCATAAAATAATTGGTTCTGAAACGATCGATGGTTGGGACTGCTGGAAAATTGAAATGCTCCCCAAAGAAGAAGCTGCTGTGGTTTGGGGAAAAATCATTAAATGGATTAGCAAAGACGAGTATTTAATGATGAAATCGGAATATTACGATGAAGATGACTATTTGGTTAAAACCGAGCTTGGAACTGAAGTTAAAACCATGGATGATAGGAAAATTCCGTCAAGAATAGAAATCATCCCTGCTGATAAAGAAAATCAAAAAACCATCATAGTTATTGATGAAATCAAGTTTAATGTTTCTATTCAGAACTCATTTTTCTCACAACAAAATATGAAACGCTTACGATAAATCAATGTACAATGATCAATTATCAAAAAAATTATAAACTTTAAATTAAAATGATGAAATCATTTTTAATGGCTTGGAAAAATCTTTGGAGAAATAAAAGAAGAACACTTATTACTGTAGCATCTATTTTTTTTGGCGTACTTATATCAACAGTAATGAGCTCACTTCAGGATGGTACATACGGAAGTATGATTGATATGTCTGTAAAATTATCATCAGGGTATTTGCAAATTCAGCATCCTGAATATCAAGCCAATAAATCAATCAACAATATATTTTCACCTTCAAATGAGATGAGCGCTGCTATAGCAAAAATTCCAGAAATTACTACAGCAGCAAAAAGATTAGAATCTTTTGCTTTACTATCATCAGGACCAAACACCCGCGGTGGTGCAGTTATAGGAATTGAACCTGAAAAAGATAACAAAACATCAAATCTTAAAAATTGGATTCACGATGGTGAATTTATTAATTCAGATGATCAGGGTATTCTTCTCACTTATAACATCGCTGAACACCTAAATTTAGGCATTAATGACACAATCATTTTAATAAGTCAAGGATATCATGGTGTTACTGCAGCTGGAGCTTATCCGGTTAAAGGAATTTTAAAGTTTAACACTCCACAAATGAATAGTTTAGGTGTGTTCATGGATATTAATCTTG